>Ga0307515_10014924_pt1 | contig 14357 bp, 16 predicted proteins | sample 17_EM_MG_FD_194513 | JGI IMG/M metagenome (GOLD analysis project Ga0307515, IMG submission 194513) | Populus trichocarpa ectomycorrhiza microbial communities from riparian zone in the Pacific Northwest, United States - 17_EM | ecosystem: Host-associated > Plants > Roots > Unclassified | place...
GAACCCCGGCGCCCACCCGACGCGACAGCCGGGCCACCAACCTGCCCCAGCGCACGAAATTCCGCACCACGCAAGCACAGAGCCCCCGTCAACGAACCGACGAGGACTCATGAATGATCGAGGTTAGCAAGTCGGTGGCCGTGATTCGGCACGAGCAGGCCATCGATCTGCACCGCGGTCGCCCGTGGAGCCTGTCGCTTGAGTACCGCATCCGAGTACCGCATCTTGCTGGTCACGGCGTACTGGCGCACGAACTTGACGATGCGGCAGCTTGCCCCGGTGTTCGGGATCTCCAAGTCGTCCGCGGACCGGATCATTGACCACCTCGGGCCGATGCTCGCGCTCCAGCGGCGGAAGCGGTTCCGTAAGAACACCGTGCTCATCGTGGATGGCACGCTGGTGCCCACCCGCGACCACACAGTTGCCGAGCAGTCGAAGAACTATCGGTACTCCACCGCCCATCAGGCCACCGGTCCGGTCATTCCACACCGTCGGCGCCAGGGGGAAGAGCTCCCGTCCTGGAAGGAGGAACGCAATCGCTTCACAAGCAGGTTCGTGCCCGAGTGGAGCACGTCTTTGCCCGTATGAAGACCTGGAAGATCCTCCGCGACCGTCGGCTCAAAGGAGAGGGGGTCCACCATGCCGTCCTCCGCGTTGCCCGCCTGCACAACCTCACCCTCGCTGGATGGATGCGCACCCCGACGACCGTGTCCCCATCCGCTTGAAGATCACTTACGGGACAAGCCTCGGTACGCGGGAGTCCGGCGGACCAGCACACCGCCGTGCTGGTCCGATCGAAATCGTGGGAACGGCCAATTCCATGAGAGGAAAAGGGCCTATCGGTTCGATTCGGGCCAGTCGGTGTACCGAATGCGACGCAGGTCGAGAACCTCGCCGAGGGTGCTCCACTCGTCTTTGCCCAGGCGGGCCAGCGGGCGTAGCCGAGTGGCTTCCGGATGGCCGTTCTCCAGAACGGTTTCGTCGATCGCGATGTGTATCACCCGTCCGAAGACCACAGTGGAATTACCCAGCAGAAGGGTGCTGTGGAGTTCGCACTCCAGCGCCACGGGGGAGCGGGCGACGCGCGGTGCCTTCACCCGCGCGCCGGCCTCGCGCTCGACCCCCACGGCGTCGAATTCGCTCACGCCTTCCGGGAATTCCGTCGCGGTCTTGTTCACCTCGTCGATGAGCGGTTCCGGGGCGAGGTTGACGACGAACTGTCCGGTGTCCTCGACATTGCGCAGCGAGTCCTTACGGCCGACCGAGGTGAACTGGACGATGGGCGGCGCGACCGACGAGACGGTGAAGAAGGAGTGGGGAGCGAGATTGTCGACGCCGTCGGCGGAGACCGTCGAGACCCAGGCGATGGGGCGCGGAACGACAGTCGACGTGAGCAGACGGTAAACCGCGAAGGGCTCAAGCTGGGCCGGGTTGTATTCAGTGCGCATACCAGCGATATATCAGATGCCCGCGAGGTGCGGTGCCGTCGTCTCGGTGGTTCAGGCCGGACATCACGTCCAAGGCAAAGAACTGTGCGCCGACGCGAAAACTGGGCAGCACCGCCGTGGCGCCGCGCCGCGCCGCGCTGGACGCCCCGCTCCACTGCGGGGGCTCGCTATCCGCGTCCATGAATCCGGTCCGGACCATTGTCACGGGTACCTGGTGGTTCTACGCTCGCACAGTTCCATTCATGAACAACGTTCACATCCATGATTGGAGTTGGTGCATGAGTGCCAGACCCCGCCTCGGCGTCCTTCTCGCGGCCGTGGCCACGCTGACAGCCGTGTGCGTCCCCTCGGCCGCTGCGCACTCGGCGCCGGCCGCCCCCAACACCGCCGTCCTCGACGGCGCCCGCCTCCAGCAGACCAAGCTCCGCCTGGACCGCGGTGACCCCCAACTCCGCCGCGCGGTCAAGCAGTTGACGACCCGCGCCGACAACTGGCTGCACCAGGGCCCCTGGACGGTCGTCGACAAGCCGAAACCCGCCCCCGGCGGCGATGTTCACGACTACCTGAGCCAGGCCCCCTACTGGTGGCCCACGGCCACCCCGACCGCCGCCAACCCCTGGGGCTGCCCGTACGTCCAGCGCGACGGCCAGCGCAACCCCGAGGTCGACACGGGCACCGACCGCCAGGACGTCGAGAGGGTCTTCGACTCGACGTACGACCTCGCGCTCGCCTGGTACTACACCGGCGACAAGCGCTACGCGCACAAGGCCGACCAGGTCCTGCGCACCTGGTTCCTCGACCCGGCCACGCGGATGAACCCCAACCTGAACCACGCCCAGTTCATCCCGTGCAAGTACGACGGCCGCGCCATCGGCGTCATCGACTTCTCCCAGTCGTACACCAGCGTCGTCGACGCCCTCGCGATCCTCGGCACCGGCGCCCCCGGCTGGACGCGGAACGACCGTACGGCGATGGCCAGTTGGAACTCCGACTTCCTCGACTGGCTGAAGAACAGCGCCTTCGGCAAGGAGGAGGGCGCCGCCGCCAACAACCACGGCACCTTCTACGACATGCAGGTGGCCGCCCTCGCCTACGCGACCGGCGACAAGGCGCTGGCCAGGCGGACCGTGCTGGACGCGCGCGCCAAGCGCATCGACCCGCAGATCGCGGGCGACGGCAGCCAGCCGCAGGAGCTCGCGCGGACCCGGAGTTGGCACTACTCGACCTTCGACCTGGTCGCGTACACCCGGCTCGCGGCCATCGGCCGGCATGTCGGCGTGGACCTGTGGAGCTATCAAGGCCCGGACGGGCAGGGCCTGTTGAAGGCGGTGGACTATCTGCTGCCGGCCGCGACCGGCGCCGCCGCGTGGTCGCATCCGGAGCTGGAGTTCTACCGGTACGCGGCGAGCGACGTCGTCCACGCGGCTGCCGATGCGGGCGACGCCCGCGCCAAGGCCGCCGTACCGAAGCTGGAGGCGCCGCCCGGCGGCGACCTGTGGGCGCTGCGTCCGGCGGCCGAGCAGCTGGACTCGATCGCCGGATGACCGGCCCCCCGTAGACCCTTCCCTTGGGCCTCCCGTAGGCCCGCCTGAGCAGGGCCTTCCCGACAGGGGCTCCTGAGCGGTCGCTTAGAATGGGGCGGTCCCCACAGTCTCCACCGCCCCACCAGCACCGCTCGGGAGCCCCGCCGTGACCGTCGAATCCCCGTCCGCCATTGCCCTGTCGCACGGCCGGCTCATACCGGTCACCGTCCACTTCGACGACCTCGACGCGCTCGGCATGCTGCACAACGCCCGCTACCCGCTCCTCGTCGAGCGGGCGTGGACCGAGCTGTGGCAGGAGCACGGGGTCCGCTTCGACGGCGACTGGGCGAGCGCGGGCGATGCCTGCAACGTGGTGAAGGAACTGCTGATCAGCTACGAGGCGCCGGTCACGAAGCCGGGCGGCTACGGCGTCCACCTCTGGCTCGACCGGCTGGGGAACACCGGCCTGACCTACGGTTTCCGGTTCTGCTCGGCGGACGGCTCGGTGACGTACGCGACCGGTACCCGGGTGCTGGTCCGGCTGGACGCGGGGACGTTGCGCCCCGCGCCCTGGAGCGAGGCGTTCAGGGCCGTGGGCCGGACACTGCTGCGCTCGGCGGACTGACCTTCGGGCGGTCCCGGTCCCCGGCGCGGAGCACGCCCGCGAAGACCACGAGCCCGCCGGCCAACACCGTGACCAGGCAGAACGACACGACCAGGCTCGTCGCCTGCGCGACCCCGCCGATCAGGCTCGGCGCGACAAGCCCCGAGGTGTAGGTGATCGTCGCGACGCCCGCGATGGCCTGGCTCGGGTTGGGGCCGCTGCGGCCCGCCGCCGCGAAGCACAGCGGGACGACCACGGCGATGCCCAGACCGAGCAGCGCGAAGCCGATCATCGTCAGCGCGGGGTTCTCCGCGAGGACGATCAGCAGCCCGCCGAACACGGACAGCACCCCGCCCGCGCGGACCGTACGCACCGAACCGAAGCGGTTCACCACCCCGTCGCCCACCATCCGGGCCACCGCCATCGTCAGCATGAAGCCGGTCGTCGAGGCCGCCGCGAGCCCGGCCGACGTACCCAACTGGTCCTTCAGGAACACCGCCGACCAGTCCAGGCTCGCCCCCTCCGCGAACACCGCGCAGAAGCCGACCGCGCCGATGAGCAGCGCGGACTTCGGCGGCAGCGTGAACCGGGGCGGCGCTTCCTCTTCCACGCCCGGGGGGATGTCGAGCACCCAGTGGCAGGCGGTCACGCCGAGCACGGTCAGGACGGCAGCCGCGATGAGGTGGTGCACGCGCGCGTCCGAGCCGAGGTGCGCGGCGAGGGTGCCGCCCGCCGAACCGATCAGGGCGCCCGCGCTCCACATGCCGTGCAGCCCGGAGAGGATCGACTTGCCGAGCAGGCGCTCGATCTCGACGCCGAGCGCGTTCATCGCGACGTCGGCCATGCCCGCGCTCGCGCCGTACGTGAACATCGCCAGGCAGAGGGTGATGAGGTTCGGCGCGAGGGACGGGAGGATCAGGGCCGTCGTCCAGAGCGCGATCAGTCCGCGCAGGGCCGTACGACTGCCGAAGCGATGGGTGATCCAGCCGGCCAGCGGCATCGAGCAGGAGGCACCGAACGCCCCGAAGGCGAGGGCGAATCCGAGCCAGCCCGCGGCGACGTGCGCGTGCTCCTGGATCCACGGCACCCGGGTCGCGAACGAGCCGGTGACCGCGCCGTGCACCGCGAAGACGGCCGCCACGGCGTACCGGGCGCGCTTCACCTCACGTCGGTCGTAGACCACTTCACTCATTGTCCGGCCCCTCCTGCTGGTCACGTCCCCGCCGCCGTCAAAATCCCTGCTCGCGTGTTCTCGTCCCGCTCGCGCCGGGTAAACTATCAGGAACCCTGCCTGATAGATAGCGAAATACCGGCCGCCCGATGCACCCCCTCGATCTGGGAGGATTCCCGGCATGCCCGCATCCCCGAGCACCGCCCGGGCCATCAACGACCGGCTCGCCCTGCGACTGCTTCAGCAGGAAGGCCCGCTGACGGCAGGGCAGTTGAAGCAGCTCACCGGACTCTCCCGGCCGACCGTCGCCGACCTCGTCGAACGCCTCACGGCCTCCGGACTGATCGAGATGGTCGGCGAATCCGGGGAGCAACGGCGCGGCCCGAACGCCCGGTTGTACGGCATCGTCGCCGATCGTGCCTACCTGGCCGCGCTGGACGTCCGGCTGGAGGGCGTGTCCGTGCTCGTCTCCGACCTGGTCGGCCGGGTGCTGGCCGAGGCGTCCGTGCCGATCGACGACGACTCGGGCACGGGCCCGGCGGTCGAACAGGCCGTCGCCCTCGTGGAACGCGCGGCGAAGGAGGCGGGCGCGGAACACCTCCACACGGTGTGCGTCGGCGCCCCCGGCCTCATCGACCCGACCACCGGCGAACTCCGCGACACCAGCGGCCTCCCCGCCTGGCACCGCCGCCTGGTCGCCGCCCTCCACGAACGCCTCCCGGACACCCGCATCGTCGTCGAGAACGAGACCAACCTCGCGGCCCTGGCCGAGCAACGCGACGGCGCGGCCCACGACCGGGACACGTTCGTCCTGCTCTGGCTCGGCATGGGCATCGGCGCGGCGGTGGTCCTGGACGGCGCGCTGCGCAGGGGAGCGTCCGGGGGTGCGGGCGAACTCGGCTTCCTGCCGGTGCCGGGGACGCGGGGGCTGCCTTCGGCGACGGACTGCGAGGGCGGGTTTCACTCGCTCGCGGGGGCCGGGGCTGTGCTTGAACTGGCGCGGGAGTGCGGGGTGTTGGGGGTCGAGGGTGCCGAGGGGGGCAGCGCGGCGGAGGTTGTGCGGTGGGCGGTCACGGGGGTGGGCGGGAGTGAGCCGGGTGCCCGGGGAGGCGCGGGTGCCGGCGGAGGCGCGGATGCCGCAGCCACCCCCGACGGTGCCTCCGCCCCCGACTACGCTCGCGCCGCCCGCTTTCTGGACACCCTCGCCGACCGGCTCGCCCTCGGTGTCGCGTCGGTCGTCGCGCTGCTGGACCCCGGGTGCGTGGTCCTCGGCGGTGAGGTCGGGCAGGCCGGGGGCGACGAACTCGCCGTACGCGTGGCCGAACGGATCACCCGCATGTCACCCCTGCCCGCGGAGGTCCGCCCCAGCGCCCTCGGCGGCGCCGCCGTCCTGCGCGGGGCCCTGCTGACCGCACAGGACGGAGCGCAGGGCGAGTTGTTCGGATAGCCGGCCGAGCGCGCGATCGCGCTTGGCCTGAGTGGCCCGGCGGTGGGCAAGGGCCGTCGTCACCACCGCCGGACCGGTCCAGGGGTGTCCCCTCCGGAGATCCGAAAAGGACTAGACCAGATGATCCAGCAGGTAGGGCCCGCTTGAGAAGGCCAGTGACACTCTCTGTGAGCCAGCCCACACCCTTCACCTGGATGGACCCTTGCCGGGCGTGGCACACTGGCCGTGTACCAGAAGCAGCGCACTCCGGGGTCGGTGAAAGTCCGAACCGGCGGTTACAGTCCGCGACCCGTCCGTGTTGTTCAGCGGCCGGTTGACCAGGTGGAATTCCTGGACCGACGGTTAAAGTCCGGATGGGAGGCAGTGCGCGGCGGGCGGGCATTCGTGCGCGCCGCCGTATCGGCTCGTCCTGTGTGGGCGGGTTCTGTCCGGCGTCGTTCCGGTGCTTCCGTTCGTTTCATTCTGTCGTCTTCGACAGGCCCCGGAGTCCGTGCCCCGATGTGGCAGGAGGACCCGGGAAGTGTTCACCGGAATCGTCGAAGAGCTGGGTGAAGTCACCGCTGTCGAGACCCTCGACGACGCGTGTCGCTTCCGCCTGCGTGGCCCTGTCGTGACCGAGGGCGCGAAGCACGGCGACTCCATCGCCGTGAACGGCGTGTGCCTGACCGTCGTGGACTTCGCGGGTGACGAGTTCACCGCCGACGTCATGGCCGAGACCCTGAACCGCTCCAGCCTGGCCAATCTCGCCGTCGGCTCCCGCGTCAACCTCGAACGCCCGATGGCCCTCGGCGCCCGCCTCGGCGGCCACATCGTGCAGGGGCACGTCGATGGCACCGGCGAGGTCATCGAGCGCAAGCCGTCCGAGAACTGGGAGATCGTCAAGATCTCGCTCCCGGCCGACCTCACGCGCTACGTCGTCGAGAAGGGCTCCATCACCGTCGACGGCATCAGCCTCACCGTGGTCGACGCGGGCCCGGACTACTTCACGGTCAGCCTCATCCCGACCACCCTCGGCCTGACCACGCTGGGCCACAAGCAGCCCGGCGACCCGGTCAACCTCGAGGTCGACGTCATCGCCAAGTACGTGGAGCGGCTGATGGGCGCGCGGGAGGTGACCCCGTGAACTGGCTCAACTCCGAGGCCTTCGTCCTGTTCGGCCAGCACATCAAGTGGTCGGACATGATCGGCAACGTCATCGGACTGATCGGCCTCGCCTTCGGCTGGCGGCGGTCCATCTGGAGCTGGCCCACCCAGTTCGTCTCCGGTGTGATCCTCTTCGCCGCGTTCGCCACCGCCCACCTCTCCGGCAGCGCCGGCAAGCAGGTCGTCGTCATGGTCGTCGCGGTCTACGGCTGGTGGCAGTGGAACCGCGGCAAGGGCGGCTCCGCCGACGGCCACATCACCCCCCGCTTCGCCACCTGGCGCGAGCGCGCGATCCTGGCCGGCTCCGCCGCCGTGGGAACGGTCGCGGTCGCCGCCCTCTTCAAGGCCTACCCGTCCCTCTCCTGGGACCCGTGGCCCGACGCCTACATCTTCGTCGGCACCGTCGTCGCGATGTACGCCCAGGCCCGCGGCATGGTCGAGTTCTGGTTCGCCTGGCTCCTCGTCGACCTCGTCGGCGTCCCCCTCAACTTCGCCAACGGCTTCGCCTTCTCCGGCTTCGTCTACGTCATCTACGGCGCGCTCGTCCTGTGGGGCATGCGCGACTGGTGGCTGCGCTCCCGCAAGGCACCGCAGCCCGTCCTGGAAGGAGCGCCGGCATGACAGCGGCACCGATCCTGTACAGCACAGACGGTTTCGAGGACTTCTCCCTCGACCCGGTCGAGCAGGCCATCGCGGACATCGCGGCCGGCCGCCCCGTCGTGGTCGTCGACGACGAGGACCGCGAGAACGAGGGCGATCTCGTCATCGCCGCCGAGAAGGCCACCCCCGAGATCATCGCGTTCATGATGAGCGAGTGCCGCGGCCTCATCTGCGCCCCCATGGAGGGCGACGAGCTGGACCGGCTCCGGCTCCCGCAGATGGTCGAGGACAACACCGAGTCGATGAAAACCGCGTTCACAGTCTCCGTGGACGCATCCGCCGTTCACGGTGTGACCACCGGTATCTCGGCCTCCGACCGCGCGACCACGCTTCAGGTCCTGGCGAGCGGCAACGCCGAGCCCGACGACCTGGTCCGCCCCGGCCACATCTTCCCGCTGCGCGCCCGCACCGGCGGAGTCCTTGTCCGCAACGGCCACACCGAGGCCGCCGTAGACCTGGCCCGTCTGGCGGGCCTGCGCCCGGCCGGCGCGATCGTCGAGATCGCGGGCGAGGACGGCCGTATGCTCCGCCTCCCCGAACTGATCCCCTTCGCTCGCAAGCACGGCCTGACGATCATCTCCATCGAGGACCTGATCGCCTACCGCCAGACCGCCGAACCCACCGTCCGCCGCGAGGCCGAGGTCCAACTCCCCACCCGCCACGGCCAGTTCACGGCCTACGGCTACCGCTCCACCGTGGACGGAGTGGAGCACGTGGCCCTCGTCCACGGCGAGATCGGCACCGGCGAGGACGTCCTCGTCCGCGTCCACTCCGAGTGCCTCACAGGCGATGTCTTCCACTCCCTGCGCTGCGACTGCGGCCCCCAGCTGGAGGCCTCCCTGGAGCGCATCCAGGAGGAGGGCAGGGGAGTGGTCGTCTACCTGCGCGGCCACGAGGGACGCGGCATCGGCCTGCTCTCCAAGCTCCGGGCGTACGAACTCCAGGAGCGTGGCCGGGACACCCTCGACGCCAACCTGGAGCTCGGCCTGCCCGCCGACGCCCGGGACTACGGCGCCGGCGCGCAGATCCTGGAGGACCTCGGCGTCCACAGCCTGCGCCTGATGACCAACAACCCCGACAAGACCGACGCGCTCGTCCGGCACGGCCTCAAGGTCACCGGCCGGGAGCCGATGCCCGTACAGGCGGGCGAGCACAACCTCCGCTACCTGCGCACCAAGCGGGACCGGATGGGGCACGACCTGCCCTGGCTGGACACGGCCCCCGTGTCCACCTGCGGCAACCAGTAAGAACAGGAACTGAGGAGAGACGTGAGCGGCAAGGGTGCACCCGAACTGTCCGTACGCAACGTCGGAGACCTGCGGGTCGCCGTCATCGCGGCACAGTGGCACGAAAAGGTGATGGACGGTCTGGTGGACGGCGCGCTGCGCGCCCTGCACGACCTGGGGATCGACGAGCCGACCCTGCTCCGGGTCCCCGGCAGCTGGGAACTCCCGGTCGTGGCAAAGGTGTTGGCGGGCCGGGGCTACGACGCGATCGTCGCCCTCGGTGTCGTCATCCGGGGCGGCACCCCCCACTTCGAGTACGTGTGCCAGGGCGTGGTCCAGGGCCTCACCCAGGTCTCGGTCGAGACCGGCGTCCCCGTCGGCATGGGCGTCCTGACCTGCGACACCGAGGAGCAGGCCCTGGACCGGGCGGGCCTGGAGGGCTCGAACGAGGACAAGGGGCACGAGGCGGTGACGGCCGCCGTCGCGACGGCGGCCACCCTCCGCTCAGTATCCGAACCCTGGCGCTAGGCCGACCACCACAACCCGTAAAGTGGGCGGCATCATGTCCAATAAGACGTTCGAGGAGCTCTTCACCGAGCTCCAGCAGAAGGCCGCCACCGGCGACCCCGCCACTTCCCGCACCGCAGAGCTGGTCGGCAAGGGCGTCCATGCCATCGGCAAGAAGGTCGTGGAAGAGGCCGCCGAGGTCTGGATGGCCGCCGAGTACGAGGGCAAGGAAGCGGCCGCCGAGGAGATCTCGCAGCTGCTCTACCACGTCCAGGTGATGATGGTCGCCCGCGGAATCTCGCTGGACGACGTCTACGCCCACCTGTAAAAACCCTTTAGAACCGTTTCCGACAGTTCACCCCTTTCATCACCCCTTTTCCGCACCACTTTTCACGCGAAGGAAGCCGACCTCATGCTGCGCATCGCCGTCCCCAACAAGGGTTCCCTGTCAGGACCTGCGGCGGACATGCTGCATGAGGCCGGCTACCAGCAGCGCCGGGAGTCCAAGGAACTGCGGATCGTCGACCCGGTCAACGAGGTCGAGTTCTTCTACCTCCGCCCCCGCGACATCGCGATCTACGTCTCCTCCGGCCGCCTCGACATCGGCATCACCGGCCGCGACCTGCTGATCGACTCGGCCGCGAGCGCCGAGGAGATCCTCCCGCTCGGCTTCGCCCGCTCCACGTTCCGCTTCGCCTCCAAGCCGGGCGCGGCGAGCAGCATGGCGGACCTCAAGGGCAAGACGGTCGCGACCTCGTACGAGGGGATCGTCGCCAAGCACCTCGCGGACAACGGCATCGACGCCGCCGTGGTCCACCTCGACGGTGCCGTGGAGACCGCCATCGAACTCGGTGTCGCCGAGGTCATCGCGGACGTCGTCGAGACCGGAACGTCCTTGCGCAACGCGGGACTTGAGGTCTTCGGCGACCCGATCATGAAGTCCGAGGCCGTCGTCATCCGCCGCAAGGACGCCCCGACGGACGACACCGCGGAGCCGAAGGTCCAGCAGTTCCTGCGCCGCCTCCAGGGCGTCCTGGTCGCCCGGACGTACGTGATGATGGACTACGACTGCCGGGTCGAGCAGCTGGAGAAGGCCGTCGCGCTCACCCCCGGCCTGGAGTCCCCGACCGTCTCCCCGCTGCACAACGAGGGCTGGGTCGCCGTCCGCGCGATGGTCCCCGCCAAGGAGGCGCAGCGGATCATGGACGACCTGTACGACATCGGCGCCCGGGCCATCCTGACGACGGCCATCCACGCCTGCCGTCTCTGAGGAACACACCGAGGATCACGCCGACCATGTCCGAACTCCCCGCCCTGCCGGTCACGTTCCGGCCGGGCCGCACCCGTGCCGTGCTGCTCACCGCGGGCGTCGCGATCTTCGTCGTCATCACGACCGTCGCGATGCTGCTGGAGCAGCTCACCCCGGGGGAGAAGCTCAGCTTCGTCTTCACGGGGGCCATCCTCTTCGCCGTGCTGGCCCTGCTCGCGCGGGTGAAGGTCGTCGCCGACGAGTCCGGTGTCACCGTCGTGAACATCGTCAGCAGGCGCCATCTGGAGTGGGCCGAGATCCTCCAGGTGAATCTTCGCCCCGGCGATCCCTGGGTGTTCCTCAACCTCAGCGACGGCACCAGCCAGCCCGCGCTGGGCATCCAGCCCGGTATCGCCAAGGAGCGGGCCATCGCCGACGCGCGCACTCTGCGGGCGCTCGCCGAGGACCGGTCGCTGAGGGATCTGCCGTAGAGGGCCATGTCTTGATTAATCTGTTGTCGGTGGCGTTTTTCGTTCCCGCCTCCGCCACCGATGTTCCCCCTGTCTTCAGAGGCACCCTGCGACCCGAGGAGTGATTCCCTCCAGCGATGGACGGATCGTCCTGTAGTACCTGCGCCGCCCCCTCCCGACATATCGAGGCGGCGGCATGACCATCCCCTTGTTGCTCCTCGGAGCGGCGATCCTGCTGATTCTGGCCAACGGCTTCTTCGTCGCGGCCGAGTTCGGGCTCGTCACCGTGGAGCGTCCCGAGGCCGAGAAGGCCGCCGCAGAGGGCGACCGACGGGCCGCCACGGTCGTCGAGTCGCTCAAGGAGCTGTCCTTCCAGCTCTCCGGCACCCAGCTCGGCATCACCATCACCTCCCTGGTCGTCGGCATGCTCGCCGAACCGGCCCTGGCGGAACTGCTGCACGGCCCGTTCAGCGCGATCGGCATCCCCGAGGGCGCCGTCTCCGGCGTCGCCGTGGTCGTCGGCATGCTGCTGGCCTCCGCCGTGCAGATGGTGATCGGCGAGCTCGTGCCCAAGAACTGGGCGGTGTCGCGACCCCTGCAGGTCGCACGCTTCGTCGCCGCCCCGCAGCACGCTTTCGCGAAGCTGTTCCGCCCGGTGATCGCCGCACTGAACACCGTCGCCAACAAGCTCGTCCGCGCTCTCGGCGTGGAGCCCACCGAGGAACTGGCCTCGGCCCGTACCCCCGGTGAACTCGTCTCCCTGGCCCGGCACTCGGCGCAGGCCGGCACGCTGGAGCAGGACACCGCCGATCTCTTCGTACGGACGCTGTCGCTGGGCGAGTTGACCGCGCAGCACGTGATGACCCCGCGGGTGAAGGTCAGCGCGCTGCAGTCGTCGGCGACCGCCGAGGACGTGGTCAACCTGACCCGGGCCACCGGTCTGTCCCGCTTCCCCGTCTACCGCGAGAAGATCGACGAGATCGTCGGCATGGTCCACCTCAAGGACGCGTTGGCCGTCCCCTCGCACGACCGCCTCCGCACCTCCGTCACCAGCATCGCCAAGTCCCCGGTACTGGTCCCCGAGACCCTGCCCGTGCAACCGTTGTTGGCCCGGCTGCGCAGCGAACAGCCGATCGCCGTCGTGGTCGACGAATACGGCGGTACGGCGGGCGTGGTCACCCTGGAGGACATCGTCGAGGAACTCGTCGGCGAGGTCCGCGACGAGCACGACGGCCAGGACGTACCGGAACTCGCCGCGGCCCCACCGGAGGACGGCAAGCCGGCCTGGGACGCGGACGGCAGCTGCCGAGTCGACATCCTCCTACGCATAGGCCTCGACGTCCCCGAGGGCCCGTACGAAACGGTCGCCGGACTGGTGGCCGACCTCCTCGGCCGCATCCCGGCCCCCGGCGACAAGGCCGAACTCCCGGGCTGGCGGCTCTCGGTCCGCCAGGTGGGCCACTACCGCGCCGAACGAGTCCGCCTGGTCCGCACGACTCCGGCCGTGAACGTGATGGAGGCGGCCCGATGACCGTCCTCCAACTCCTCTTCGCCGTCCTGCTGGTGCTCGCCAACGGCTTCTTCGTCGGCGCCGAGTTCGCCCTCGTCTCCGTCCGCCGCAGCCAGATCGAACCCCTCAACACGGCCCGCGCCCGACAGGTCCTCTACGGCCTTGAGCGGCTGCCGCAGATGATGGCGGCGGCCCAATTCGGCATCACCGTCTGCTCGTTGACGCTGGGCGCGGTCGCAGAGCCGACGGTCGCGCACGTCCTGGAGCCGGTCTTCGAGTGGATGCACCTGCCCGAGGGCATGATCCACCCCCTCGGCTACATCCTCGCGCTCGCCGCGGTCGTCTTCTTCCACCTCGTCATCGGCGAGATGGTCCCGAAGAACCTCGCGATGGCCGCGCCGGAGAAGGCCGCGATGTGGCTCAGCCCCGGCCTGGTCGCCTTCGCCCGCGTCTGCAAGCCGATCACCGTGGCCCTCGGCGCCGTAGCCCAGGGCATCCTGCGCCTCTTCCACGTCGAACCCAAGGACGAGGTCGAGGCCGTCTTCACCAGCGAACAGCTAAACCGCCTGGTGGAGGATTCGGGCCAGGCCGGCCTCCTCGACCCGGAGGAACAAGAACGCCTGGAAGACGCCCTGGAGTTGGGCTCCCGCCCGGTCACGGACGTCCTCCTCCGCCGCGAGAACCTGGTCACGGTCAGCCCCTCGGTCACCCCGGGCGAAATCGTCGCCCTCACGGCCCGCACCGGCTACTCCCGCTTCCCGATCGCGGCGGAGACCGGCGCCTTCATGGGCTACCTGCACGTGAAGGACGTACTGGACCTGGAGGAGTCGGAGCGAGCGGTCCCCCAACAGATCTGGCGCCCGATGACCACCCTCCGAGCCGAACTCCCCCTGGACGACGCCCTGACGGTCATGCGCCGAGCGGCCACTCACCTGGCTCAGGTGGCGGACGCCTCCGGCAAGGTGCTCGGCCTGGTCGCCCTGGAGGACGTCCTGGAGCTGTTGGTGGGCGAGGTAACAGACCCGGCCCACCGAGAGGTCCCGGCACCGACACAGCCACGGACGGCAGAACTCAAACAGGCGGTGGCTGGTTGAGGCTTGCAGCGAGCGGTGTCTGGTCGGGGCCTGGAACTGGCGCCGCTTGGCTGAGGTCTGAGGCTGGCGGTGCCTGGCCGAGGAGAGGACTGGAGCGGGCGTCGCTTTGCCGGGGCCTGGAGCGGTTGGTATCTGGCCTGAGGTCTGAAGTGGGCGTCGCTCGGCCAGGGCTTCAAGCAGACAGTGCCGGCTGGGGTCTGAGACGTCATCCGCTTATCGATCGCGGGGCTGGTCTGGTCGAACAGGGTTCCTGATCGGGTGATCGCGTGAGGGCCGGTGCATGGCAGCAGGGCCTCTTGGTAGTT
>Ga0307515_10014925_pt1 | contig 14357 bp, 2 predicted proteins | sample 17_EM_MG_FD_194513 | JGI IMG/M metagenome (GOLD analysis project Ga0307515, IMG submission 194513) | Populus trichocarpa ectomycorrhiza microbial communities from riparian zone in the Pacific Northwest, United States - 17_EM | ecosystem: Host-associated > Plants > Roots > Unclassified | place...
TTTAACTACTAACCAAAAGCAACGCGGAGCTTAACACCAAGCTTTAATACATTAATATCTATTACCACTAGCTCCGCCAGGAAGTTTGTAAAGGAAGTATTAATATTAAATAGGTGCCTACTGCGGATATAATAGCAGACGGCCTAACAAAGGCTTTGCCTTATTAAAAGCATAAGACGTTCGTTTAGTAATTGAACCTCATTAATATTAAGGATCTAATTTAATTCGATTTAAATAATATTTAGGCAAGATAAATATATAGAGGATTTCCTTTAACTTAACACCAAATTGCTATCATAACTTTTTAGTATTTCTATAGCAGCCCAGAAGGCTCTGTGCAGCTGGGGGGGTGTGTTAACCTAAATCAAAGTTCCTTACTACTATCGTAATACTGTCTGACGACCTAAATCGTCTATACGAACTATGTCTTAGTTGTCTCGTATCTTAAGCTCGTATGTCTTATTGAACGTCTCATTACCTATTTCTCTTAACTATGACCTACTATATAACGACGTCGTTGTTATTGTATTTGGACCTACCTAATGTATATAAGAGAGCTTCTAGAGCCCTCTTTAATAAACAGAGTTCTCATTCCTAATCGTCCGTTCAACAACCAGTTATCGTACGAGTATGGTATTAAGAGACGCGCCAATAGGTTAATTCTCGTCAAGGTATTCAATTAAGGTATCGGTATATACCTGTCGATATTTGTTAGGATATTCAAAGGTACGCTATAGAGTCGACAGGCGTATTCAAATACTTATATTCAATTAAGGATATCGCTTTAGGTAATAGATATCTAGGGTCAATTAAGGACTCGTAGGAATGCCGTTAATTTAGCATATTAAGTCGTTATCAGAAAGGTATCGAAAGAGGTATCGAGGAGGTGCGTGTCGATATTTCGATTCTTGTCAACAAGTCAAAGGTATCAAAGAAAGAGTACGCTTCGATATTCGAGTATAGTCGTACAAGGGTAAGCTGTCATATAGCGTTCGACTTAATGAGATGCTATTAGAGAGCAGATTCGCATATTATCGTTTAAGGAGGACTACCGTCAAGTGGCAGGCAGTTCAAGGGTAGTCAACGAATGGTATCAAGAGGGTACGTATCAATATTTCGATTCTTATCAACAAATGGTAAGACATGCTTTCGTAATAGCAGGCTGTCTTATTCGTAGAAGGTTATACAAATGGCTATCAAAAGAAACGCGTCGATAGTTCGTAAGAGGTTATATTAATAAACAGGCTCATCTGTAGAGCTGTTTAGAGAGTGCCATAAATCAGAATAATTCTCCTAATTTGTTCTCCTAATCAAGAGTGCCATAAATCACTTAGATTCTCCCCGGATTCCTAGTACCCTTATACATAGGATTATATTACAGATGTATTCGGTAGTTATCAATAAGAACTCAACAGGTGTCTATAAGGCGTTCATAGACAGGTCGAAGAGTCATATCGCAGGCATATCGGCGCAACAGGTTACCGGGTTTACTTTCAAATCACGTTCAGGCCGCATTCAAATCGCATTCGGATCGCAGGCGTATCGGCGCAATCGTTCGGTCAGTGGGACTATAGGCGTATCGGCACAGTCGGTAATCGGGTTTAGGGGTTTAGGGTAGCAGTACAGTGCAAGCGTCAGGTCCTTCCTAATCGATTTCGTCTCTCCTCATACGGCTTAGTATCAATCAGGGTGGTTATCGCAGCGTAGTAGCGGGTAGGATTCGTTCCAGAGGACTCGCGGACAACATGCACCTACCGCCCAATAGCACGGCGCGGGTCATAAGTCAGCTCATCTTAGCCGTCGGCCCAAACCTAATGCATACCAGAGGACTTCGCGGACAACATGCACCTACCGCCTAATGGCACGGCTCAGGTCATGTCTCGGCTTATCTTAGCCGACACTACGGGATTAGTTCCAGGCTTAGTGACAGGATCACCGATTTCGTTCCTCGCAGCACTAGGTTAAGTCTCAACCGAGGTCGTCTCTAAAGCTCGTACAACTCCGTATCAGTTAAAAAGGTCGGGGGGGGTTCTAGAGAGCCGCGCTCGATCTAGTAGGGTAGCAGTAGGCTGCAAGCCATCGTGTCCTTAGCCATCGAAGTCGGCATTCAATCGTAACTACAGGAGACCTTCTAGCTGCTTAAATACCGGCTCCCGGTTCAATAATAGCGACTCAACGCGTCAACAACGCGCAGCTAGGGGTGTTCGACGCGTATTCTCCGCAAGAACACGCGGGACGGGGGTGGGAGATTATCCAGGCCTTCCTAGGCAAGGTAAAGAGGGAGCTTCAAAACGAATAAAGTCCCCCCCAGGTAGGTGAGCTTAGTATAATATTACGGCTTATACAAATGCCTCTAAACCAAAGCTTGTAGAATGCTATATTACGAAGATACTAAGCTAAGGAGCAGAAGAAGGTCGAGGAAAGGACAACGTCTATATACATAGCGCCAAGATACCCCTGACTAGGGCCCCTGTCTAGGTTGCATATAACGGTGCCATGATATCTTGCAGGGGCGGTGCCCCAGCACCGTCACAAAAACTCTATATAGGAACTAGAGGATTACCTTAATTATTGCAAAGATATTCTAAAGAATATTAGGACTAAGGTCTATAATCTATAAATTGTAGAAAGCGCTCTAATACTATAGTGTTATCGCAACCTATAAAAGAAAGCTCGTGGTAGGCCGTAAAGAGGCTTTATATTACGGACGCTTTAAGTACAATATTACGACTACTTAGAGAAGAGTCGGAAGAAGCTAGTTGGTTAATATAGGTACGGTCCAGTATAGAACTAGTGGAACTATATGACGAGGAATAGTAACTAAGTCACGTAATATAATCTATATAATCTGTGTAATCTATATAATCCGCGACAGAGTAGATAAAGTACGCGTACCTTATGTATAAGAAGGGTTTCTTAGGAGTACGGTTATATATTTAAAGGACCACAGTCCCTACTTTAGATAGTTCTTTCCTTGTAGTAATTTTTAGAATATAATTAGAGTTAATCTATTAGGTAACTACTCTACCAGTTATTATTATATTATTAACTTTATATTATATTACCTATATACCTAGCCTAATAACGAGCCTATTATAGTACTTGCTATAAGGTTCCATTACATAATTACTACTTAGTTATGGTATTAATATAAAAAGTTAAATAATATACTACCAAAAGTAACTACTACGACGCTATTAACGGCGGCAACTACTTTAAGGTTAGGAGGCGACACTAGTATAGCAGATACTAACTTATAATAACCTATAACGGTTAAACAATTATAAGAGATAGTTAACTAGTTAATAGAAAATAATGCGATACTTAAATAAAGGATTAATAGGATAGTGGTAGTAAAAGTTAAGTTACTATTAATTAAAAGATTCTTAGGAGAGAGATTAAAGCTTAAAGGATTCCTTATATAAATGCACTTTAAAGTTATATAAGAGGGAGTAAAGCTAGCAATACCTATGGATCGGATAGCGTATATGGGATTGTTCCTATTAGGAAGAGCACTTAAGTAGTTTAAGCCTTACCTTATAAAGATACAGGCAAATAAAATAACAACTACTAATTAGGACGTATGGTTTATATTCTTAAGTTAAAAGGGGTTTACGGAGCGACTAATATAGATATTTAGAGATTTAGAAGTAATAACTATAGCAGAAAGAAAGCTTTAAGACATTATATAACGAACCTTAGTAATTAAATACACGACGTAGTTCTAGACGCTAGTAACGTAAGTAAAGTAGAATAATAGGGCGTTTATAGCACAGTATAAACAGGGACTTAAGGCTAAAGTCTAAGATATAATTATCCTAATGGAAGATATGGACACCCTAAGGGAGTTAATAGATTAAGTGATTAAGATTAATAATTGGATCTACTAAAGGGAATAGACTAAGAAAGGTTAGGATAGAGTTTTACAGTTATATAGGATATAGAGTGTGCAGCGACTAAAGCTAAGTTAGAAACTATAGTATGGCGTAGAGTTAATGGACCTAAGTAGTACTAGAGAAGCCTATAAGAGATAGAGTAAGAAATTATAGAAACCTAGAGGTTAAGGATCTAGTAATTATAGGATTAAGGAATAGAGGCTAAATTAGGGATCTTAGCAGTAGAAGACGTTTAGGCGGACTCTATAGCAAAGTCAGTAGTTTAAAGATAGAGCTTATATAAATTGCGGGAAATAAGGTTACTTTATAAGGGATTATAAAGATAGTTAGAGTTACTATATAATAAAGGGAACTAGACTAGCAAAAGACATATATATATAGAGGAACGATAGTATACTACGAGGAATAAAAGAATGTTTAATTAGAAGTTTTGCGTTTTATTATAATAACGCATACTAAATTTATAAAGACGCTAAGTACGGCATAAGCTATTAGCTATAAAAGCTAAAATTTATAAAATATAGAGAAACTAATAAACTATTGCGCAGATTAGATATTAAAGATAACGAGTTTAATAAAGGCGAAATATTTGTAGATAATAAGGTAATAAAGGCAGCTTACTAGGAGCGTATAAACCTTAGAGAAGTTATATTAGAAGTAGAGACTAAGACCGCTATAGAGTAAGGTTTAGTAACGGGCGTTATAACACCGTTAGATACGGCATCTATCGCTTTATAAGATAAAAGGAAGAGTATCTCGCAGAGATTAAGTAAGCAGACGACTGCTAGTGCTAATTTATTACTTAATAAAGGTAAAAGGCTAAAGGCTTAAGATTCTTAAGATGAGATAAAAGATGACTAAGATTTTTAAAGTAAGATAAGGCATACCTAAGGACCTATAACGGACGAAAACTAATAGAGTAGGGCAGTAGCTTAGTTTAAAAATATACGAATAAGCTTAGGATAGAGTTTCCTAGATATGACGGCGCTGCGGCACGCCACCTGCCAAATTCTGCCATATTCTGCCAACCTGCGATTGGCTCGCCTACTGCTAGCGCCTTGGCGGCTGCCCCTATATATTTGTTTACATCGGTCCTAGTAACCCCTTTTTCTTTCTCTTTAGCTTAGTATCTTTGTAATACAGCATTCTATAAGCTTTGGTTTAGAGGCATTTATATAAGCCGTAATATTATACTAAGCTTACCCTACACTGCCTAGGAAGGCCTTAATAATATCTTACCCTAAAAGAAACTTCGTCTGCAACGACGCGTTAACGCACTATACTTAGACACTAAAACAACTCTATACTGCCTGGGAAGGCCTTAATAATATCCTACCTTATAAGCTAGATAGGACTAGACCTATACCCCCGGAATTAAAGCTAAAGTATATAATACTAACAAACCCTAGAAAGCTAATAATAGCACCTAAAGTAAGCTTATTTAAGAGAGCTGCCTTTACTTAAGAGGAACCTGAGATCTAGTTAGGATTAGAAATTAAAGATAATAACAACGCTGTAGACGTCCGCAAGTAGATTTGCGCCCTTATAGCTAACTAAGTGGCCGACCGTCTTAAGGCCTAAAATATATAAGACACCTTAGAGCGGATTCTAAGAAGCATTAAGGGCTTATAAGGTGGCTCGGCTTCCTCTTCTTAAAGCCATAGCCGACCTATTTACTCTACTAAATACGATATACTAGGGAGTATGGATATAATAACGAAGCAATTAAAGTCCGTTAAGCTCCTTAACCCCTAACTACTATTTAACGGGATAGACCCTACCTTTAAGAATTAGAGGATTTAAGTACGAGGAAAACTCCGCGTTAACTATAACCATTTCCTTTCTAAAGAAGCTAAAATGCTCTACCTTTTTAGTCGAACCACTAGCGACGCCTAACGGCACCTTTAAGCTAAGTTCGAGGATAAGTCCCCTATCTAATTTATATCTATTAATAAGATAATACGGCACCTAACGGCTATTTATATTAACCTAAATAAAGTGCAGGATGCCTAGTATAACTATAACCGCCTAATAATAAAACTAAATTAACCCTTTACTAAATTTTAGACTTAATTCCTATACCTTACAGGAGAAGGCTAGGTTTCCCTTAAGAACTACCGTCTAGACCTATATAATAAGCTGACAATCCAGCTATAAGAAAAGATCGCTATAACCTTAGATAACCTGCCAACCTATAAAAGACTTATAGCTTATTACCTATTATTAAACTTAGAACTAAAGCAGATTAACGCCTACCCTAATTAATAGAAGCGACTCTATAGCAATTAAAACTTATTAGCTATACCTATAGAAGCTAAAGTAAAAAGATAAGCTATAACTGCTCTTATACTAAGAGCGGTTACTACTATATACTAACGAGCCTCGCCCAACCAGCTATGTATTATATAATTAACTAGTACTTATCGCAATATTCTAATTAACCCTGCCTCAGCTACGTGCTATAACTGCGATAAGGAGGGTTACTTTGCCTTATTTTACCCAGAGCTAAAGGATATAGGCGATATTAAGGAGATAGAGGAAGGAGAAACGTCCGATAAGTTGGGAAAAGAAGAACCCTAGGGAAAGACTCCCTATTAGGGTACCCTATCGATCTTAAAGAGATTAATCTTAGTTAGTTAATAGGTGGAAAGCATTTTATGGTTCTATATATAGTATTTTAAAATATATATAAAGTTAATATAACCGCCTTTATTAACACTAGAGCAAATAGCTTTGCCTTTATAAATACTGCCTATATAAATAATGTTGCTAAGTTTCTAAATATAGAAGCCATCTAACTAGAGAAGCCTATCTAGGTAAAAGGCTATAACAGCTAAGCCGGTTAGCTGGTTACCCACATCTTAAAGTTATATATTACTCTTAACGGACGACGCTAATATAGTATCCCTTTTTATATTCTAGACCTAGGGTTCTATAATATAATCCTTAAATAAAAATAGATGTCCTATTTTAATATTTAGTTAAACGTGCGATAAAGACAGTTTATCTAGCCGGAGGATAAACTAAAGTTACCCTTCTTTATTAAGGAAATCCGAACCGACCGCAAGACACTAGCTATAAGGGCTGACCCTACTTACTAATAAAATATCTGGGCCTGTAACCTAGCCTTTACTTAAGAGGACGCCCGCCACAAAGCTGGAAAAAACTCTATACTAATAAAGATACTCTCCCAAAACGCTACGTTTAAAGAAGACTCTATATATAGAAGCGGGATAGATAGCGACATAGACAACGTCCTAATCGCGTAGGTTTAACTGGTATAAAAAAGAACGCATTAATAGGATATAAGGGATAACCTCTAAAAGATGTAATAGGAGCTAAAAGAAGTAGCGATAACGCTAGTACCTCGGAAGTCCCTAAAGTTATATACGCCCCTATTATTATATAAACCCCCTACCGTAGATATTACCGCAATTAGCGCTATAGCGTTCTACTTTAATATATACTAAAAGGACAATAAGGTCTTTATAATAAGCCTATATAAGATTAACCAAATTATTAATAATAGGGAGGAAGAGCTAGCTAAGAAAACCGATAAGGAACTAGTTAAACGCCTTCTTCCTACTATCTATATAAATTATAAGGATATATTCTTAAAGGCGGCTTTAAAAAAGTTACCCCCTTACTAAATATATAATTATAAAATTCAATTAGAAGCTAATAACTTGCTAGGTTATAGCCCCCTCTACTAATAATTAACGGATAAGCTAAAAGTAATAAAGTAGTACTTAATTAATAACCTAGATAAAGGGTTTATTAAGCCTAGTTAAGCCCCTTTTGCTTCCCCTATCCTATTTATAAAAAGCCTAATAAAGGCCTTCGTTTTTGTATTAACTATTAAAAGCTTAACGCTATTACTTAAAAGGATCAGTATTCTATTTCTTTAATTAATAAAACCCTTACACGTCTAAGCCGGGTAAAGATCTTTACTAAATTTAATATCCGCCAAGCTTTCTACTAAATTAGAATAGACCCTATATCTAAAGATTTAATAATATTCTGTACCTATTACGGTTCTTATTAATATAAAGTTCTTTTTTTTAGACTAATAAACGGACTAGCTACGTACTAAAGGTATATAAATAACGTTCTCTTTAATTACCTTAACAAATTCTACATAGTATACCTAGACGACATTCTTATATACTTAGACGACGAACTTAAGCATTAAGTTTATATTAAAAAGGTTTTAGAGAGATTATAGAACGCGGGCTTATAAGTTAATATTAAGAAATGCAAGTTTAGGGTAAAACGTATAAAGTACCTTGGGTTTATTATAACTATAGAAGGAATTAAGGTTAACCCTAAGAAGGTAAAGGTAATCCGTAACTGGAAGCCCCCTTATATAGTAAAAGGGATCTAGTCCTTTCTTAGTTTTTATAATTTCTACTACTAGTTTATTCGTAACTACGGAGTTATAGCAAAACCCCTTATATAACTAACTAGGAAAGATACGCCTTTTATCTTTAATAATAACTATATAGAAGCCTTTAAAGAGATAAAAGATCGGCTTATCTCTTCCCTAATCCTTCATTATTATAACCTAAACCTTAAATTAATGCTAGAAATATACGCTTTTAATAGAGTTATAGCGGAAATCCTATTGCAGCTATATCTGGACAGCAAATAGTACCCTATTACCTTCTTCTTAAAAATAATAGACCTAGCTAAGTATAACTATAAAGTACACGATAAAGAAATACTAGCTATTATTTAATTACTCTTCTAATAGTGCGTAGAGCTTAAAGGTATAAACTCCCGGATTAAGATATATACAGATTATAAAGCCCTAGAGTACTTTATAACTATAAAGTAGCTTATTAAATAATAAGCCTAATAGGCCGAAATCCTCTTCTAATTCTTCTTTATAATTATATATCGTTCTAGCAAGCAAAACTTTAAGGCTAATACCTTAACCTAAAGAGAATAAGATGTAGGACCCTAGGATAAGCTAAAGACTTAATACCGGACGTGTGCCCTCCTCTATCCTAAATAGCTTAACCTATGGATCCTTAAGGAGCTAAACCCCTAGTAAAACGAGCTAACACCGTTAGAGGAGTCCTTAGACAAACTAATAGGGCTAATTAACCGCCTCCTAACTGTAAACCGCACGGCTGACGCCCTAAAGGCCCTCCGCGACTAAGCTATAAAAAAAACCCTAATTTTAAAATAGAGGAAGGATTACTCCTATACTAGGAGCGGCTTATAGTCCCTAACGTTAACAACCTATAGACTAAGCTAATCTATAAAGCTTATTACCAAGTTTTTATGGCATACCCTAGCAAGACTAAGACCCGTAAGATTATTAATTGCCGCTACTACTGGCTAAGAATAGATATGGATATTAATCGATATATATAGAACTGCGAAGACTGCTAAAGAGCTATAACCCTATAAAACAAAACCCTAGGACTACTTAAGCCACTCCTAATACTAGAGCGCCCTTAGTAGCATATCTTTATAGACTTTTATAAACTACCTATAGACTGTAACGGATACGATATAGTTATAGTTATAGTTAACCGCTTTAGCAAACGCCTGTTTTTAATTCCCTATTATAAGAATATTAATGCTAAAGAGGCAGCTTGGCTATTTATTTACTATATCTACTAAATTTACGGACTACTAGATACTATCGTATCTAATTATAGGCTATAGTTTATATTAGTCTTCTAAAACGAGTTTACCTAGATCCTAGGCATTAAGCTAAAGCTTTTTACGGCCTACTACCCCCAGATAGATAGTTAGACGGAGATTGTAAATTAGTACCTAGACTAGAGGCTTAGGCCCTTTATTAACTACTTCTAGGACAACTAGTCTAAACTGCTACCCTTAATAGACTACGCCCAAGTAACCCTATAACTCTATAGGGTTTACCCCGATTTAGCTAGAAATAGGATACTTACTCTATATAAGCTTTAACTAGAACAGGCTAGAAAAACCCCAGACTGTATAAGAGAAGCTATTCTATAGTAAGGCCTAATAGTACGCTAAACGCTTAAAAGAAGCCTAGATAGTAGCCTATAAGAACCTAGGAAAAGCCTAGAAGTTAATAGAATAGTAGGCAAATAAACACTATTAGGAGCCTAACTTTGCTCCTAGTAATAGGGTCTAGGTTATAATAAGGAATTAGAAAACTAAACGACCGAGCTATAAGCTAGACTACTAGATAGTAGGACTATATAAAGTCCTTAAGAAGATAGGCAACTTATATAAGGTAAAGCTCCCAAATTTAATTAAGGTTTACCCTATTTTCTTACCAGATAAGTTACGGAAAGCTATAAATAACCTATTGCCTAGATAAAAGAACGAGCCTCCCCTACTAATTTAAGTAAACGGTAATAACGAATAGGAAGTTAATAAAGTACTAGCCAGTAAAATAGTATAGGGAATGCTAAAATACCGTATCTAATAGAAGGGCTATAATCCGGACCTAACTTAGTACCCTGCGTGGAACTTTATAGGCTACCCCTAGAAGCTTAAAGAGTTCTACGGCCAATACCCTAATGCGCCTAGACCCCCGAAGTACCTAAATAAGTAGATAGTATGCTAGTATAACGAAGACAATAGGTTACTAAAAGAGTATAGGGATAAGAACGCCCTAAGGCCCTAATATAAAGAAGAAAAAAAACAAAAGCCTATTACGATATACATATACCCGAATTCGCGCGTTACGTAAGACCTTTGGATGTTTAGGAACTTTAACCGCCGGTTAAAGTTATCTAATTAGTTAGATCCTCGCCAAGATTTTTAGCGGCTACTCTTTATAGCCTAGTATTTTTTTATATAACCTACTGTTACTTTTCGCACGTAGTTAGGACGTACTTGCGTCTCCTTTTCCCCCTTATCCTATACTTGTAATATCACGTTTTATAAGCCTAGTGCTATCTTATTCCTAACTAAGCCTAAGGGCAGGCTTTCTTTCGAAGAGGGGGGTGATGTAACGGCGCTGCGGCACGCTACCTGCCAAATTCTGCCATATTCTACTAACCTGCGATTGGCTCGCCCACTGCTAGCGCCTTGGCGGCTGCCCCTATATATTTTTTTACATCGGTCCTAGTAACCCCTTTTCCTTTCTCTTTAGCTTAGTATCTTCGTAATACAGCATTCTATAAGCTTTGGTTTAGAGGCATTTATATAAGCCGTGACACTAGAGGCATAAGACTCTTAAGACGAGATAAGTAAAATTTAAAACTCTTAAAACGAGATAAGAATACCTAAGCCTAGTTGGACTAAGGTAGGAGCTAAGCTTAAGATAGAAGTAAGCTTAGGATTAAGAATCCTATGGAACTAAGATTTCGATATATAAATAAGGACTATTAATTAGATTAAAAAGTAGGATGACTTTAAGGATCTACTTATGAGACGCGATAAGAAAGAAACTATAGAGGAATTTAGAGTAAGAATTACCTCATAGTAAGAATAGAAACTAGATAAGAGATTTAGTATATTAGGACGTATAAGGGATAGAGTACCTATATAAAAGATTACTAATAGGCCTAAAGTAGGTATACTAAGAGCTAAGTGGCTTACCAAACTAGAATAAGAAGAGGATTTAGGGATTCTAATTAGGTTTAAGGAACGATATATAAAAGGCTGTTACAATATAGTAATAAGAAGATACTTCCTTATGGATAAACTATATATACTTAAAGGGCTGTACTAAAAGTGGTATAGATAAAGATATAATGACAAGTGGGAAGATTTCTATATATAGTTAGACGAGAAAGTTGTCTAAGACTACCCAATTATAGAAAAGGCTATAAATTATATTAAAGGAGCCTTAATTATAACGTTAAAGGATCTAAAGGAGCAATTAGAGGACTGGAGAAGTAAGAGATAAATCTTAGTACCTGTAAACGAAGTCGTAACGCTTAGATTAATATAAGAAAGGTTTAAACTTAAGGATAAAGACGAGCTAAGAGTTAACCTAAGACACTAAGTATATTATACGTTGGTATAGATTATATATGTAGATAATATGTGCAATATATATAGAGTAATAAAAGATAAGAACCGGAAATACCTAGTAAGGATGTATTAGTTAATAGATAAGGCAAAATATTAAAACGCTAAATATATATATGGTTGGCACCTAGTAGAAGTTTAAAAATAAGGGGACTTAATACTTTAGCTAGGAAGATTCCTTATAAAAGAATATCTAAATAGACGATAATAGTGGGAATATCTAGAGAATACCTATCTATAGTATATTAAAGATAAGAAGTGAACTAAGTATTGGCCTAAGTTAAACTAAGTATAGATAGGATCTAGTAGCTAATAGTTAGGAAAAGTAGAGGCCTACAGGACTAGAGGGAACTAATAGTAAAGCCTTAAACCCTTAAATAAATTTAAGGATAACACCTAAATTTATAAGTAAAGTGGTAAGATTAATAGTTTAAGGCATTAATAGATAGTGGAGTAATAAGGAACCATATCTTGCTAGTAGTAGTTAAAAGAATAGGATTACTATATAGGAAAAAGGAATGTCCTTACCTATTAGTAATAATTTTAGGAGATCTAATAGCTTATAGAGGAGGTATTATTAATCTTAAAATAGGACCTATTTAGTTAACCATTAAGGGGAGATAAATTAAGATGTCTTTTAATATATTACTATTAGGGAATAATAAGGCAGTATTAGGAATGCCTTAGTTATAGGAATATAATCTAAAGATCGATTGGGTTATAGGTTAGGTTAATATTAGGGATACTTAATAATATAAGACGCGATAATAAGCTAAGTTGGTATAGTACTAAGTAAAAGCAACCTATAAGGAAATAGAAAAAGGACTAAGTTATGTACTAAAGAGATACTATAAGTATAGTAAGAAATTATAGTCACTAAAGAGTAAAAAGCTGTTAGAGTATATAGTATAGGACTATAAGATAGAATTAGAACTAGGAATAAGTTTAAGGTTCTTTCTAATCTATAAGCTTACTAAAGAAGAAGGTAGAGTATTAAAAGAGTTTGTCTAGGAAAACTTACAAAAAGGATATATTAGACTATTGCAATTATTAGTAGGTTATCTAGTACTGTTTATATTAAAGAAAAATAGCAAGCTAAGACTGTATATTAACTACAGACAGTTAAACAGTATTACTAGAAAGGATAGGTATCCTTTACCCTTAATTAGCAAAATCTAAGACAGGATAGGTAATGCGCAAATCTTTACGAAGATAGATCTAAGATAGGCGTACTATTAGATTAGAATTAAGGAAGGCGACGAATAAAAGGCAGCTTTTAGATTAAAGGAAGGACTATATAAACTATTAGTTATGCAATTTAGGCTTATAAACGCACTAGTAACATTTTAGAAGCGTATTAATAATATATTAGGAGAATACTTAGATAAATTTATTATGGTATATTTTAACGATATTATTATCTACTTAATAACTAAGGAAGAATACGGAGAATACGTTAAATGGGTCTTAAAGAGACTATAAGAAGAATAAATGCTAGTAGTAATTAAGAAATGTAAGTTCTTTACTAGGAAGACTAATTTTATAGGATTTATTATTAAACTAGGCCAACTTAGCATAGATCTAAAGAAAATTAAGGCTATAGTAAATTAGTAGGAACTAGAGAATATAACGTAGTTAAGATTATTCTTAGGGTTTTGTAATTACTATAGAAGGTTTATAGCATAATGGTTAAAGAATATTAAGCTATTTACGCAACTAATAAAGAAAGAAGAACTATAGGTATAGGGAAAGGAATAATAAGAACTGTTTAAGGAAGTCAAAAGGTTATTTACCTAGGAGCCAGTTCTTAAGATCTATTAACTAGGTCTAGAGACGGTTATAAAGACGGATGTATTAGACTTTATACTAGGGGTATACTTTATATAGAAATATTTAGACAGATGGTACCCAATAGTATACTATAGTAGGAAGATAATACTACTAGAGTTAAACTATGACATTTATAATAAGGAGTTATTAGGTATAGTTGCAGTATTAAAGAAATAGAGAGCATTCTTACAAGGCATAAAGAAACTATTTATAGTTAAAATAGATTATAAAAACCTAATGGGATTCTTAACGATAAAGAAACTTAACTAAAGGCAGGTTATATAGGCAGAGATGCTTATAGAATACTATTTTAAGATTTAGTATACTAAGGGTACAGATAATATAAGGGTAGACGCTCTAAGTTAAAAGGCTAAACTATAAAATAACGAAAAGCCATTAGGGGCTTTATTGCGAAAAGATATAGATAAATTAATTAGGTATAATTATCCAAAAATTATAGTAACTTAAGAAGAACTAGAAAGAGTTTATAAGTTATTAGAAAGCTTTTAGGTATAAAGAATCTTTAAGGCATAACTAGAGAAATAGTTAAAACACCTAGAAGAAAAAATATTATATAAGTATAGGGAAGTAAAGTATATCCCAAGAAGCATAGTAGAGCGCTTTATAAAAGATTTCTATAAA
>Ga0307515_10014926_pt1 | contig 14357 bp, 9 predicted proteins | sample 17_EM_MG_FD_194513 | JGI IMG/M metagenome (GOLD analysis project Ga0307515, IMG submission 194513) | Populus trichocarpa ectomycorrhiza microbial communities from riparian zone in the Pacific Northwest, United States - 17_EM | ecosystem: Host-associated > Plants > Roots > Unclassified | place...
CGTCCATCACCCCTACGAATCCTTCGACGTGGTGGTCCAGTTTCTGCTCCAGGCTGCGCGCGATCCTGACGTCCTGGCGATAAAGCAGACGCTCTACCGCACCTCCAACGACAGCCCGATCGTCCGCGCGCTGGTCGATGCCGCCGAAGCCGGCAAGTCGGTGACGGCGCTGGTCGAGCTCAAGGCCCGCTTTGACGAAGAGGCGAACATCCGCTGGGCGCGAGACCTCGAACGCGCCGGCGTCCAGGTCGTCTTCGGCTTCATCGAACTCAAGACGCACGCCAAGGTCTCGCTGGTGGTGCGGCGCGAGACCGGGACGCTGCGCTCCTACGTCCATTTCGGGACCGGCAATTACCACCCGATCACCGCGAAGATCTACACCGACCTGTCCTTTTTCACCTGCAATCCGATCATCGCCCACGACATGGCGAATATCTTCAACTTCATCACCGGTTACGGCGAGCCCGAGCAGGGCATGCAGCTCGCCGTCTCGCCTTACACGATGCGCTCGCGCATCCTGCGGCACATCGAGGAAGAGAGCCAGCACGCAAGGAACGGCGGGCCGGCTGCGATCTGGATGAAGATGAACTCGTTGGTCGATCCCGACATCATCGACGCGCTCTATCGCGCCAGCCATGCCGGCGTCGAAATCGATCTCGTCGTGCGCGGCATCTGCTGCCTGCGTCCGCAGGTGCCCGGTCTTTCCGAGAGGATCCGCGTCAAGTCGATCGTCGGCCGCTTCCTGGAACACAGCCGTATCTTCTGCTTCGGCAACGGCCACGGCCTGCCGTCCGACAAGGCGCTGGTTTACATCGGCTCGGCCGATATGATGCCGAGAAACCTCGATCGCCGCGTCGAAACCATGGTTCCGCTGACGAATCCGACCGTTCACGAGCAGGTTTTGTCGCAGATTATGCTCGGCAACGTGATTGACAATCAGCAAAGCTACGAGATATTGCCCGACGGTACGTCACGGCGCATGGAAGTGCGCAGGGGCGAAGAACCGTTCAATGCGCAGCAGTATTTCATGACCAATCCGAGCCTGTCAGGCCGTGGTGAAGCTCTGAAGTCCAGCGCGCCGAAGCTGATCGCCGGCCTGCTTGAAGGCCGCAACAACAAGTAAAACTGGACCAAATGGTTGAATCAGAAGCCCAGGGGCGCCTTCCGGGGATCGCTCCGGTCTCCGTCGTTGATATTGGATCGAATTCCATTCGTCTGGTCGTCTACGAAGGCTTGTCCCGTTCGCCGACAGTCCTCTTCAACGAAAAGGTCCTCTGTGGCCTCGGCAAGGGTATCGCCCTCACCGGCAAGATGGATGAAGACAGCGTCGGCCGGGCTTTGACGGCCCTGCACCGTTTCAAGGCCCTGTCCGACCAGGCCCGCGCCGCCACCATGTATGTACTGGCAACGGCGGCGGCGCGCGAGGCGAGCAACGGTCCTGATTTCATCCATCAGGCGGAAACCATCCTCGGCCGCAAGGTCCGCGTACTCTCGGGCGAGGAGGAAGCGAAGTTCGCTTCGCTCGGCATCATCAGTGGTTTCTACAATCCCGACGGCATCGCCGGCGATCTCGGCGGCGGCTCGCTGGAACTGATCGATATCAAGGGCAAGGATGTCGGCAAGGGCATCACGCTGCCGCTCGGCGGCCTGCGTCTGTCGGAATATGCCGGCGGCTCGCTCTCCAAGGCCCGAGCCTTTGCCCGCAAACAGGTGAAGATGGCAAAGCTGTTGTCGAAAGGCGAGGGACGCACCTTCTACGCCGTCGGCGGCACCTGGCGAAACATCGCCAAGCTCCATATGGAGATCACCCGCTATCCGCTGCATATGATGCAGGGCTATGAAGTGTCGCTCGAGGCGATGATGCTGTTCCTCGAACAGGTGGTGACCGCGCGTGATTCCAGGGAGCCGGCGCTACAGGCGGTTTCCAAGCACCGCCGTTCGCTGCTGCCCTTCGGCGCGGTCGCGATGAAGGAAGTGCTGGCCGTCATGAAGCCTTCGGTGATTTCCTTCTCCGCGCAGGGTGTGCGCGAGGGTTATCTCTATTCGCTGCTATCGGAGCCCGAGCGCCGCATCGATCCGCTGCTTGCCGCCGCCGGCGAACTGGCGATCCTGCGTGCGCGCTCGCCGGAGCATGCCCGCGAGCTGGCGGAATGGACCGGCCGCATGATGCCCTTGTTCGGTATCCAGGAGACCGAAGAGGAAAGCCGCTATCGCCAGGCCGCCTGTCTGCTCGCCGATATCAGCTGGCGCGCCCATCCTGACTATCGCGGGCTGCAGGCGCTGAACGTCATCGCCCACTCCTCCTTCGTCGGCATCAGCCATCCCGGCCGCGCCTTCATCGCGCTCACCAATTATTACCGCTTCGAGGGCCTGCACGACGATGGCGCCACCGGTCCGCTGGCGCAGATCGCCACGCCCCAGCTCATCGAGCGCGCCAAGCTGCTCGGCGGCATGCTGCGCGTCGTCTATCTCTTCTCCGCCTCGATGCCCGGCATCGTCAAGAGCCTGACCTTCCGCAAGTCGCCGAGCCCGGATATCGACCTCGAATTCGTCGTACCCCCCGAGTATCGCGACTTCGCCGGCGAGCGCCTGGACGGCCGCCTGCAGCAGCTGTCAAAGCTGACGAACAAGCGGCTGGCGTTTCGGTTCGAATAGGTCCGATTTGCGGTCCTACCGCCAAATGTCTAACCCGCATAAAACAAAAGGGCGGCACCTGCGCGCCGCCCTCCGCATCTCATACCAGAACCCGGAATTACTTCGCGTTCAGAAACTCACCAACTTCGAGCAGGCTGAACTCGTTGTTATCGGCCTTGTCGACGGCGCGGCCAGCCGAGAAGGGCAGGTTGTTGTCGTTGCCGACGATGATGTGCGTGGCATCGACGCGGTCGACGTTTTCGATCGTCACGAACGGCATGTCGTAGACGCCGTCCTTGCTGCCGGCCTTCTTCTTGTTGTCAGGGTCCTGGATGTTCAACAGGTCGATATAGCCGATCTTGCGGACGGCCTTGCCGACATTGGCATCGTTGAACTCGATCTTGTAGACGCGCTTCAGCTCGGCCGGAGCTTCGAAGCAATCCGGCTTCGGCTGCTTCGGATCGGCACAGGCCTTGTCCTTGGTCCCAGCGCCGTTGTCGCGCTCGATGACGAGAGCGGTCGTTTCGTCGAGCATGTTGAAGTCGCCGATCGAGGCGCCCTTGTCTTCGAACGGATAGAGCCAGCTGCGACCGGTCCACTTCTTGGCGGCGACGTCGAATTCGATGACGCGGATGGCGGTGTGGCCATCGACCGTTTCCACCGTGCCGTCATCCTTGTAGATGGCGCCTTCGAGCAGGCCATAGAGCTTGGAGCCGTCCTTCGACATGGCAAGGCCCTCGAAGCCGCCGGAGCGCTTCAGGTTGAAGACCGGCATCTTCGCAGCCGGGTTGGCCGGAACGGAGAGCAGCGGATTGTCGGGCGAAAGCACCGGCTTGCCGTCGAGCGTCGTCGGGATGACGTCCGTCAGGTGGCCTGATGTGTCGAACTTCAGGATGTAGGGGCCGAATTCGTCACCGAGCCAGAAGCCGTCGGCAACCGGCTGGACCGATTCGATATCGAAATCGGCGCCTGTGAGGTAGCGCGTGTCGGTGCTTTCGAGGACGATCGGGAATGGCGCGATCTTGTTCGGGTCGGAGAGGAAGAGGTTCTTGACGACTTCAGCCTTGTTGCCGGCCCAGTCGAACTTCATCTGGTGCAGGAAGAGCATGGAGTCGGACGAGTTGGCCTTCGAGCCGAAGCCGTTGTCGGAGAGCGTCCAGAAGGTGCCGTCAGCCATCGTCTTGATGCCGGAGAAACCCTGGATCGGCTGGCCGTCGAAGGGAAGCTTCAGATCGGTGACGCGGGCGCCATCCTTACCGGGAACGGTGCCGAGCGCTTCGGTGCGCTTGCGGTCCGCTGTCGTGAACTTGCCGGCGTGCTTGAGGAAATCAGGGGCATCGACCGGAGCCGGAACCATGGTGTTGGCGGGCAGGATGGCCTGGCCGGCGAGCTTGGCGGCGAACAGCTGCTGGTCGGCCGAAGCGGAGCCTGCAGCCAGGATGAAAAGCGATACGGAAGCAAAAAGGACGTTCTTCATAATATCCCCACGGAACGGATTGCGAAGGCCTTCCGCTTAGCAGGGCTTCCGTGTCAGCGAATTGACGGTTGGGTGAAGCTTTGGTGACGTCCGGTAAAACCGTTGCTCACCCGTGCAAAATGGCGGCAGGCGTGTTCAGCACGGTGACGGCATGCGAGGAAAGCGCCATGACGCCGAGTGCCTGGCCGCGACCTTTGACGGCGTGGGTGCCGAGGTCCTCGCAGGCGATGTCGTCGGGAAAGTTCATGCGCCGGGCCAGTTCGGCGGAGATCAGCACCGGCCGGTTCAGAGTGCGGCACAGCGTCTCCAGCCGGGCGGTGGTGTTCACAGTGTCGCCGAAATAGCTGATCTTGTGATGGTCGACGCCGATCTCGGCGGTGATGATCTCACCGCCGTGAAGGGCGGCGCGAAGTTTCGGCACCTGTCCGTAATTTTTCCGCCAGCCGGCTGCATTGGCTTCGATATCGGCAAGGATATCGAAGACGCAGCGCACGCAGCGCGCACCCTTGATGCCGCGGGCAAGCGGCCAGGTGATGATCGCCGCATCGCCGACATAGTCGTTGATCATGCCCTTGTGGCGTCTGACGGGCTCGGCGAAGGTCGCAAACAGCGAGCTCAGCAGCTGTTGCGCCCTGAGGTCGCCATGCTTTTCGGCAAAAGCCGTCGAATCGACGAGATCGACGAACAGGAAGACACGTTCTTCCCTAACCGGATTGCGGTATCGGCTGATGAGCATGCTGAGGAAGACGTCGCGGCCGAGCAGCTCTCGCACACGCAAAATGAAGATCAGCGTCGCACAGACGGCCAGCGCATAGAGAAAGACGTCGAACGGCATGATGGTGATATCGAGGAGCGACGGTGGCTTCAGTATGCCGAGCGACCAGAACAGCAAGCCGGCGCAGGCAAAGCCGATGCTCATCAGGATTTCGTAAATCACCAGTTCGGTGATGATAAAGGCGAAGGTCGGCAGCTTCTGGATACGTCGGTAGAGCCTGCGAAACAGCAATTTGCGTTCGAAGGCGATGATCGGCATGCCGAGGAAGAGCGCGAAGATCGCCCCGACGCCGGGCGTTGCGCTCGCGTAAAAAATCGAATCATAGATGACACCGCTGATGGCGAGGACGGCCGCGATGAAGATCCAGTTCTGCGTCGGAGATATTTCCCGCATGCGGCCTCTTCGTCCTGATGTTTCCTCCAGCCATTGTTTCAGCTGCGAAAAAACCGTCAAGCGAATTCGGAACTACAGCGCCGCGCGTCTTTTCAGACGCGCAAAGGACGCTGTAGCACTTTGAATGGCTGCATAATTTTATCACTAAATCGATTCCGATTTAAGGAATTATGCAGGCGTCTCAGAGGCTGACGGTTTCGACCTTCCTGTCGACGAAGCGCAGAGCGATCGCGCCCTGGATCAGTTGCAGCGCCGGCTCGCCGAAAAGATCGCGGCGCCAGCCGTGCAGGGCAGCGACATCGGCTTTCTCGCCGTCGGCGGCGATCCTGTCGAGATCCTCGCTGTTGGCGATCACCTTCGGGGCCACACCGTGTTTCTCCGAGATCAGTTTCAGGAGCACCTTTAGCAGCTCGACGGCAGCAGCGGCTCCTTCGGGCGCTTGCGCCTGGCGTGGTACATGCGGCATGTCGGCCTTCGGAAGAGCGAGCGCCGTGTTGACGGCTTCGATGACTGCGGCGCCGGAAACCGAGCGCTCCCAGCCTTTCGGAATTGTGCGCAGGCGGCCGAGCGCCTCGACATCCTTGGGCTGCTGCTGGGCGATCTCGTAGATCGCATCATCCTTCAGCACGCGCGAGCGCGGCACGTTGCGGGCCCGCGCCTCGCGTTCGCGCCAGGCGGCGACATATTTCAGGATTGCCAGTTCCTGCGGCTTGCGCAGGCGCATCTTCAGCCGCTGCCAGGCATCGTCAGGATGCATGTCGTAGGTTTCGCGCGCTTCGAGAATGTCCATTTCCTCGGAGAGCCAGGAGGTGCGGCCTTCGCGATCGAGCTCCGCCTTCAGCGACAGGTAGACGTCGCGCAGGTGGGTGACGTCGGCCAGCGCATATTCCAGCTGCTTGTCGGAAAGCGGCCGGCGGCTCCAGTCGGTGAAGCGCGAAGATTTGTCGATATGGACGTTCTTGATACGGCTGACCAGCTGGTCGTAGGAGACGCTGTCGCCGAAGCCGCAGACCATGGCCGCGACCTGCGTGTCGAAGATCGGGTGCGGAATGAGATTGCCGCGATTGAAGATGATTTCGATATCCTGTCGCGCCGCATGGAAGACCTTCAGCACCTTGGTATCGGCCATCAGCTCGAAGAAGGGGGCGAGATCGATGCCGCGGGCCAGCGGATCGACGAGAACCTCCGTCGTGGGGCTTGCCATCTGGATCAGGCAAAGCTCCGGCCAGAATGTCGTCTCACGCAGGAATTCGGTGTCGATGGTAATGAAGTCGGACTTGGCCAGCTCTTTGCAGGCGGCCGCCAAATCGGCGGTGGTTTCGATCATATGATTTCATTCGCAAGGAAAAGGTCGGTTAAACCTTCCTTCTCCTTTCGGTCGGATATGTCAATACACAGCACTCGCTTCGAGCATTGCTCGCCGTGAATCACGTCTAAACTGAGGCAAGGCGGACGCTAGCGCGGAAAGAACAGCTGCAATTGCTGTGAAATCGCATAGGCCGGTTACGGTCGACTCAGCTCACCCGGAGATAACTCGTCATCCCCGTCTTCTGGTGCTCGATGATGTGGCAATGCAGCAGCCAGTCACCGGGATTGTCGGCGACGAAGGCGAGCTGCACCTTCTCGTCCGGCTGGATGAGATAGGTATCGGAAACGAGCGGCATCACCTCCCGCGTCGAGGAGGAGATCACCGTGAAGCTCATGCCGTGCAGATGGATCGGGTGCGCATGCGGCGTGGTATTCTCCAGATTGAAGACATAGCTCTTGCCGAGCTTCAGTTCGGCGAGCGGCGCGGTCGGATCAGGCGTGTCGCCCGGCCACGGCACCTTGTTGATCGCCCAGAAACTATAGCCGAGCGTGCCGCAGATGCTTTCGACGGCTGCGTTCTCGGCTGTGGCGCTCAGCACCAGCGGGATCTGCTCGGCAGCGGTTAGATCTGCTTTTGCCACGGGATTGTCACCGAGCGGCCCGAGGTCGCCGATATCGCGTTTCAGCGATTGCCCGGTGGCGCGCAGGCTGGCGATCGTCTTCGGCGTCGTGCCGCGAATATCTTTCAGCGTCGCAACAGTGCCTTCGCTATCAGGCATGCGCACGGCGAGATCGAGCCGTTGGCCCGGCCCGACCTGCAGGAGATCGAGGGGAAAACGCTTCGGCACCGGATTGCCGTCGATCGCGACAACGGTCGCATCGGCCCCTTCCATCTTCAGCGAGAAAATGCGCGTCACGTCGGTCACGGCGATGCGCAGCCGCACCAGCCCGCCGGCCGGCGCGTCATAGCGCGGTTCCTGATGCCAGTTGGCGGTGCGCACCGTGCCATAGGTGCCGGTCTTGGCCGCGTCGCGCGGCCGGAAGGGGGCGATGAACTGCCCGTCGCCGCCGAGCCTCCAATCGCGCAGGTTCAATACCACCTCCGCATCGAACTCTGGATCGGCCGGGTTCTCGACGACGATGACGCCGGTCATGCCGTGCCCCATCTGCGTCAGCGTGTTGCAATGCGGATGATACCAGAAGGTGCCGGCATCGGGCGGCGTGAAGGCATAGTCGAAGCTGTCGCCGGTATAGACGTAGGGCTGCGTCATGAACGGCACGCCGTCCATGCGGTTGTCGATGCGAAGCCCGTGCCAGTGGATCGTCGTCGGTTCGTCGAGCCCGTTTGTGAGCCGTGCCGCATAGGGCCGGCCCTTCGTCATCCTGAGAACCGGCGGCATGCCGTCACTGCCCCAGCTCATAATATCCTTGGTCGGCCCCGCCTCGGTCAGCATGGCCTCGGTTTTTAGGGCTTTCAGCACCTGCGGCTCGGGCGCCGCCTCGGCAAATCCGAATTTGCCGGCAACGCCCATACCGACGCCGTAGGCGCCTGCAACGGCAGATGCCTTCAGGAGATTGCGGCGGGTAAGGAGAGGCATGGGCATGCTCCGCGATGAGAATGCCGACCCTTTTAAAGTTGACTGGCGTCTTCATCAATACGAAAGGCATGGCCAAACTGCCGCAGCGCTACCCGCCGCCGCCTCGCCATAAACGCGTGCCAAACGGACGGCCACGTGCGCCAAGCCTTGACAAATCGGAGCGTCCATGCGCTTTTCCGCCCGATTTTCTTGTCGGCGCTTGAGGGTCCGTGAACCCTTGCTGCCGTCTCAGCATATGCCAGGAATTGAGATCATGCATCGCTACCGCAGCCACACATGTGCCGCCCTCCGCAAGTCGGATGTCGGCTCGACCGTCCGTATTTCTGGCTGGGTCCACCGCGTTCGCGACCATGGCGGCGTTCTCTTCATCGACCTTCGCGACCATTACGGCATCACCCAGGTCGTCGCCGATCCTGATAGCCCGGCCTTCAAGATGGCCGAGACCGTGCGTGGCGAGTGGGTCATCCGCATCGACGGCCTCGTCAAGGCCCGTACCGAAGACACCGTCAACAAGACCATGGCGACCGGTGAGATCGAGCTCTACGCCCAGGAGATCGAAGTCCTCTCCGCCGCAAAAGAATTGCCGCTGCCGGTCTTCGGCGAACCCGACTACCCCGAAGACGTTCGCCTGAAGTACCGCTTCCTCGATCTTCGCCGCGAAACGCTGCACCGGAACATCGTCAAGCGCACCCAGGTCATCTCGGCCATGCGCCGCGAAATGGGTAATGTCGGCTTCACCGAATATACGACGCCGATCCTGACGGCCTCGTCGCCGGAAGGCGCGCGCGACTTTCTCGTGCCAAGCCGTATCCATCCCGGCACTTTCTACGCCCTGCCGCAGGCGCCGCAGCAGTACAAGCAGCTGTTGATGGTCGCCGGTTTCGACCGCTATTTCCAGATCGCGCCCTGCTTCCGCGACGAAGACCCGCGTGCCGACCGCCTGCCGGGCGAGTTCTACCAGCTCGACCTCGAAATGAGCTTCGTGACCCAGGAAGACGTCTGGAACACGATGGGTCCGCTGATATCAGACATTTTCGAGGAATTCGCCGAAGGCAAGCCGGTCACAAAGGAATGGCCGCGCATCCCTTATGACGAGGCGATCCGCAAATACGGTTCCGACAAGCCGGACCTGCGCAACCCGATCGTCATGGAAGCGGTGACCGAGCATTTTGCCGGCTCCGGCTTCAAGGTCTTCGCCGGCATGATCGCCTCCAACCCGAAGGTCCAGGTCTGGGCGATCCCGGCAAAGACCGGCGGTTCGCGCGCCTTCTGCGATCGCATGAACGCATGGGCGCAGAGCCAGGGCCAGCCCGGCCTCGGCTACATCTTCTGGCGCAGCGAGAACGACAAGCTCGAAGGTGCAGGTCCCCTTGCCAAGAATATCGGCGAGGAGCGCACCGAAGCGATCCGTACCCAGCTCGGCCTCGGTGATGGCGATGCCTGCTTCTTCGTCGCCGGTGAGCCGGAAAAGTTCTACAAATTCGCCGGCGAAGCGCGCAACCGCGCCGCCGACGAGCTGAACCTCATCGACCGCGACCGCTTCGAACTCTGCTGGATCGTCGATTTCCCCTTCTTCGAATGGAGCGAAGAAGAGAAGAAGGTCGACTTCGCCCACAACCCGTTCTCGATGCCGCAGGGCGGTCTCGAAGCGCTGCAGAGCCAGGACCCGTTGACGATCAAGGCCTTCCAGTATGACGCCGTCTGCAACGGTTTCGAAATTGCCTCGGGCTCGATCCGCAACCAGTCGCCGGAAACCATGGTCGCCGCCTTCGAGAAGGTGGGCCTCAGCCAGCAGGATGTCGAAGATCGTTTCGGCGGCCTCTATCGCGCCTTCCAGTATGGCGCACCGCCGCACGGTGGTGCCGCTTTCGGCATCGACCGCATCGTCATGCTGCTGGTCGGCGCGAAGAACCTGCGCGAAATCTCGCTCTTCCCGATGAACCAGCAGGCCCAGGATCTCCTGATGGGCGCGCCGAGCCCGGCAACGCCGACGCAGCTGCGCGAACTTTCGATCCGGCCGATCCCACCGGCGAAGAAGGACTGAGATCGTCTGATCCCGAATGCAAAAAAGCCCGACGGCCGCAATCGTCGGGCTTTTCATTTGTTTCGATCGCTCACAACGTCGCGTAGATCGCCTCTTGAAGGTCGACCGTGAATTTGCCCCACATGCCCTCCAGCGTCGTGTTCGTCAGCGCAACGACGGTTAGCCTGTTGACCGGGTCGATGAACCAACTGTGGCCATAGACACCGCCCCATTTCACCGTGCCCTTGGGGAAGGGGACGCCCGCCTCGGCCGGATCGGTGATCACCGACCAGCCGAAGCCGAAACCGGAGCCGGGTTCGTGCTGCTGGCGGTGACCGCCGGCCTGGTCGATCACCATCGTCTGCACGGTTTCGGTTGAGAGCAGCGGTGCGCCACCTTTGCGGATGGTGTCGAGTATGGCCAGGACGTCACCCGCCGTTCCTGCCATGCCGGCGCCGCCGGAATGATAGGAGGCGGGATCGAAGATGCGGTTCGGCGCGAAGCGGATGGAACCGATAAGCGACGTGACCTGCGCCTCCTCGCCCATCAGTGCCGGTTCCGGCAAGGCGTCCATATAGGCCGCCGCAAGCCGGCTGCGGTCACGAACCGAAAACGCCGTGTCGGCAAGGCCGAGCGGTCTGGTGACCAGTTCGGCAACGGCCTCGCCCAGTGGCACTCCGGTTTCCGCCTCGATGACGCCGCCGAGAACATCCATGGCGACGGAATATTGCCAGTCGCTGCCCGGCGCAAAGCGCAGCGGTACGCTGGCGATCCGCCTGAGGTTCTCGGCCAACGACAGTCCAGGTTCGGCAAGGCCGTCGGAAACGCCGGCGCTGAGATAGCCGTCCTCTTCGGAGAAGCGGTAGGTAAGGCCTGATGTATGGGCCAGCAGGTGGCGGATGCGGATGACCGCCTCGCCGTTGTCGAGCAGCCTCGGCCGGAAGTCCGGCAGCCATTTCGTCACCGCATCGTCGAGCCCGATCCTTCCCTGCTCGACGAGCCGCATCGCGGCGATTGACACGATCGGCTTGGTGACGGAGGCAAGCCTGAAGATCGTATCCTCGCGCATCGCCAGGCCGTTTTCGCGGTCGGCAAGGCCGGCTGCGCGGCGATGGATGATCTCTCCGTCGCGGGCGACGAGCACTACCGCTCCGACTAGCCGCTTGTCGTCGAGCGCGTTTGTGATTGCCGCGTCGACCGCGGCGGCAAGGGATGGATTCCTGTCGGCGTCCGCAGTTTCAAGGGGAAGACTCATCAGACTAAACCTCCTATAATCACAGTGACCGTTCCTGAATATAGCAAGCCGCCTCGAATTTCTAGAGTGATCATTGTGAAAAATAGTGCTGACATGGAAAATTCTACCGCCCGCCGCCGCGGCCGCCCGCCGGCCTTCGACCGCGAGACGGTGCTGTCGGCCGCCCGCGAAACCTTCTGGGCGCATGGGTACGAGGGCGCGTCGATTGCAGACCTGACCGCCGCCATGGGCATCACGCCGCAAAGCCTCTATGCCGCTTTCAGCTCGAAGGCCGATCTCTATCGCGCCGCCCTGCAACAATACCGGGCGCTCGGCAGAGACACTTATTCCGCGCTTGGCGAGCCGATCGACACCGTTTCCGCCTTCGAGCGTATATTGCAGGGCTCGGCCGCGACCTTTTCGGCGCCGGAACATCCGAAGGGCTGCATGATCTCGACGGCGGTGCTGAACTGCGCCAGCGAGAACGATGTCGTCGCCGACCATGTCGCGGCGCTGCGCCGTCAGTCGCTGGAAGCCTTTGCGGCAAGGATCGAGCGCGGCATCCGCGAGGGCGATATCAAGGCCGGGACCAATACCCGCGCGCTCGCACGGTTCCTCTGCGCCATCGTCCAGGGCATGTCTGTGCAGGCGAGGGACGGCGCATCCCTTGAGGAGTTGCTTGATATCGCAGCCCTCGCCATCGCCGAAGTCGCCCGCCACCGCGCCTGAAAACGAAAAGGCCCGGCAGTTCACGTGCTGCCGGGCCTTTCCTCACCAGATCGAAGCGATCAGTCGTTGGCTGTAACCTTGACGCCGAGCACCTGCGGCAGCGTGTTCGGCGCACCCATGGCAGCACCCATGATCGTCGGGAACGGCACCGGCTTTTCAGGAGCGGCCTTGACGGTCAGGCTCTTCGGATCGTCGAGGAAGGTGTTGACGGCGGCCGAAACGGCATTCTGCAGTTCAGGGATATTGAGCTGCGCCAGCATGATCGGCGTCATCGCCTTCAGCGAATCGGCCAGCTGCTTGCCTGATATGTTCTGCTGCGCGCCGGCATAATCGAGCGCGCGCTTGGTGATCGAGGCATCTTCGAAACGCACCTGCGCGGTCTCGAAGGAGAGCTGCTGCATCAGGCCGAGCATGGCAAGACCGAGCGCCTGCTGCGATTCTTCTTTGTTCGGGTTGGTTTCGGTTTGCTTCATCGCATCCTGCAGCGACTTCACGAAGGGCATCGTGTAGCCGGAGATCTTGAAGCCAAGGTTCAGCTTGCCGATATTGGTGAAGTCGAAGGCGAACTCGGAAATGTCGATCGTGCCGGGTGCAAGTTCCCAGGCGCCCTTCATGGTGATGTCGCCCTGGATGTGCTGAAGCGCCAGCTTCTCGATCGCATCCTTGCTCTGCGGATCGTCGGCCTTGCTGAGATCGGCCTTCATGCTCTTGAAGGCGCCGTCGAAATCGAAGCCGGATTCGTCGTCGCGCAGCGTCAGGTTGACGTCGCTTTCGAGCAGCGAGAAGACTTCCGTGCCGTCCTTGACCACTTTCAGCGGCCCGCTATGGGCGGTTTCGTAGAGCATCATGTTATCGAGCGTGTCGCCGCCCGGCGTTGCCGGTATCGAGATGCCGCCGAGCGTCAATTCCTGCGCCGTCACAGTGACGCCGTCTTCGGTGGCGTTGATATCAGGGAAGGCGGCCTCTTCGATGTAGTAGCCGCCGTCCTCGTCTTCTTCCACGCCGGTAAGGGTGACTTCGCCAATGGCCAGGCTTTCGCCGCCCGGCGATTTGACGCTGACATTCTTCAGCGTCACGGTCGTGCCGTCGATATCGACGCCGTCAGCCGAAATCGACCCGCCCTGTGCGGCATAGGCGGCATTGAGCTTCTGCAGCAGATCGGCGCTGTCGAGGGCGAATGCCGAGCCGGCGAGCGAGAAAAAGGCTGCGCCCGACAGCATCAGCCGCGTTGTCCGGTAAAAGTTCATGGGGTGATTCCTCTGGTGGCGTGGTGGCGGTTCGAAATCTGCAGTTACGCTACTACGGATTGGGTCCGCTTTATATTTGCGGATCTCTAAATTTCTGTTGAAAGGAACGGCAAACGAAGTCCAAATTGCGGCGGAACGTTTGTCTCATTCTTTGATGTCAGGTCCAAGACTTCATCCACAGCTGCAATGGCCCGGATTCCTTGCCCGCCGGCCTCTTCTGGGCTAGTCAGGACCTATGGGACAAGAGATTTTGCCGCCTTCCGGCGGAGACGACGATCACATCCAACCGGTCGACCTCAAGGCGGCGCTCGAACAGCGCTATCTTGCCTATGCGCTGTCGACCATCATGCACCGCGCCCTGCCTGACGTGCGCGATGGACTGAAGCCCGTCCACCGCCGCATCGTCTATGCGATGAACGAGATGGGGCTGAGGCCGAATTCGGCCTTCAGAAAATGCGCCAAGATCGTCGGCGAGGTGATGGGTAACTATCATCCGCACGGCGACCAGTCGATCTACGATGCGCTTGCCCGTCTCGCCCAGGATTTCTCGCAGCGCTACACGCTGGTCAACGGCCAGGGCAATTTCGGCAATATCGACGGCGACAGTCCCGCCGCCATGCGTTACACCGAATCGAAGATGACGGCGGTCTCCGAACTGCTGCTCGAAGGCATCGACCAGGATGCCGTCGACTTCCGCGACACCTATGACGAATCCAATTCCGAGCCGGTCGTCCTGCCCGGCGCCTTCCCGAACCTGCTCGCCAATGGTTCCTCCGGCATCGCCGTCGGCATGGCGACCTCTATTCCGTCGCACAATGCCCATGAGCTTTGCGATGCGGCGCTGCATCTGATCAAACATCCCGATGCGACGGTCGAAAAGCTCGTCGAATTCATTCCCGGCCCGGATTTCCCGACCGGCGGTATCATCATCGACAGCCG
>Ga0307515_10014927_pt1 | contig 14356 bp, 14 predicted proteins | sample 17_EM_MG_FD_194513 | JGI IMG/M metagenome (GOLD analysis project Ga0307515, IMG submission 194513) | Populus trichocarpa ectomycorrhiza microbial communities from riparian zone in the Pacific Northwest, United States - 17_EM | ecosystem: Host-associated > Plants > Roots > Unclassified | place...
GTCTCTTCCTGGGGCCTTTCCAACACCTTCACGGTCATCTGATGAGTCACTCTCAAGTAGTTTTCTTGGGTCCGAATCCCAAGGACGAACCAACAGATCGAATTTTTCCCTCTTTTCTGTACAATACACTGAATTGTCTCGCCTGTGACTCTGTTCCGTAAATAGAAAATGCGAAGAAATGTGCCCGTGACCGAATTCATTTGTGCGAATACTGGCTTGGAAAGTGAACAACAGATACCCGCTGCGAAACAACGAAAACTATATGTACGGTGACCGTCGATATTTTCTATCTGGCGTAGCCAAGGGTGCCAGTAGCCGGGATTCGCTCTGTCGGCTACCAGCAGAGCGGTTGGGGTCTCTGCCCCTTCCTCGAAAGTCTTGTCTACTGTACTACGGAGTTTTCTCCCGTCTTTAGATCGAAAATACTCAATCACCGAAGGTGCTATCCGGATTTTCAGATCTTCCGGATCACTAATCCGCGGACCGATCGTTTCTTGTCTGGCGGCTATTCTTGAGCTCTTGAAGGGTATAAATGGCCGGCGTCACTCTTGGACCCGTGACCGACGCCGCGGGGTGATGGCAGTCGCTTACGATCGTTCATCCTAGAGTCGACGAGAGAGCTTAAAATCCCCGCCCAGTCTAGTACGGTCTCGCTGTACGCTCAACGCGGCAGCAGTAGGTTATGACGCAATTCGGTAGTGTTTTGTTGGGGTCCTATGGGTGAGTTAGCATCTTGATATTTGTGGAGGGGACGTAGTTTCTTGTCCCAAGGTGATCATCGTAATGTTACGCAGTGCGGATCAAGTAGTACGAATTTATGTCGTTTGATGTGCACAAAAAATAAAACCCATCACACACGTCAGTTCATGTATGTCACGCGCGGCGCGTACCCCATCTCGCATGTTACACGCGCCTCCCTCCCCTCACACGTTACCCAGATTTCTCCTGGGGGAGGTTCCCCGTTTCGGCCTGGACAGAGCTGATAGCAGGGGGTCCGTGGCGTTGATTTTTATACTATTTAGAGATAGTTTCAAGGCAATACTGCCATTTTCCTGGTGGTCGCCGCCGGTCGGAAGGGGCGCGGAATTATCCGACGTCCGCGATCCGATCACTCCCGTCGGTTTCCGGCCGGCGCGGCGACCTACCGATGTCAAGTGTCGATTCGAAGGGCCATAGCCATCGTTCTGACGTTCGGCACCCTCCAACGAGAGTACTCGACAAAGCTCGAACGTTGAAACATTGATCAATTACCGGTGACCGCCTGGTCCCAAATACCCCGTGTGTTCGGTAACTAAGTTAGTAGCTAAGGCTCAATTGAGCATAATCGACGTTGCGGCTGAACAAATATTTACTTTCGCGAAAGAGGTGCCACGAAAGCCAGTGTCGATAACAATGTTTACTCCGGGGTAGGTTTAGGTGGGTCCAGGGTGGGAAATATCTAAGCGCTTGTCCCGGATAATCCCGTGGCCCTTCCGACCGCCAAAAAAATGGCAGCATCACCTTAAAACTATCTCTAAAATCAACGCCACGGACCTCCTGCTATCAGCTCTGTCCAGGCCGAAACGGGGAGCCTCCCCCAGGAGAAATCTGGGTAACGTGTGAGGGGAGGGAGGCGCGTGTAACATGCGAGATTGGGGTACGCCGTGAACTGACGTGTGTGATGGGTTTTATTTTTTGTGCACATCAAACGACATATGGGCCATCTCCCAACTCGACGACACGTCCAATATTTCGGCCTGCGCGCTGAAGGTCCGAGTCTCATTGCGCAACATCCCCCTCTTGCCTTCGATCCTCGGCCTCAAGACTCTCACGGAGTTGACTCTGCTCAATTACAACTTTTATCCCCGCCCGGACGTCCTTTTGGATCCTTCGGAGGAGAATCACTTGCTTGAGAGCGCAACCCCAGGCATCGGCTCCCCGGGAGCGTAGTAGACTGGCGTAATGGTGATAGCATACTCGATTCGTATCCCTGAGGTAGGCTGTTGTTCGCTTTCTGAGTCAGTATTCGCACAAATGAATTCGGTCACGGGTACATTTTGTATATGGAACAGAGCCACAGGCGAGACGATTCAGTGTATTGTACAGACAAGAGGGAAAAATCGATCTGTTGGTTCGTCCTTGGGATTCGGACCCAAGAGAACTAGTTGAGGGTGACTCATCAGAGGGTCGTGAGCGTGTGGCGAAGGCCCCAAGAAGAGACACCGCGCCAGACTCCCTTCGCCTCCACCTGAACCCCGGAGCGCTTCGACTTCAAATAAATGGTGAAAGGAACTTCCAACGTGCCCTTGTTCACCACCGATGTCGCACGGATCGTCTGGTGCGGCTCGGCCTTGACGGTGAATGTAGTCGCGTACTTGGTCGGGTACTCCGTGGTCTTGCCCCAGATCCAGGTCTGGGTGGTCGACGCCTCTACCCCGAGCTTGTCTCCAGAGACAATAGGGACACCGACTGCAGGAGGTCAAGGTCGGAAAACCGCGCTGATACCAGACGACAGACAGGATTCTACTCACCACTGAACTCCGTGCCGGGGGTGACCGTGAAGCCGCTGCCGTATTCGAAGGTGCTTGAGCGAGTGACGCTCTTGTTGATGCTGAAGCTCAGATCCCCCTCTTTGTCCGAGTTGTTGGTGAGCACCTGCTCAGCGAGCGTGATCGTCTCCGAGGAGAGAATCTTGCCAGCTGCAAGATCGAATTCGACCTTTTCGACAATCACTTCCTCCCATATGAAGTAGAAGAGCTGGTCTGGGTAGAAATCCGTCGAGGGGTGGTTCGAGAAGGTGGGGTTCGAGGACGGGCGAGAGTACAGCGTCATAGTCTGTGAGGGCGTAATGAGGCGGAAGTTGCCCGCGTATTGGCCCGAATGAGGTTCAATTTTGAACCAGCTGCAAGCGGGCGTCCCGCATCAGATTTCAGATCTTTCGTTGATAGGATTATGGGGCTCACTTGTCTCCGTACTTACCATCCCCGTCGATATGTCCCACCCGGGGATCGGGCGATTTGCGAGAATAGAGGACTTTGCCAGATGCCAGGCCCTTGATGGCATATAGTCCGGCGTGATTCCCAGTGCCGTGGAGGAGCGTAAACCACTGATCGGGGTACACTCCGTGAGATATATTGAAGTGCGAGACGGTGGGGTCTGGTTTATTGCGCGAGTAAATCGCACACTGGCTGGCGTAGCCGACGATGCGGAAACTGAGCCCCTGGGGGGGAATGTAGGAGACAGAGGCCATTTTCAAGAGGTGGGTTTCGAGAGGTGGTTGTAAAGAGGTGGTTTGAGATGCTATGAACTGTGCAGGAACTGCCCCCATCTACTTATAGCAAAAGTCGAGGTCGAGGCCCGGTGATTCAAGGATTCCCTCGGGGATCACTAGAACAGGAAGCCAGCACAAAATCTAGGGGTCAAGTCGATTCAAACGACCCTGGAGCGCTTGGAACATCTGATTCCTGGACATCATGCACGATTTTTCGTAGGATTGGAAACGATCACATTACTTACGAAGTCCGCTCAATGCATACCTCGCTTCACCGCCCGAGAAACACACGGACTGAAGCTTTGACTGTCAGTTCTGGTCCTCGTACGAGTCATTGCCTCAGCTTTAGCTGTGCACTCCATAGCCTGCACGATGTAAGTCAGGGTGACCACGCGGAACGTCCGTGAGACAGACCCCAGTTAACAAATCGCCGTCTGCCGTTGGCAAGAACCCGCGGTAATCATCCTTGTACCCGCTCGGAACACCCTCAAAGGGATCGTCCTTGATTGGGGCAACGCAGAGACATAGGTCCGTTGGGGAATTCGACCCCTATTCTGCATTGAACGTGGCACGCATCTCACATTTATGGACTTCAGAAGGATTTGCCGAGGGTGGAAAGAGAAAGTGTATTTCAGAAGGACGAAAGGCAGGTGAGAGGGGTTGGACGCGAACCTTCCGTTGTTAGCGCGAGTTGATCAACCATATCGCGCACCTACAGCCAGCGGTCCACCCCGACGTCCAACTCGTCGTACGGTAACTGGCATCTAGTGGGCTGAGTCTGCAGTTATTCTATGGTAATGAGTCGCTCGTACACCACGTGGGGGCTCTCGGAGAGTTGGTTTTGTGAGCGGGAGATCAGAATTCGCAGATAGTAACGAGTGTATGGAATCTACGGGCTTGCGGCTGGACTAGACATCAGGGAAGATGAAGAGGGGTGAGTGCGGCGCTACGTTTGATACAGACCTCTATGATGTGCTGGTGTTCGAGCATCTGGAATATCGTGTCCCCCAAATCTTCCAAGTCATTCGAGATGGTCTCGTGAGTTGAAGTATGTTGCTGGCTTGAGCTGCGGCCATAGTCGGTTGATCGCTGAGAGTATGATGAATTTGGGCGAGCGACCTGAAGCGTGCTCGCGCCACCGAGAAGTTGAACCCCGGTGACTTTTAGACCGTCTTCGGGTTCAATGGAATGAATTGGAGTTCATTCGCCTCCCCGTCCATAGCCTACGTTCGTCTATGAAATCACGGGGGGTCTTCCATCAACCCTTGTCTGTAGTGGATCCAGAGCTGGAAGAATTACCGGAGGTAGGGTGAAAGCCGTGCGGTATCAGTTCAGAGATTTGGGGGTTACTTCGAGAGCATTGGTGCGTCCGGTGCGGAGAGCATGCCGTAAAATAAAAATAAGGCGGAAATCCGGGGCCTTTATTATAATTGTTTGTTCCGGCCGTCATACAATTGCGGACGTTTCTGTTCTTTTCCGCGCGCCGCCCGATTAGCCTCTCACTGAATGAATCCATCGTCGTCTTTCAGTTTTCAGGGTTTTTTGGGGAGCAAGGTACACTTCGGGCACCCTCCCCCCTGCACCCCCCCCCCCTCCGAACTGCGTCCTCCACACCTCTGAACTTGAGGCTGGACTCCAGCATAACTTCGGGCGCAATTGTCGATTTTCTCCCTCCCGTTGCTTCGAGGGTTGAGTGAGAGAGAGAGTGTGTGTGTGTGATTCTAAGGTTGAGTGAGAGTACCGTGTCCGTAAGGCCGATTTCGTTATGGACGCAACTCTATGTACCTCCGCCCCCGCCCAGGTGAGAGATCTCCTGACATTTGTAACCTCCGCAACTGGACCTCGCCTAACTGTCTGACCGAATGTCGCCAAGGTCGAAAAACAATGTCGCAGCTACTACTACTAGCGAATTTTGCATCCCCAGCCTCCACGTATCTATCCGGGATCATTCGTGTAGGTCTTCAAGTCGCTTCGCCCACACCTCAAGTTTGGAGTTTCAGGCCTCAGGGATCGTGTTATCACCCCGGAATCTTTCATCACCCTTCCTGTCCACCCCGCACACGTTGACCCCAGCTCAATCACTCACCACGTGACTTTGGGAGGGTCATTGACGTCCTTTGCGGAAAGGTTGCCTCCGACCCTAACCCAACCCCGAGGACCCCTCTGTTGACTCGAAGGCACAATCGTTCGGGGATGGGCGCAGAAGACCATCGATCATGAATCCATCGGCCAGCGTTCGGAAGGCAAAATACGAAGAATGCTCAACCTCAGTCTTTATCTCTTTTTCTTCCTTACCCGCGCATTCCCCCCTCAGCTCTGGAAAGGTTCCCGATCCATCGGTTGGGTTGGAGTCGTCTCCGTCGGTCCGTTTGCCGCCGAACCGAACCTTCCCCTCCTCCGCACCGACTGTAGTTCGAAGAGCTCTCTGAAACGCACAGCCTACATCCTTCGAGCGGGAGGACATACCCTGACGTTGGAGAGGTTCGTCCGAGCAGGCTGGGAGACAAGCCTTCCTTCCTCAGACACCCTACTGACGACCCCGCAAAGGCCGTCGTAGGGTCGTCCGAATGTGGGCGTTGCGTAGTGGTCCCCTGATATCCGCATGACGTTTTAGCTGGAATCTTGGGCTTGGCGCCCGAGGCGCTCTTCGAGTGGTTTACTCGATTGAAACTCGCCGCGCTCATGAAGGATATCGTGCTTGAGAAGGATCAATAAACCTCGGAGGCGCACGAATGCCACCTGAGCAAGGGCGAGTACACATGCAGAGCTATATTCATAATAAAACCAGCCTTACTGACGCGCCCGTTCTCCCCTGTATGAACCTCAAGGACGCCTCCCGGCCCACTGGGCACATCTTGGGCCTGGGGAAACTCCAGGTTCCCCGGAGACGGGATGGCGCTTCCATTCCCCAGAGTGGTGGAGCGAGGGAGATCGCCAATTATGCTCAAAGTGTACTTTTCCCAAAAAAAACCAGAAAGACGACGACGGATTCGCCTAGTGAGGTACCCCCGAGTGATCGGACGGTTTACTGATGTTCCTGTGGGGAAGAACATTGAACAGGACGCGCACAATTTTGTGACAGCTGGAATTACATAAAGATCCCGGGGTTTTTGCCTTGTGTTATTTTACGTGAACGACCGGCGCGCTCTTCGCACCGGATACACCAACGCTCTCAAAGCAGCCCCCGAATCCCTGAACTGACACCGAACGGCTTTCACCCTGCCCCCGGTAATTCTTTCGCTGGCTCCGGATCCAGTTGGACTTATCAACAAAGCTGCAGACGAGAGTCGATCGAAGACCCTTTGTGATCTCATAGTCGAATGTGCAATAGCCCGCATTTCGTCTGGCGATGAAAAGAGACGCAAATAAACTCCAATTCATTATTAATATCGATCATCGATTCATCATTGAGCGTGCGCGTGAGCCCGAGGACATTATAATTACACCCAGCGATCAACCGACTATGACCGCAGCTCAAGCCAGCAACATACTTCAACTCACGAGACCATCTCGAATGACTTGGAAGATTTGGGGGACACGATATTCCAGATGCTCGAACACCAGCACATCATAGAGGTCTGTATCAAACGTAGCGCCGCACTCACCCCTCTTCATCTTCCCTGATGTCTAGTCCAGCCGCAAGCCCGTAGATTCCATACACTCGTTACTATCTGCGAATTCTGATCTCCCGCTCACAAAACCAACTCTCCGAGAGCCCCCACGTGGTGTACGAGCGACTCATTACCATAGAATAACTGCAGACTCAGCCCACTAGATGCCAGTTACCGTACGACGAGTTGGACGTCGGGGTGGACCGCTGGCTGTAGGTGCGCGATATGGTTGATCAACTCGCGCTAACAACGGAAGGTTCGCGTCCAACCCCTCTCACCTGCCTTTCGTCCTTCTGAAATACACTTTCTCTTTCCACCCTCGGCAAATCCTTCTGAAGTCCATAAATGTGAGATGCGTGCCACGTTCAATGCAGAATAGGGGTCGAATTCCCCAACGGACCTATGTCTCTGCGTTGCCCCAATCAAGGACGATCCCTTTGAGGGTGTTCCGAGCGGGTACAAGGATGATTACCGCGGGTTCTTGCCAATGGCAGACGGCGGTCTGTTAGCTGAGGTCTGTCTCACGGACATTCCACGGGATTACCCTGACTTACCTCGTGCAGGCTAGAGAGTGCACAACTAAAGCTGAGGCAACGGCCCGTATGAGGACCAGAGCTGGCAGCCAAAGCTTCAGCCCACGTGTTTCTCGGGCGGTGAAGCGAGGTGTACATTGAGCGGACTTCGTAAGCAATGCGACCATTTCCAATCCTACGAAAAATCGTGCACGATGTCCAGGAATCAGATGTTCCAAGCGCTCCAGGGTCGTTTGAATCGACTTGACCCCTGGACTTCGTACTGACTTCCTGTTCTAGTGATCCCCAAGGGAATCCTTGAGTCACCGGGCCTCGACCTCGACCTTGGCTATAAGTAGATGGGGGCAGTCCCCGCTCAGTTCATAGCATCTCAAACCACCTCTTGAAAATGGCCTCTGCCTCCTACATTCCCCCCCAGGGGCTCAGTTTCCGCATCGTCGGCTATGCCAGCCAGTGTGCGATTTATTCGCGCAACAAACCAGACCCCACCGTCTCGCACTACAATATATCCCACGGAGTCTACCCCGACCAGTGGTTTACGCTCCTCCACGGCACTGGGAATCGCGCCGGACTATATGCTATCAAGGGCCTGGCATCTGGCAAAGTCCTCTATTCTCGCAAGCAGCCCGATCCCCGGGTGGGACATATCGACGGGGATGGCAAGTACGGAGACAAGTGAGCCCCATAATCCTGTCAACGAAAGACTTGAAATCTGATGCGGGACGCTCACTTGCAGCTGGTTCAACATTGAGCCTCATTCGGGCCAATACGCGGGCAACTTCCGCCTCATTACGCCCTCACAGACTATGACGTTGTACTCTCGCTCGTCCCCGGACCCCACCTTCTCGAATCACCCCTCGACGGATTTCTGCGCAGACCAGCTCTTCTACTTCATATGGGAGGACGTGATTGTCGAAAAGGTCGAATTCGATCTTGCAGCTGGCAAGATTCTCTCCTCGACGACGATCACGCTCGCTGAGCAGGTGCTCACCAACAACTCGGACAAAGAGCATGATCTGAGCTTCAGCATCAACAAGAGCGTCACTCGCTTGAGCACCTTCGAATACGGCAGCGGCTTCACGGTCACCCCCGGCACGGAGTTCTGCGGTGAGTAGAATCCTGTCTGTCGTCTGGTATAAGTGCAGTCTTCCGACCTTGACCCCTTGCAGTCGGTGTCCCGATTGTCTCTGGAGACAAGCTCGGGGTAGAGGCGTCGACCACCCAGACCTGGATCTGGGGCAAGACCACAGAGTACGCGACCAAGTATGCGACCACATTCACCGTCAAGGCAGAGCCGCACCAGACGATCCGCGCGACATCGGTGGTGAACCAGGGCACGTTGGAAGTTCCTTTCACCATTTGTTTGAAGTCGAAGCGCTCCGGGGTTCAGGTGGAAGCGAAGGGAGTCTGGCGCGGTGTCTCTTCTTGGGGCCTTCGCCACACGCTCACGGCCCTCTGATAAGTCACCCTCACGACGAACCAACAGATCGATTTTTTCCCCTCTTTTCTGTACAATATACTGAATTTTCTCGCCTGTGGCTCTGTTCCGCAGATACAAAATGCGAAGAAATGTACCCGTCATCGAATTCATTTGTGCGAATACTGGCTTGGAAAGCGAGCAACAGATACCCGCTGCAAAACAACGAAAACTGTATGTACGGTGACCGTTGATGTTTTCTATCTGGCGTAGCCAAGGGTGCCAGTAGCCGGGATTCGCTCTGTCGGCTACTCGTAGAGTGGTTGGGGTCTCTATTCCTTCCTCGAAAGTCTCGTCTACTGTACTACGGAGTTTGATCCCTTCAGATCGCAGGTACTCAATCACCGAAGGTGCTATCCGGATTTTCAGATCTTCCGGATCACTAATCCGCGGACTGACCGTTTCTTATCTGGCGCCTCTTCCCAAGTTCTTGAAGGGGATAAGTGGCCAGTGTTACTCTTGGACCCGTGATCCACGCCGCGGGGTGATGGCAGTCGCTTACGATCGTTCATTCTAGTTTTCTTTTTTTTTTTTTTTTTTTGGTGTAGTGCTAGGCACGTCGTTGCGCGGGGAGTTTCACCCTGCCTTGTAATTATATTGTCCACCGGGAGGAAATGCTGTTACGCACTAGCCGCGTGTGGGACTCCTCGCGTTGGTGAGGCATTCTAGTTTTCTTGTCCCAAGGTGATCATCGTAATGTTACGTGCGGATCAAGCTATGAATATGATCCACATCCCCGGCAATCATGATCCTCGTCTCACTTCGGCCGGGACCTCCGTCGTCTCGAGCGACCCCGAATCCACCATGCCCACGAAACCAGCAACTTCCAACAAAAAAACGCGGAATCGGTCTTCTAAACGTGGACGCGGCGACGGCGGGCAGCCCACTTCGAGCCGCAAACGCCGGCGCCCCCAAGCTCCGCCGCCACGTCGACCCCCCCAGGACGAGGCGGTGACCGACCCCAAACTCGTCACTGGACCGGTCTCGAATCTTGTCAACCCCGCTATGGAACACGCTTGGGAGGTCAACAGCCTCAATCAAATGTGCCTCATCTTTGATTACATCAACCCATGCCGGCGGTTCAAAAGAGGGTCGGTATATAACCATGCTCTCGAAGAACCATTCGCAGAATACGAGCCGAACCCTTGGGAGGACCCGAACGTCACGGAGACAGACCGTGCCGAGGCTCCTGGGCTGCAGCCTTACTATCCAGAGGATTACTCGTGCGTCCGCCTTTGTCAGAATTTTTCATCATCGTTGCTAAGAACTGTGGTCCTCAGCCCGAGGTATCGGTTCGAGTGCGACATCACTGTTGAAGCGTTCAGGAACTGGTCCAAGGACCAACTCCATACAGTCGGGTTTGGAAGAATCAGAAAACGACCCAAGAAGACGTACGAGATCACCTTTCGCGCCAAAGAAATCCCCGTTCCTTATGCCCGGCTCGTTCACCAACTCATCCTCGAGGATGAGCACTGCAAGTCTAACCAGGGTCATGAAGCACTCCGCCGACAGACATATGTGCAGAAAGTGTTGGACCACTTCGGCGCCGAACTCGAAGGGTACAAGGGTCCACCGCAAGACTTCCGATCGAAGGTCCTCACCCCGATCCTCCAGAGGCAGTTTTGGGGAGTTGCTGAGGACTACGCCCCCTGGGTTGGTGATTTTATTTCAACAGATGGGGAAGACCTCACTATTTCAGAGGTTACCGAGTTTTATCTCGGCAGGGATCCAGTTGACCCTGAGATTATCCCAACCTTCTGCCGAAACCTTCTCTACCTTCCTCAGGCAAGGTGGCACCTTGGTGTCGTGATGGGGAAATTTGACTGTGGAAGCATTAAAGACTACGAAATGATACTTGAAGACCATGACACCATCATGATGGGCCTTTGGGATGAGGGCACACCCGAACCTGCTGATGGTCAGGGGATCCCTTTGTTAAATCAGGTGGAGGCCAAAGTAATCACCAAAGAGAAACTCAATGAGTTTTTTACCGATGTGCTCAGAGATTTTGTATGTGGCATTTTATGTCTCTATCTATTGATGCCGTCATCTCACCTCCCCAAGGAGCCAGGAGGTTCCACAGACCACCCTAGGTCTACTCCAGGCCCTTCGCAGCACAAGAAAGAACCCAGTTCTGGCTCACCCACCATGGAGACCGTGGAGGTCCCAGGACACAACCTCATGGACAATGCTGGCTATGAAACTGACCCTGAAACCGATGGAGATGAGTAGGACAATACCCCGCATGGTCGATTCGATATTGGCTTTCCTGTACCCCCTTTGAATATCGTCAGGGTGTTAGTGATAGCTGTTCTTGTCGTGTTTTACATACAAATTTCATCCTTTTTTGAATTTCATCATCTGCGTCATCTTCATGACCACAAGCGACAAGGGAGGCAACCTTGCTGTTCACCTGGCGGGTAGTCATTGGGCTGTCGGTCCCCTTTGCTCTTGGGGACGGCAACACCATGACCGCCACGCTGCGCAAGCCGCCTGCCCTAGTGGGGAACCGAAGCCCAAATATCCTGATGGCAGACCGCACCTCGTCAAGGTTGATCAGGTCGTCGCCACCTTCAAGTATGCCGCCGAGAAGGTTGGCCGCACGGAAACCGCGTTCGACAACGTTGGTCACTCTTGAACGAAGTCGAGGGCACCGATAGAATGTGAGAAAACAATTCGAAGTGAAATACTGGGGTGCTCTTACAGTCTCGACGGAACCCATCAGGTTTTCAGGGAGGTCAACAAGTCGGGGGAACAAATTGTTGAGTGTTCCCTGCGCTATCAGCTGGACCGTCTCCCCGCACCTTCATTGAGCCAACATTCCGCACCCGAGCACGGCACGCTCAGATTACAGCGTGCCATTCCCGCCGCAGGCGTGTTCACTGGAATACGCTACTCAGCATTGAAGGAACCACTGAAGCACTGCTCTGGGACTCGACCCTACATGAAACATCAAGGTACGAACAAGTTCGTTATCTTCCATCCGCGTGGATCTTGATGTTGTTTCGCCTAGATCTCACTCCTCGAACTTGGAGTTTCAGTGCTCGCACCCTACGTAGAGTACCAACCCTAACTCGATGACCCACTACGTGCGGGGTTCTTTGACGCTAGCGAGGGGTCCGGAGATCTTGAGAAGGTCACCGGCGTCCTTTACGGAAAGGTTGCCGACGATCCCGACCCGTCCCTGAGGATCCTTGGGTCGACTCGAAGGCGCGCTCATTATGTCCCGGATCCGCACAGAAGATGGTCGCAAGAAGACCGCGCCGTTGTCAGCTGGCTTGCCTATACCGAAAGCTGAACGTCGGTACTGCTGGGTCTTGTGCGTCCCTTGTTGTGAATCACCTGGGTTCGGATCGCTATGATTGTTAGTCTCGCCGAGTGCGCAGACGCCGGTGACGGTGTTGCGGCCAACTAACGTATAAGGTCGACAGGTCACCTGTATTTGCGGACCGTCACCACTGATGGGAGACATTTCTACGCTCTTCACATATCTCGGTCTCTTCGTATTCTTAAACCAGCTGCGAAGGGTGATAGCCTGCTTCTGGTTCCACTTCTTGAGACCGGACAGCTATCACAAACTCCTTACAAACTACCGGTCTGAGCCGCTCATCGCGTATGCTCTTATCACTGGGGCAACCGATGGGATTGGAAAGAGCCTCGCGAAAAACCTGTATTCCAAGGGGTTCAACCTAATCCTCCACGGGCGGAATGAAGAAAAGATGAAGAAGGTTATTGAGGAGATTCGGGCGTTGCACGACAGGGAGGGTGGGGAAATCAAATACTTCATTGCGGATGCTGCAGAACCGAACCACGACTTCGAAGCGATTGCGAAAAGATTCGAGGGTCTCAGCATCGTCCTCTTCATCAATAATGTCGGTGGTTCCGTCCTCGAACCGAAAACGTACGTTGCCCACTGACTTGTATCCTCTGCCGTGCGGGTGCTCATAGTAACGATGGCTTAGGATCGACCAGCGTTCAGAAGATGAAACACGAAGAATGCTCAATCTCAATCTCAACTTCCCTCTCTTCCTCACCCGCGCTTTCCTCCCTCAGCTCCGGGAAGGTTCTCGGTACACCGAAGTCGTCTTCGTCGGTTCGTTTGCTGGCGACTCGACCCTCCCCTTCCTCTGCCTCTACAGCAGTTCGAAGAGCTTTCTGAAACGCGCAGCCTGCATCCTTCGCGCGGAGGAGTACCCGTTTCATTTTTCCAACATCCGCTTTTCGTATCTCAACGTCGGAGAGGTTCGTTCGAGCGGGCTGGGAGGCAAGTCCTCCCTCCTCAGACCCTCTGCCGACGATTTCGCAAAGGCCGTGGTAAGGTCGCTTGGATGTGGGCGCTGCGTGGTGGTCCCCTGGTATCCGCACGACGTTCTGGCTGGGATACTGAGCTTGGTACCCGAGCCGCTCTTCGAGTGGTTTGCTCGGTTGAAACTTGCCGCGCTCATGAAGGATATTGTACTTGAGAAGGATCGGTAAACCTCGGAGGTACACGAATATGTAGTGTTGCGCGTATACAGGATCCATGTACCGTCGAACTTCGTTGTTAAAATCGAACCGCCCTCCATGCGCTCAAAATCGCGTGGAGCTCGATAGTCCCTCCGGGAGCGTTTCCGTAATTGACAACAGGGGCAGGACCAAGCAGGCCGTAACAAGACCTCGGGAACATCGGCAGCGCGGTAGGAGACAAAACTTCAAAGGAGCATACCGAGAGCACTTCCATGAAAAAGTGCATTTGTGAAATCGCTCCGAAGCGTGTCGATTGTCCACAATTGCACAGAATCCAGAACAGACTCCATTTTCCTGATGCGGACGATCGACGCCGCAATGGCGACGCGTGTACCATCCTCTCTCACTTTACCCCGATCATGTTTTTGACCAGATCAGAATACGGTCTGTATATCTCTGCTGGAACGCGACGTATCTGGTCTTGACTCGTGGATTAGACAGAGGTGTTAACACCTTCTCGCCCGAAGGTCGATTGTTCCAAGGTAAGCCCAGTAAACACGCTTTCTCAAAGCCCCCGCTGATCGCGGACCCAGTCGAGTATGCCATCGAAGCTATCAAGGTCAGAAAACCTTGAGCAACTCGCCCGGGACGCTATTCACCCCGCCCACCAGCTTGGTTCTACAGCAGTCGGTATCAGGACCTCAGAGGGCGTCGTCCTGGGTGTCGAACAACGAGTTCAATCACCCCTCCTCGAATCTTCATCCATCGAGAAAATCATGGAAATCGATCGTCACCTCGGCTGCGCCATGTCAGGTCTCACCGCCGACGCTCGCACCATGATAGATCACGCTCGAGTTACCTCGCAGAATCACGCCTTCACCTACGACGAGAAGATCAAGGTTGAGAGCGTCACTCAGGCCGTTTGTGATCTTGCCCTGAGGTTCGGAGAGAGTGTACATGACGAGGATGCGATGATGAGTCGGCCGTTTGGTGTTGCGTTGTTGATCGCCGGTGTTGATGAGAAGGGTCCTCAGTTGTA
>Ga0307515_10014929_pt1 | contig 14355 bp, 21 predicted proteins | sample 17_EM_MG_FD_194513 | JGI IMG/M metagenome (GOLD analysis project Ga0307515, IMG submission 194513) | Populus trichocarpa ectomycorrhiza microbial communities from riparian zone in the Pacific Northwest, United States - 17_EM | ecosystem: Host-associated > Plants > Roots > Unclassified | place...
TTGCACAGCAGCAGCCGTGAACGGCTCAACCCCGTTCAGCCTGGATCCCACCCCTCTTCGCCTATCCCTATCGTATCACCTGTTATCGATATCTGCTTTAGAGCCATTTCTTTCTTCGGATAGTCACACCAGCCTGCATCGTTATTTGTCCCTCCCTCATGTTCTCCTTTAACTTAAGTAAGCTCTGGCAAAAAGCACACACGGACTGGACTCTCCGTTACCACACAAAAACGATCATAACGTTTTCATTGTCATAACCTCGTGCCATGAGGAGAAGCCCGAGTGATTTAATACGTGAGAAGATGTGTGTGTGAGGGGGAATAAATAAGATATCGATATTATCAAGGATGCTCAATGATCGATGCCCCGATGAAAAAGAGGAACAAAGAAATGTCGTCCGCGTAAGATAGTGACTAGGAATTAGAAGGATCCATAGGCACCAGGGCCAGGGAACCATCCAGTGGGCTGGGTAGCCAGAGCTACAAACGAGAGTCAGAACGTGTCTTCCGGCGATCAAAGCAACAAACATGATTGACTCACGATTCGTCCGCAAGGCATCGTACTTATTCGACGACTGAGCCGTAGAGTCGTCATTCTGGGCAAACGTCCCAGCCTTCATCTGCGCGAAGATGCTCGCCGGCGTTGTGTTGTTCTGATTCTGATTCTGATTCTGTGGCGGGTGAGGATTGAACGGTGTCGTCCCTCCTGCCATACCGGGGAAACCTGTGGGATCTACATCACCAAGCACCGGTCAGAATCGATCGCAAGGTAAAATTGGATCCACCAATGAAAGACGCTCACTGTTCTGAACTCCACCAAATCCACCACCCATCCCGCCAAATCCAGGTCCGCCGCCAGGGAAGCCACTCAGGTTGGACATCGCGCCGGGTGGTTGGAAGTTCGGGAGGGGAGGTACTGGTGGCACGGGAGAGGGAGTCTGGAATCCACTCGTGTTCGGAAATCCCGTTTGGTGGGGCAAGAATCCCTGCGTCTGGCCAAAGCCGTTGGTAGGGAAGCCGGTCGGGTTGGACATCACCGGCTGGCTCATAAACCCTGTTTGCTGAGGGGGGACATTCTGTTGTGGCGGCAAAGCCATGAGGTTGTTGGTTCCTGGGTTGTTCAAGGGGCCAGTGGGCACGAAACCAGTGAACCCGGTCCTCATAGGAACAAGAGGTTGCAGGAGACCCTGGTTCGCGGGAACGGGAGCGAAAGGTCCTCTTGGGCCGTTGACGTTCGGCACCGCCGTCAGCTGTGGTTGAAGAGACAAACCGTTGGACTGGAGCTGTCCGATTGGGACTGGCGAATTACCCACTCCCATACCAGAGCCAAACCCTGGTGATGGGGAAAGAACGACGGGAGTTGGGCTTGGGTTGTTGGAGACGACAGGTTGCTGCGGCTGGGGAGGGGGAGCAGTGACGGTAGGACTCTGTGTTCGTAAAGAAGCAAGGCGAGCGAGTTGGTTGAACACATCATCCTCGGTGGTTTTCGCGAGACCACCTCCTGTTCCTCCTGTTTGCTGTGGTTGAGGCGTAGGGGCCGACTGAGTTTGAACGATCGCAGGAGCAGCCGGCGGTTCCGCAGGGGGCTGTGGTGGAGCAGAGGCTGTACGAGGTTGTTGTGGTGGCGTCGACATCGGCGTGAGAGGTTTGGTCGAGCTTGGACGGTTCGTCCACGCATCGTCATCGAAACCGCCCGGCATCGGAGGTACAGAGCCTGCCCTGGTAGGACCTTGTGATGGTGACGACGAAGGACTCAGCAGCGAGGGAGAACCCGTCCTCTTGATCGTCTCGGAAGCGTTTGAGATTGCGCTCACATCCACACTCGTCGGGGGCACTGACTTACTCGGTGTCGGTCGACCCCTCCTTTGAGTGTTGTTCTTCAGGATGCCATTAGGACCGGCGAACAGGTTTGGCGCAGGAGACCTCTTCGATCCAGAATTCTCCTCCTCTTGCAACCTCCTAGCCAACTCCTCATCGTTCCTGACCTGTGCGGAATCATCTTTCGGTGCGATAGCTTTTGGCCTCGAAGTTTCAATGTGTTTCTTGACCCGGATTATATCTCCTTCCCGCAGGCCTAACGAACGCATCGTTCCCTCGGTGATATCTCCCAGAATAGCCTCGTCGATTTTATCCCGCTCGAACGCGGACGCATACCGTGTACAATCGTCCACATCGCAGCCAGAGCTCAAGAAGAACTCGAACCAATCTACCTGCGGTTTCTTCTTCTGCGACTGTCGTGTAGCCTTGGCGCTCGACCTCAGTGAGTTCCTCCTAGTTGCCAATGGCTCATCGTCATCCGATCCGCTTCGGGGCCCTGGGGAAGAAGATTCTGGTCGGCGTTTGTTCTGGCTTGCAGTGATTTTCTCGACGTAACGCATGTCTTCCGGAGACATCTTCTCCGCGGGAACTTCGATGATTACGCCGTTGACCTTGTGGAGGCGGAGCTTGCGGTTTTGGTATCCCAGGAAGGCAGCTTCGACACGGAATTGACCAGAGCGGTCGTGCCAGATACGGGTCTTTTCGCTCGGAGGTCCTACTGGGCATTTCAGTAAAAGTGAAGTGGAAAATTTGCCTACAAATACCCACGTCGGTCGGTGGACGACCGGGGTGGGTCGTTATCGCCGTTGGATTTTGACCCGGAGGATCTACCGAAGTGTGACTTAAGCCTTGGACTGGCAAGTGAAAGATTCGCACGAACGATTGTGATTTTCTATCTTCTTCCCTTTGAGCAACCAGCTTCCTCTCTTGTTCTTGCCTCTCTCTCTCCTTCTCCCTCTCAGCCTTCTCCTTTTCTCGACGTTTCTTGTCGGCCGCAGCCGCGGCTTCAGCACGCTTAGCAGCTTCCCTGGCTCGCTCCTTCTTCGCCGCCTCTTCAGCTTCTTTTTCTCTCCGACGCTGCTCTTCCTCAGCTGCTGCCTGGGCTTCGGCTTCTCGCTCAGCCTCAAGCTCTGCTTCACGTGCCTTGTGGGTCGCATCGCCCGCAGCAGATGGATTCCGCAGCTAAAAATCGATTTAGCACCCGCACGGACATTGAACAAATAGAGAAATCTACCTCAACGTAACTGGCAGGCACCACACCCTCCCGCCCCTTCGAGTTCCTAACCTTCCACCAGTCGTCTGAATCCCTTTCGAGGACGATTAGGTCCTCCCCCTCCGCGACAGTAAGTTCGTCGTCTCCATCGGCCGTGAAGTCGTAAAGAACCACGGCGGCATTTGGGTCGTGGTTCTGTGAAGCTCCCTGCTCAGGCTCCTCCTCGTCCGTGTCGTCTGGGTCTGGAATGATCGCTGGTGCAGCGTCGAAGTGAACCGACTTTGAGGCACTCCGTGGTCGTTCTGGAGGTGCTATTGGTTCTTCGAGCGCTTCGGGAGGGGGAGCAGACAGTTGTTTGGAAGCCTCCAGCTTCTTTACGATTGCCTCAGCGGTGTCCTTTGATCCTGCATTGAAATGGAGGCTTGCGGGGTTGGGACCGCCAATTTCGACGAGGGCGTGTTTGGGCTTGTCCTTGTCGATTTGAGCGGAGACGAGGTGAGCGGTCTGCCACTTTTGAACGGGCGCCTACGGTCGCATGTTCGTAATGTGGTGCGGGATCTGAGAGAGGGGGGAGGAGTAAATAGGACGCACCTTATCTGACTCGCTCGTGAAAAAAACAGCACCACTTCCGACACCCAGAGTGCCCTTCTTCTTCTTCCCCTTCTTGTCAATTTCAGAGACCGACCAGGTTTGGATGTCGTCCGCTTTGGCTTTGTTGGAGGTGGCAGCGACGCGGTCCGCTGGGTCGACGTAGGTACTGACCGGTCGTGGTGACTAGAATGTTGTGCAGACGCATAGTTACAATGTGTTGGCGTGGTGATTGGGTCGAGCTTACCGACGGTGGGATCACGATGTTGGGTATTGAAGGGACAGGTGGAGCAGCGCTTTCTGATCCCTCGCTGGTCTACCACCCGTATTCAATTAGCAAACGTTTAACACGAAGGAGTGTAAGATGGGACGGACCTCCTCCACATACGTCTCCGGTACAAATCCAACGCGACCTCCAGGCTTCTGGCTGTGCACAAGCAACCAAGCGTCATCCTTGTCATACACATACAAGATTTCGTCCTCCTTGATGGTCAGTTCTCCCGGGTTTGTGGCGTCATAATCGTAGAGGGCCTTTACGACGGTTGTATGCTCGTGCTGCCAAGCGGAATGATAAGTGATGATGAATGGAAAGCACGAAAGACCGGTTCCGCACTTGTTCGACGTATGCAGCGGGGACCAGACCAACAGGAGCGTCGTTCTCCTGTTTCGGCTTGACCTTCCACCAACTGTAGAGAACGATTGAAAGTTAGATAGAAAGTGTAGGAGAGAGTGGACACTCAACTCGTCGTCCACTCGCTCGACGAGGAAGAGAACTTGGTCTTCCTTGACAGCAAGTTCATCGTCCGCGCCCGGGTCGGGCTCGTAGTCGTAGGTGGCTTTGAGAACGGCGAGGTAGGTTTCTGGATCGTCGGGCATGTGGAGGGGAGGAGGTGTTAGGTTGAGACCGCAGTCACGATTTGATCTGTCTCCCTCCGCTTCGATCCCCACCATTGCACATTTTTTTCTTCCGTACGGGCTTAGCAGAAAAAAGCTCACGGGATACCCGCAAAACTGTGAAAACCACGCATAGGAGTTTATTTTCGAATTTCTGATACACCAGAAGCAGCCCTCGGAAGCGAGTCTCCATTCAGATAGTCTCGGTTCCCATAGTCAGTCAACTTGACTCTTGCTTCCTTCTCCTCAAAAACTAGGCTGAACATCGCCCGTTGTTCGCTACAAAACTACAATTCCTGTTTTTGCGTTATCAAGGTGCGCGATCTCGTATCTCCTTGTCTGATCACCCAGTCCGTTGTGCGCAATCCTCACCCTCATCCCACCAAATAGCCATGAGCAGACTTAATGCTGGTGCATTCGAATTTGTCCCGGGGAGGTCCTTCAAGGCCCCCGCCCAACCACCCCCAGAGCCTGTCCCGCAGCCAGCCCAACCGCCATTACCATCACTCGACAACCTGGGTCCCCCGCAGACTATCTCACTTAACATCGGAGGATCAAAGCCAACACCATCTGCAACTCCTCCAGTCCCCGAACACCCACTCTCAAAGCCGCAAACACCGACACCAAAACCAGACGCTCCACCTGCTCCCACCACGATTACCACAAAATTACCGCCGCCCAGTTCCAATGCGACTTCCTCCAAGACCTTTACACTTGAGAAGGCCAAGACCGACACCACCGCCATTGCAAACGAGCTTCATACGGTCGCTGATCAAGATACACTCAAGGATTTGTTTGGAGATGGTACGAATAACTGAAAATCTCTCCCCCACTTGTTCGATATCTGATGGCGCCCATAGTCAAGGAACACCTGAACATCGTTTTCATTGGTCACGTCGATGCCGGAAAGAGCACCATTGGTGGTAACCTTCTCTACCTCTGCGGTATGGTCGACAAGCGAACGATGGAGAAGTATGAGAAGGAAGCCAAGGAGGCTGGTCGAGAGAGTTGGTACCTGAGTTGGGCCCTCGATTCCACCCCTCAAGAACGAGCAAAGGGTAAAACCGTTGAAGTCGGTCGTGCATACTTCGAGACCCCTATCCGACGGTACACCATCCTCGATGCCCCCGGTCACAAGACCTATGTACCTTCCATGATCTCTGGTGCAGCCCAAGCGGATGTCGCTATACTCGTCATCTCTGCCCGTAAGGGTGAGTTCGAGACAGGTTTCGAGAAGGGAGGTCAGACCAGAGAACACATCATGCTGGTCAAGACGGCTGGTGTGACCAAGCTCATCTGTGTTATCAACAAGATGGATGAACCGACGGTGGACTGGTCCAAGGCGAGATACGATGAAATCAAGGAGAAGATGATACCATTTTTCAAGGGTTCCGGATTCAACCCAAAGACGGACGTCACTTTCCTGCCCATTTCCGGCTACACCGGTGCCAACTTGAAGGACAAAGTTGCCAAGTCCATCTGTCCCTGGTGGGAGTAAGTGCACTGATCGCCTTTCGGGAAGACGCCCCCTTACTGTTGCTTTCAGTGGACCTTCGCTCCTTGGGCACCTGGATGCCATGCCCATGGTCGATCGCAAGATCAACGCCCCCCTCATGATGCCAGTCACCGAGAAATACAAGGACATGGGTACAATAATTGTCGGAAAAATCGAGTCAGGACACTTACGCAAGGGCGATACCCTCACCTTGATGCCGAACAAGGATTCCATCGAAGTGACTGCAATCTACAACGAGATGGAAGCGGAGGTTAACGCTGCCATATCGGGTGACAATGTCCGGATCAGGATTCGAGGGGTAGATGACGAAGATATCACACCCGGATTCGTCTTGACGAGTCCGAACAGACCGATCCATGCCGTTCGTCAGTTTGAAGCCCAGCTGGCGGTGTTGGATCACAAGAATATCATCTGTGCGGGTTACTCGGCGGTCATGCATGTGCACACTTTGGCGGAGGAGGTTACACTCTCAACGCTCCTGCACTACTTTGACAAGGCCACTGGCAGGAAGTCAAAGAAGCCACCACAATTCGCGAAGAAGGGCCAGAGGATCGTGGCTCTGATTGAGGCTCCGGGACTCGTTTGCGTGGAGAGGTTTGTGGACTATCCCCAGCTCGGAAGGTTCACACTCCGGGACGAAGGTAAATCCATTGCCGCTGCAACAAACAGTTTCTGACACGTGCGTAGGTAAAACGATTGCCATCGGCAAGATCACAAAGTTGATTGAGCGTGGCGATGAGGATGTTACGGAGGGTATGTCCCACCTCAGTGTTAAAGCCTGAAATGCCCGCTGTGTAGAACGGGAGGCATTGTAGCATGTGCCCAGTTCGTCGTTCGTCGAACTAGTGTATCCTTTCCATGTACCCGCGTCGTGTCTGTAGATTAGAGTTTCTACAAAATCCGTACGAAAATTCACCTTTGGAGTTTGGCTGGTCGGATGGGGGCACATGCCGGGAACGGAGACGCGGATGTGGTGGGATGATCGAGACCATCCCTTCCGACCTCCCGAGCCTCCGGTGAGCAGCGAGGCGAACTGCAGGCCCGCAAGTTCACTGTTTCGTCTATCTCCTCCGTCTGCAATGTCCAGCCCCACCCAGTATGCGTCTAAAAAGGAGGTTGCGGCTTCGTATAGGCCGAAAAGCTACGTGAGTTTTCTACCTGACCTCATTCCGAGCACCCGAACCTCAATCCTCTGTTCTATCCCCCCTCGCCATAACACCTGACGGGTTTCGCCTCTTGCCTTTGAACGTGTGACTTTACACGGGATTCAGCAAATGTCCCCAGGTTTACTCCGCGCACGGGCACCGTTCAGGGTCCGGAACGCCATCACTGGCGTGACGATCGTCGCGTTAGTCGTCGGGGTGTGGGCATACTCCATCGCGGCCGTAAAACAAGATAGCTTCGCGGATGTAGACGAGGAAGCAAAGATTCTCGCTGCTTCAGGGTCCACGCAGAATATCAAAAGCATCGAAGACGATGAAAGAGCCAAAGCTACTGCAATTGCTCCCGCTCATACCCCTTCCACCTCGACCGGTGCGAGTCCTGTGCAACCGCAGCCTCCGGTCGTCGCTACATCTCTGTCTGTACTCGTACCTCGACCCAAAGGAATTTTGGCTCCCCTTCTGGATAGACATTATCCGAGGTTACTGGACCCAACTGGCAAGACCCTCATTTGGGGCGCGCCTCCCGTGGATCGGGTCGGCCGGCTACGCGATTAGACGGGAGGACGAACGAACGATGTGCATGCAAGGGTTTGGCGTGGCTGTGAGCTAGATTCCCTACTCAATTACGCAGGCGAAGGGGTTGGGTTGAGGATTTGTCAAGTACGTAAATTTCGTGATATACAATGTCCGTCCTCTTGTCGTTCCCGGAAACAGACTCGTGCCTGATCGTACGAGAGAGGAGGAAGTATATGATTCCTAGGAGGTCCAGATCCAATGATCAAAAGCATGGTGGTGCAACATGTGGTTCCAAGTACACAGCATATTTCAGAGCAAGGGGGAGAATGTAGCGAACGTGAAAAGGGCGGAACTCGATTGGGAGTGAACTAGGAATCGTCTAGGCAGCCTGGCCCACTGGGTCAACGAATGTCACGCGAGAGGGATATAGAATGAAGGACGTACAACATGAACACCAAGCTTAGCCAGTCCTTCCTTCGCAGCCTCGTTCTTTGCAGCTTTCTTCGTACTCCCTCGTCCGCGGCCAATGCAATTCCCATCTACAATGGCTCGAACGACCTACCAACGAGATCTCAACTCGTGGCACAAAAATCAAAACACAAGCAACACTCACCCAAACTGGCGTCGTTTTGGTCCCCTCTCCAACGCTATCAGTGTACACCCACTCGACCAGTTTCGACGCCTGTTGCAAACACTGATTGAATAACGCCAAATGTCCCCTGGTCGCAGAATACTGCGCATGGGGTGGAGAAGCCCACATCGATCTCGTCGCTTCCATGGAGGTTTTGGCGGAAAATTGAGCGAATGGGGTTGCCGTTTTCGCGGGAGCGTCACCGTCTGAGGGTGGTAGCCCGTATTCTTTTCGAACCATGCGGTATGATTCGAGCACGTAAGGGAGTAAGAGAGGACGTAACCATGACCTCACCGCCTCAAGCCCTTGATCCATGTACAAGCCACCAACGTAGGACTTTTGCACCCCAACGGTTAGCCAACCAACCAAAAAAATGTTGGATATCGTACCTCAAAAACATCCGCTGTAATCACCAAGAAATACGATCACAAGTCAGCCAGTTTGCCAACGTCCGAGGCGGGACATGGGCGGTGTACTTCGCACCTTGAACGTGGAGGGACGCCTTTAAAGTCTGGATCAATTGTTAGACACCCGCCCAGGATAGAGATGCAATGTTAACGCACGATCACTTGAGCGGGATGCATTCTCAACTGATCGGGAAGGCGATAATGGAGAGATCTACGGGAGCAGACCAAAGCGAGATAAGGCATCCGAACTAGAAGGGAGTGAAGAATGGTCTCACATGGATGCCAGATTGGAATTCCCAACGACCAGCGCTCGAATTTTCTGTTGCCGGGATGTCGGTGAGCGTGGGGAGCAACTGCGGGGTGATGGGATATGGGCAAATACCGCATTGGGCCCCACTCGGAGGTAGGGAAACGTGTCTCGCAGAAGATCTGTGACGACTAAGCCGAGAACAGAGTCTCCCAGATGCTCCAACCTGCGATCGGATGTAAGCTCAGGGGGCGGGACCAGACCGGGCTACGAGAACCACCAAGGTCAGATGGCACATACATCTCGTTGTCCAAGCTTGGGTCATCTGGAAGGTATATAAATCATGCGTTATCAGAAAAGACGGGGGGCCTGTATGGGAGCAATTACATAACGCTCATCCCTACCTGGATGATCTTCGAAGAGACGAGTCTGCCTAGCATAGAAACTGCGATGGGTGAATATCTGCAGTCTGATACTGTCATCTCTGATGTCCGGCAACGGAGGCAGGTCCCTCTTCGCAACGGTCGGTCTACGTCCGCCACACTCAGTAACGTGGCTTACGACAGGGAAGCCGCGTACAAACGCACCGAAGAGCGATCCTCACAGAGGTAAAAGCGGCTCTAGAAACGATTAGAGGACCCTGGCGACAGCAGCGGAATTTTGATTCACGCACTTGGAGGCGGGATCCATGGGACTGCGCCGGAGAGCACCAGCAGGGATAAATTGGGGGAGAAGTCTGGTGCGCAAGCCGGATGCGGTCCACATCCCCTTAATAGTTCCGGATAGATGTGCATCAGCAATGCAGTATGTAAACAAGCAGGATTGTGTAAACGGTCCCAGTACCACCGGCAGAAGCCTAAATTGTACCATTCTCACGGTCCGAGAGTACCAGACCCAAAACCCCGAGACGCGTTCCTCCACAACTCGTCTATGAGATATCGGTGACTGTGAGGTGGATGGGTGGTGGTGGTGGAGTGCTGGTCATTCTTGAGAAACGGGTTGCTTCTCCCCTGCCAGACGCTCTTCTTCGCGCTGGTAAAAACCATCCGCCGGTCAGCCCATCCACTCGAAAGGAAAATCTCTTCAGGATCTTCGCACCTTTTTCATGGCGGCTTTCATAGTAAGATAATCAGTGTGAAGGCCACATTCAGTCTTCTCTTTGTTTCCAGCCCATCGGCCGGCGCGTTCCCCCGCGTCTCCCTCCCCACTCTTCACGGTACTGTGCCAGTCTCCGATACTTCTGTACCCCTGCGATAGCAACCTATTGGCCGGAACTCCGTTCGTCCGGACGTACCATTCCACGAACGGGAACGTCCACGAGAACAATGGGTTCAATTTGACCAAGCCAGTTTTATCCACCTCGAGGGGTTCCAATCCAGCTCGGTCGGCACCTTGAGACGCCCTACGACCGGTGATGACCACTTTAACCCCCCACTCCTCGTATGCCCTGCGCGCTGGCTCGACCTGCGCTCATCATCTCGAGCGTTAGCAAGGTCCGAAGGTGAGCAGATCAACAGGTGGATTCACCTTGACGTAGTAGTCGTAAGCCGTCTCGTCCCTCTTCCATAACTCTTTCCCATGCCTTTCCTCGAACTCCTGCACATCTGAGCATCCCTCGGGCTTATACACACGAACGGGGACCCCGTACTTCTTTTTCACTTCTTCCACAAGTTCATAAGTCTCGGGGAAATGATAAAGTGTGTCAATAAAGATAAGCGGAGGTGGCTCCCGGGTGATCTTGGATAGCATATCAATCGCAACCAGGCCGGTGAGGCCAAACGCAGTTGTTTGAAATAATCCCGGAAGGTGTTCCACAGCCCATCGCAGTATGTCCTCTGGAGTCAACTCGCTTAGGTGCTCGTTGATTTTTTCCAGATCCTCGGGCGAGATGGGCAAGGCGATGGGTTTTTCAAACCGGGACGCGGTCATGGTGGGAGAAAAAGACGAGATTAGAATGTGACTAGTCCAAGAAAATGCACGTTGTATTACGGGTTAAAATGAGGGAATCGTTGCGAGTACACGTCGTCAATTCTACACCATTAGTAAGATCCGATGGTAATGTGATGCTAAATGAGTCCAAGATGGTGTGTAGGGATGTACAAGGGAGAGCCATGGGTGGGTGCGTCTCAGTGGTGTCCTGAAGTCTCCGCCCATTCTTTACTCCCCATCTGTACGAGGCGTGAGCAACATCGGGCGAATGCAAAGACCTCTTCTTCTCCACTGAAAAGCGAAGAGACCCCGATATCATCCACAGAAAGACCCTGCAGGGTTCAGCTCGTGAGATCCAGTCAAGTGATGGACTGAATGAGAGGACATACCAGATCATTGACAACACTTCTGACCTGATCCGAAACGGCCTGGTCGCTGTGTGAATCGTCGGAAAAGACTTGGTGAATTGGGACCTCCGATGCGACGAAAAGCTTTGTTTTGCTCTCGTAGCAGGCTGTGGAGGGGGGTCAGACGTGTGCTAATTTCCTATCATGTGGCCAAACTGACCATCAATGAACGTGATGAATCGTCGTGCCTAGTGGCAGCTTTGAGTGACCGGTCTCCCAAATACAAACCTTGACGTGCGATCATACCTTGTCCTTGAGGTCCAATCCCATCTTCGGCACATCTAGTAGGAATACCGTTCCGAAGGTCTTCGTGACTTCAATGTAATCCGCGGCGTAAAGGGGTTTCCCGCAAAGGTCTTCAAACCTGAACTTGGCAACCTTGCTTGTGCTCTCGGGAACTGTGATAGTTCGACCCCATGTGTGCAGTTCTCGGTTTGCGATCGCCGGATCCGAAGGGTCTGCCGAGGTCAACGATGTAAACAGTTTGTCCACCTCCCTCCGGTTCTCCTCCGACAAAGGGTCGTAATAGACATGTGACAGCGCTCGTGGGACTCGTCGATAATCTGGTGTTCAATTAAGGCGCGTGTTAATCATTCCCCGAGCTCAAGCGTACCGGTCCCTGAATCGAGGTCCGTGACGTCGAATTGGTTTTTGAGGAGCTCTATGCATGGGATGAAGCTAGACCTCTGGATCCCGTTCTTGTACAGCTCGTCCGGATGGCGACTTCCAATCGTGACATCATCAGATAATCGAGATCTAGGACCGGGGACTCCGTTGTGCTTACTTGGAGGTTATGACCATGACTACCCCATAGTCCATCAAATTCTCCAACAGTCGACGCAAGATCATCGCATCAGCTATATCTGTGACCTTGGTGCCGTAAATTCGCGGCGATTAGCTCCGCTCCTAAAATCATCTGAACCTCACTCACCTGGAACTCATCAAAGCAGAGGACGCTGGCCTCCTCAGCGAGATCCCGGGCCACCTTGGGTATCGGATCACCGCCGCGATGACCCATGACTGCTTTGGTGGCGTGTATTCGTTTATGAACGTCAAGCATGAATGCATGGAAATGAACCCGGCGTTTACTCGTTATAGAGGGGGGAAGGGTGTTGTAGAACAGGTCCATGAGCATGGTCTTCCCAGTCCCAACGTCCCCGTACAGGTATAAACCACGGGGACTTTGGGCTTTCTCTGGGAGCTCTGGGGTGCGAGCGAACAATCGCGAGAACTGCGGGGTGTGAAAGTCAATTCAACTCTAGCCTTAGCGCGGACCGAAGTGGAGTCTTACGAGAGACTTGGTTTTTGCGACGATCGGTAAAGAGGGGGGTGAGTATTTGAGAAGCTTGTTGTACAGGTCTTGCAAAATTTGGATGATTTTGGTCTGGTGGTCATCTGGTCTGAGTGCGCCCGTCTCGACCATTGTGTGGTACTTCTGCAGTGGTGAAGTGGACGCTGTGACGGCTAGTGAGTGTGCATCGTTGGTGAAAGGGGCAGATCCGCACACCTTTGGATCTGGGAGCAACTACAGTAGAGATTCCGCGTATCCCTGGGTTATTATTGAGGTCCAGTGCAGAAAACGCACGCACAAGCGAGCGGAAGCTGTGGGTTTGCCGCCGCCTGTATTTTCGGGCGAGCACAGAGGAGGAGACGCTGGAGGACGGAGAGTGTCGCACATTTGAAGCGCGAGCTAAACGGCGGCAGGCCTGTCTGCTCAAGGTCATCGTGGAGGTGGAGGGGGTGCAAGGAAGGGCTTGAGATGATCCGGATTATTTAGTAGGATGCTTTCGGCGTTTTCGGCCGATCGCCGTTCAGCCAATTGCACGTCTTAATCTCCGGCTACCTCATTGCTTAGTACTGCCGGTCCACGATGGCCGATGCTGCTGTCGGCGATGACGAGACATACCTCCTGTTGTTGTTGGCGGACGGAAATCTTCCAACGGGGTCCTTCGTCGCGTCCTCTGGACTCGAGTCGTTCGTCGCCCACGGTTTCTTCGGCGGACCGACCCATCACCTCGACAGCACCGTGGACTTTATCCGTGACAGTGTTGCGACCTACGCAAGGAGCGCATTGCCCTTCGTGGCGGATGTTCACCAGGTTGTTATGAAGGCGGTCGTCGACGGAGATCCCGATGATCTCGCGGGGCCTATAGATCGAGTCTGCGAAGAGATCAAATCTTTGGACGAGTTGTACGAGACCATGACCCTCAATCACGTTGCGAAACGTGCATCCAAGTCCCAGGGAGTTGCTCTCCTTACCCTCTACACGAGGGGTTTCTCACACCCAATGTCGTTGTCGACAAAACGAGCGACGGCAAGAGAAACATTCGTCGGGAAACTCGTCGACCAGTACAAACTGAAGATCCGAAGCGAGGAAGTGCAAGGTCACCTACCGGTATGTTGGGGGATATTGACCGCCGCACTCAAAATATCTCTTGGTAAGTCCCTTGCGTTTGAAATCCCGCTTTTGCGTACATATTTACGTCTTGATATGGCCAGATCGATCGCTGCACCTTCACCTCTTCCTGCACGCAAGAAGCCTCCTCTCCGCAGCCGTAAGGCTGAACACGATTGGGCCATATGGATCCCAGCAGCTCCTGCTGCATATCATCCGCCCTATCGTGGATGTGGAGTTTGATAATGTAAAAAGGGTGCGGGCACGTTCGAGTGAGGAGATAACTTCAGATGGGGGACTTCTTAATGGGCCAGCGACAACCTGGCCATTGGGAGAAATTCTAGCATCCAGGCATGACTTACAGCATTCACGAATATTCAATAGCTGATACAGTCATTCTTGTGGAGATGGGAATACAAAGGCAACGGCAACTACACGAGAATCACGTAAACTTTAGGACGTTGCAGCGAGAGCGAGGCGTGATGAAATCTCTGCCTGAGATCGCACGAGGTTTGCCAGATACGACACCATGAGTGTGTCCTAAGTTCGCGCGGATCGTGAGTTGTTTGTGGCGAGAATAGCACGCGATTAATTCACCTGGAGACTGGCATTGAAGCCACCTTTTTCCAAAT
>Ga0307515_10014930_pt1 | contig 14353 bp, 10 predicted proteins | sample 17_EM_MG_FD_194513 | JGI IMG/M metagenome (GOLD analysis project Ga0307515, IMG submission 194513) | Populus trichocarpa ectomycorrhiza microbial communities from riparian zone in the Pacific Northwest, United States - 17_EM | ecosystem: Host-associated > Plants > Roots > Unclassified | place...
GAAAATTTAAACATAATGTCATCATACATGAGGATGCAGGTTACCAGACTCAGATTTAGAACCAAATGAACGATTAACAACAAGGGAAGAAACATTTGGCCATTCATGACCTTTCATTCAAGCAAAAAGGAGCACACCTTAATTTTACAAATTTAAAATTTTACCATATAGTTGTAAACCAATAAAATTGCTTGATTTTCTCAGAGATACTTTAGCAATCTATTATGAGCCAAAAAGCATAATAAAACTCTAGAACCTATATTGCTTTTGAACAAACGGATACTAAACTGTAGCTTCATCATCTGATGTATGTTTTCAATAAGAACATAGAGAATTAACAAGATTTAGCATTGACCAACTTTGATAGTCTCCAGCAATTTTCTTACTTTGACATAGGCCTAATTTGAACCTCCTACAACCAAGAAATAAACTATCAGTTGCTTTAATGGATGGCTAAGCACCAAATTTTTACATCCAGTTTTACCCTCTATATAGTTTTCTTTTTTTTTCTCAGATAAGTTTCCTGTTGGAACACTCATGTCTAACATCGTCTTCAACATTCTGTTTCTTCACAGAAAACATAAGAAACCTTTATACTTCTCTCTTTTCATATCTTCTCAGCCAATTTCACAGGTGATGGTAATATTATGATATGAATTCTGAAAGAAATACATAACAAGAGCAACATACAAATTCTAAGTAGATGAGACTTGAGAGAATGATTTGCAACAACACTAACCGACTTACTAAACAAAGAAGAGAGGAAATAGTAGTAACAAAAAAAATCACACAAACTTCTAGAATCTGACTGCAGAGATTTCTTCGCTGATATAATGACTAAAGCAATACTGAAGTTAATAACAATCTTGCTGATATGAAGCATTTTCGCAGAAGTTCATATTTTTCCATAAATAAATAATGGGAAGCATGTTACAATAGCGAAATGAGTTGCACATTTATGAAGTATTAGATATTAGAATCTTATTACCTGAAAGTGTGAACTGTTCAAACACCGAGCAAGTTGCTGAAACAAGGGCACTATACAGCGCTGGAATTCCGATGGCTGGGTTGCTTCTAAAACCTCCTCCAGCTCATTTAGGAACATGACTTCCTTTGAACTATTAGTGACAGGCCAGTACTTCAACAATCCCTGTATTACAGTATCAGCAAGCTTGCAGTCTTTCTCCACAAACTGTGTAATGCAGTAAGATAATTGTTGGTGATACATCGCTAAGCATCTTGGCTTGTGCAGAGGAATCATAGCACGAACAAGAAACATTTTATGTTCTTCTTTCAATGGCAGAGCAAACCCATTAATGATACTGCCCAGAATTTCTAAAAGTTCAGCAATACCATTGTACTTCTCAGTCTCAAAAATAAACTGATAGAAAATGTTATTGATAGATTTCCTGATGAATGGACGATGCACCATGAATTTTCCATAGATGCGGTGAAGAATTGTTTTCAAGTATTCCCTTTCTCTGGGATCTTCAGAGTCAAATAAGTCCAGCAACTTACGAACAAAGGGTTGATCGATATATCTTTTTGCCAATTTTGCATCTGTCTCGGTAGAAGATACAAACCTTAAGAAAAGTTCATACACAATTTGCAAGTGCGGCCATGCTGAATCCATTGAAGGCTCATCCTCCTCCAAATCAACACCATCTATAACTTTGTTCTCACGTGGTTGAGGGGTGAATGTCCGAAACAAGTTTGCAGACACCATTTTCATAACCTCTTGCATAGCAGTTTCAGAGAATTTACCACTAATGGAAGTTACATAATCCACCAACTCCAGTAATGTCTGTCGCTTTATCTCCTTTTCCTTGAGGTTCTTCGTAGGATCAGTAAAGTCAAATAAGAAACAACACATGTTCAACTTTTTAATAAACAAACTCTGCTTCTCAGAGTTCGGAACATCCTTGAATCCAGGCAGTCCTTCATACTGAGAAAACCCTAGAGTTCCATTCAACTTCGAATTCACTCCATGATGAATTGCTACATCTGGGACAGAACTATTCACTGCTATGGATGAGATGCTTGAATTGGCGGACTTGCCACCACTACTTCTTGAGCCACTAGAAGCATTTGAATTGGCTGCATGATTACCACTGTGGTCACGATTTGCAGTTGACTTAGATGACTTTCGCGGAAGCTTACTAAGTATTTGTTTGAGCATAATTTATAAATACAAGACAAAATGCCTCCCCAGCCTAACAGAACAACAACAATGTTTCCCGAAATATCCAAAATCCAAAATATATCAGAATTCATCAACCGAAACCAAAATCTGCAATCCCTAGTATCAAATAAACCCACTTCAAGATAAGCTATAGAATAAAACCATTGTGTTGTACCCAACCAAAGGCCACTCTATCTCCAATCTATACTTCCAAAAAGTCAAGGAAAGAACAGAGATGAAAACCCCTCCCTATTCACAAAATCAACAGCAAACACACAAAATCATTTAATTCCCCAATCTCAATCAACCAATACAAAAACCCTTATTAGTAACACTTTTTTACCTCTCCAAAGATCTGAAAACCCCTCCTCTCTCTTCGCCAAAAGCCCAGTACCGAAAATCAAAACTTTTTTACAACTATTACAAAAACCCAAAAGTGCAAAATAACTCTAAAAACAGGAGGAGGAGCAACTTTCTAAATTGAATTCAAGAAAGTAGAAGGAGAAAAAAAGAACCCTTTTCTTCTCTGTACGTATTCCTTTCTCCACTAGAAAAAGAGAAAACTATATAGCATACTCAACACTTTCCGTCATCAAATTATATACTTCAAAACCTGAATTAAATGCAAAAAAAAAAAATCAGTGTTCTGCTCTTGAACAAAATTCCAGTAAAAAGAGAGTTGCAAGGAAGAGAAAAGGAGAAACCCAAATCTAGAAACCAAATAAAGATGCAGATAGTATGAACCTTACAGAGACGGGAGAACACAAAATTTTGCTGCTTGATGTTCTCGATGTTGTTTGTTGACTGGGAAAATTTCTTTCACTTTTTTTTCTCGCTTATGAGATGGGATGGGCTGCGTATTTTAATTTATTCTCTTAATACTCTGTTATTTTTTATTATTATATAATGTATATTTCTACTTTGTGATACAGTCAAAATACGAACACACGCGGTCGCTGCAATTTCAAAACCGAAGGCCCGTTTTTCTCCATAAACGTCACTGTGTCATGTCGTTTTAGGCGCATTTGCGAACGCGAGAGCCGCTGGCATGCAACCCGTGTTTTCAAACGGCTGCGATTAACCTGTGTTCTAAGTTCTAACATCGCAGCCGCCCCTATATTTTCAAATATTCATTTAGTTAATTATAAAAAATATATATATAGGGCTTTTTCATAAAAATTAATATATATATATATATATATATATATAAACTTACTATCACTGTGCTATAGAAATATTAGGTTGGTGTTTGGGATGGGAGTTATTTTTTAAAATATTTTTTATTTTAAAATATATTAAGATAATGTTTTTTTAATTTTTAAAATTTATTTTTAATATCAGCACAATAAAAATACAAAAAAACACTATTAAAATTAATTTAAAATTAAAAAAATAAAAAATTTTAAAATCTTCAGTTGAAATACTGTCCTGAACGTACACTAATACTAGCTATCATTCACTAGGAAAAATCTTCTTTCAAGTCTCCTGTAACAAAGTGTTTTCTTATGTAGAATTGCCTGGTATTTTTGGTTAACGTGTAGATAAATATGTAAGTAAATTCATGTGTCTAGGTTTGAATTTGGGCATTTATTTGTTCTGGTAAATTTCCATCACAGGAATTGTTTTTTTTTTTGTTTTTTTTTTGGGAACGGCACAAGAAGCTTGTTTGTGTCTGTAACAAAGAGATTATGCTATCAATGATGAGCCTTGCCATGCCTGAACATTATAAGATTGGGAGTGGTCTTATCACATGCAATGTGTGAAGGTAATACAGAGATGAATGGAAGTAGTCTATTAGAATTTAATTAAAAGTCGATAACCTTCTGAACAAGGGTCACATGAAAGCATGGCTTCCAGCTTAAACAGGTGTCAGGAAAAAAAAAAAAAAAAAAAAAAAGAGGCCATTGTTGTATGAAGTTTTTGATGAAAGTCTCAAGTGATTTAAAGAATGAGATGTGGTTGATGGGATAAAAGTCATAAAAAAAAAAAACACGCTTTTGCTGCTGCTGCTGCTGCTGCTGCTGCTAATTTATCAGTCAGCATGATGCCTTTTGCTGCTGCTAATTTATCAGTCAGCATGATGCAGGATGACCGGCCAGGTCTGAATTGTTGTTCGCTTTTATGGTTTTTAAGGAGCTTGTGAGAAATTAACGAGTTGATGAATTAATTATGATTCTGCTTCTTGTTCTACAGCTCATTCTACCTACTTCAATTGCGTGTTCCTTCCCTGGCTAATATATTTAGAAAACACAACGTTGAAGGTCCATTTGACAGCCTTTTCTAGTGGGAATGGTCATTAAACATATCCTAAGAAAATACTACTAGCAGTGTGTTTGTTTATTTTAATTATTCCGTTCAAAAACCCTAAAACTTGTGACCACCAAACCAAGCAACCTACTACAAGCCTTTAAATTATTCTGACTTGCCATTACAAAGGCATCATTACTGCTTATCGGGCAGGCAAGCGCGGAGGACTTGTTTTTTCTCAAAAATTAATGATGAACAGCTGAGCTGGAGTCCAGGTACTACAGCACAATTGATTGCTAGTAGCGATAAAAATTTATATACACGAATAAAAAGTGGTGGCATAGATTTATGAGAATCTCGAATGCAAATCTAAACCTGATTTATGAGAATTTGGCGTCATGGGCTATATTTGGTCTTGCTGTCAATAAAAGCATCAATAGATGGTTCTCTTCCAAGAAAATCTGACAAAATCTCAATGGGCTCCTTTGCTCCTCCCATGGCCAATACCTGGTAAAAAAATAAACAACAGAAAGGTTAAAAAATAATTTCCATCAAAGATTATATAGTATTTTTTCACAGACAAGTCCTTGGAGACCCGCATCCTTCCATAAGCAGCGTCTTCCAGGGAACAAAGCAAGACATTAATGGCAAACCTTCTACAATAATGAGTGTCAACATGTCAAATAAATGAACAGAATCGCAAGATTACCTTGTTCCTAAACTGCATGCCAACATGGTGGTTTACGAGATCATCACAAAACTTTGAAGCAAATATGTCAGTTGCGAACACCTAAATGGCATTCAAGGAATCAGTATTGAATTTTGTCCGGGGGCACCATTGCTGGGGAAATGAATCCTCCATGACATAGAGCAATTAAAAATGCAATAATTGAAGAAAATACTAATGTATTGTATATGGCACTCTATGGTCATGCAGTAGACAACTTAGATAGCAGATTTATTTAAACCTCGCTCCAAATACGGCTGTAGCAAGCAGCTTCAAAACCAATAGCACTGCGCGGGAAACATGAAGCTGGATTGGTTCCTTCCAACATTGGCAGGCCTAACATGACCTGGAGAAACAAAGGTAAATAAATTATTATTATAAACATAACTTTACAGGGGTGGTGTGGATAAGATTCCCCATCCTCTGCACTAATTCATTTGTTGCTCTATATGCTAATGGAATAGTGGGGTAGTTCTTACCTTAGGATGAAGATGCTTGAATAACTCGACAATGTCAACATTGTCAGTTGAATGTATAATTTGATCAAAAAGACCTGACAACATAATCCCGGAAACCTTTAAGCTATGCTCAAGATACAGAGAATGATCTTCATAAAATTATCCAGGAATAGGCATCTTTTATGTTTATATGCATAAGTGCAAGAGTGGGTTTGAAGAAAGAGAAGAAATAAAGTAGAAGAACATCAAACACTCAATATCCCGTTAAAAATAGAATATAACTAGATTAAATGTGTTTAGACTCGTAGACTCTTTCTTGTCCTATTCAAATCTTATTCCTGAATAGGAAAATCCTAATAAAAGATAAAAGACTTCTATCCTGAGAAATATGCCTAAGACTCTAAACACACTAGATTTGACTCAAGTTACCAAAATACCAGTATGCTTTTTTCCTAGTATTTTACAAACTGATTCTTCCCCTACTTACAAATTCAACTGTCACTCAAAATGAACCCCCCAACCAGACACTGCCTCAAACATAAAGTAACATTGATTCAACTTAAAAAACTGCAGTACTACACTGAACAATATCCTTTTATCACAAGATCACGCACAACAAAATCCCACCATATGAAATTATATAAAGAATATCTACCAATATCCTTTTTCTCGTAGCTGTGTCGGAAATGTCCAACACAAAAAACAATTGAAATGAAAGGAGAAAAAAAAACTTCAGATCGCTAATATGATATAAACAACTTTAAGGATTCTTACATTTCAAGGATGTCTCCAGTAATTTATACAACCATGTTCACAAAACAAAAGATATTGCGAGACTTACAATAAAGAATTTCCTGCTTCAATTTAAGCACAGAGAAGGAATTTCGCCATCTTTTAAGTGATTTGCATATTTCATCATTGATGGGCTTTGTGATATCCTACAAATCATAAATATCATAAACATAATCACTAGCAGTGTCAGCAGATCTAAAGGGATGACTTAAAATTCCATTCAGTAAGAGTTAATAAATGACCACCAGGTATAGTCATATGAAGAACCAACCAAAATAGATGATAGGAAGAAATGTCTTTCGCATGCTGCACAATTATGAGACCATATACACGAGCACACTTATTTAAAAAGAGGGAAGGAGGAAGGGAGAATATGGTTGCCATCCCCTATCCTCCCTTTCCTTCTCCTTTGTGAGTGTTGAAGAGCGCAAGACCATGTTATCGGTCAAGAATTTACTGAAAAGGACAAGCATGTCACCTGATGGAAACCAGAAATCAACTTCAGCGAGAAGCTCTCGTAGCACCTAAGCATTCCACAAGCATTAAAAGGTAAGTCAGTGCCCTGACAGAATAAGAAGGTTCAATGTCATAAAGTTGCTTACCAGTTTTCTAGCACCAACGCGGGGATCTCCACAAAATCAGGATCAACTCGCAACCCAGAGAATCTGGCGAAGGATGCACGATTGCAAATATGTTGGACCTAGAACCTCATTATCAATAAAAGCCAAGTTACTCATCCTTGGCATCAAACCACCTCAACATGTCAAGCTACTGAAAGAGATTTTGAAATGAAACAAATGGCATTAACAGAACGCAACGTACCACGTGGCCAAACTCATGGAAAAGACTAACCACTTCAGGGAATCTTAATAAACCAGAGTGCCCGCCATTGCCTTTTTGTAATTGGGAGATAAGTAATGCCACTGGTATCTAGTTACAGAAAATCACAGTCAAATCAGTATAACAGCTATTTTCAAGGACAAACATGTGCTTATGGGACTTCTAGTTTATTGGATTGTAAACTTGAATGAATCCAAGCAAACAAACAAAGACAAGGAGTCATAGCAACTCAAAGAAGAAAAGCCATCAACTCCTTTAGCTAATTTATTTTTCAAATAAAAATTTTTTTTTGTCATTGAACCAATGGCTGACTAATGATTACTCTAGTTCAACCAAACAAATCTAAGAAGGATAAAAGACTCATTCAAACTGATGAGAACAGGCATAACCATCTGAAATAGCCATAGGATATCCACATGACCACAAAAGAATGAAAGAATTTGTTTAACAATAAGATTCTTGAAAGGAGCTGTCAGAATTGAGTGGAAATTGTCAGGGATTAGAGACATGAACACTTGTTTACAAAACTCACCTGTCGTTCACCACTGTATGATAATGCACCATTTTGAAGAGCAACTACACATGTATGACCATATTTTCCTTCCCTGTCATAAAACAATACCATTTATTTCAGAAAAGAAACCTACGAGTCAAAACTAGATTTAGAAACCCAAGTAAGAAGCAAACCTCATGTATATATCAAGGTAGAAATAACCCAGAAGTTCACCTGAACTTAAGTCAAAAACAGAAAAGACACTAACATCACCATGCCAAACCTCAGCATCTGCAACTTCCTGAAATCTTAATCCTGCATGAAGCAAGATGGGGCACTGATCATAATATACTTGACATCACTCTTCAATGGACTTCATTAAACGAAAGGCAAGCAAGAAAATAGGAAGACTCTAAATTCTAGTATTGCAAATAAGATAATTACCAAAAAGGTCTTGGGTTATTTTGAGGATTCCAGACAGAACAACATCCACAGGAAAGTATTGCTTAAGAGCTCCAAAGTCCAGATCGAACTGTGCTTCTTCAACCCTCTTCACATAGTACAGTAGATCTTCCATTCCAAATGGAAGCTCTCCTTCTTCTTTCTTCTGATGCATTGCCACAAGAAGAACAGTAAGAGTATGGGGACATTAGAAAAAACTGGCATGGGTGAAAGATGTCAAAACAAGATCCAACCTTCAAGTCTTTCAACAAGGCAAGCTCCCTCGTTGCCAAGTCAGTTAAACTGGCAGAGATATCCTCTAAGAACTCAAATACCTGAAGAAAATAGGGATACTGGCTATAAATGAATTTAAGCATAAAAGCATCATTCAATAGAACATATAATAAGATGTGCTGGCTAAACAGTCAATGTCCTAACATAATAGGTTTTATACAACCAAGTCTCAAACAGAACTAACAAGCAATTCAATCAAAGTCCTCAACTCAGCAAATCTATTCAGACCAAGATTCACAAAACAGCAAGGAAGACAGCTCGCGAGTAGTTGGACACTGACTTGGCTGATTTGCAAGCATAAACAGGACTATAGGAGGAATGACTTAAATGTAAAACAGTTTAAGACTCTTCTTATTTAGGTAACTACTATTCTTGCTATCCCATATTTACAATCCATGTTTGAGTTTTTGTTGGTTTTGTTTCCAAATTTGAGCAGTCTAGAACATAAGTGATATTCGATTGCTCATTGTACCATTTTATATTTCTTTTTCATATGTTCCATGCCTAAAAAAATGTAATTGCATTCTAAAATAAAACGTGATTTTGGTTTTGTAAACATAAGAGGTGAAAGTTGGATATTTAATGCACTTGCTTAAAAGATGTGCAACTATAAATTTGGCTTCTTTATGAGATAGACGGAGTAGATAAAATGATGAATCTAACTCAAAAGAACGAGTTATGCGCCTGCCAGCATGTTTTATCTATGGTTTTCTTAAAAGAAACACAGATCGAGGGAGAGACCATTTCAACGTTACAGAGTTAAAAGAGCAACGGCATATCCACTAGCCAACAAATATAAGGAAAATAAATAACATCAGCTAATGATATAATTTGATGTTTTGATTATTGAATGGTTGTGGTGTATATGGAATGAGCCTAGGCAAAAACTGAAAGCTAAATCAGCATAATAAACTTTTTTTTTAGCCTCATCTTGTATTTCTAGAATGAACATGATATGTAACGTTGCTTTATGGAAATGAAATCGCACAAACTCACGTTTTTAGCCTTATCCATAGTTCTGAATGAACATTATATGTAATATTGCTTTAAGGAAATAACATCACACTAACCTTTGTGGATGTCTTTGCCATTCTTAGATCAACAGCATAGTCAGCATAGTTTGAAAAGCCAAATAACCGAGCATATTTATGGCGCAACTCAACCTACAATACGAGAGCATAAAAATGCATTTGAAATGATATTATAAAGCGATGCAAGTAAATGACAACTGCAGTTATAAGATTTGATATACAGATACATTCTAGACTTGGCAACTAGCAAACTGTTGTGCCAATCAAAACTATACCAAGAAGTTTTTTGTCCCAGGGAATCTAAAATTAAAATAAGAATCACCTCAACGCTTCAAATGTCTTAGTTGTGTCCAAATGACAAAGCAGCACATAATTGTGCGGTTGCAACTAAAACTATTGACACTGAATTTTAGTATTTTTACTGCCAAAATCTTAGCATCGTATACTAGATTAATAGTCAAGTAAAAGGTTCTCTTCTTGAAAAATAGAAGATTTTAGTGTAAAGACAAAAGAGCACAGCCTTGGACCATATCTTATAAAACAGACGCATTCTGGCAATTTCAAACAAAATTGTAATCCCAGAGAGAAATATATGCAATATTTACCAAACTTTCCAACACAGAAAGATTGACTTCTCCACACCTCTTCCCATATGCTGCAGCAACCATCCTCCTCGTTGTTCCTACCTTCACAGGCTCAAAATAGATAATGCAAGCATTCATATTAATATTCCAATATATATGCTCAAGTAAAACTGCATCAAAGATATGTAGTAAGTCCAAAAACCAAAATTAAAAAGTAGGAGCAATATGAAAACACTTTCTAGTCAAAAGTGGTAGAGCAGTAGATGATGCAGGTTTAGAACAGGCAAGCAAAAAGTTGGCACCAGCTGGTGACACAAGACACAAAATAATGAACCCTGTAAGATCATACCTGGCAAAACTCCAGCAGTGCTAAAACATTATGACTTCTCAATGTGATCTTATATTTGTCATTTCCAGCCTTGTCTAAGCTCTGAAAAACAAGTGGAGTAGTTCCAATATAACAAGACAAACATAAGGGACAATTCGTCTGACTTATAAGAAGACAATGCAGAACTTACACAACAATTCTCATTTGTTTCTATTTGCTTTTTCCTTGGGATATAATTTGCTCATATCAAGGTTTAACCAAGATCAAAAATTTACTTTCCCAAATCAACAGCTTCGCGTATAAACTGTGGATCTGTTTGTGATGGAGGAAGTTTCAGCACTCTGAACATGGTGAGTCAATATCGTTTTTCAGGACTAGCAACCATCAAGATATATAATTGAAATATTCACTTAATTCCATTTTCAGCCAGACACCTAGTTCAAGTTATTTCGTTTGTCAACCGAATTCCTCACATCAATTATCCAAAAAACTTATTAAATAATTGTGGTTCTGACACTCCATAGTTAAAAGAGATATAGAAATTCTTCTTTGAGAATTGAAGGAAAAGGAAATATTATTTCAAATTACTGTCTGTAGACTGCAGAGAATCCTCCATCGATAAGGTGAAATCAAGTGAGACAGTTAAAATTCAAGGAATGAAAAGCAAAAAACCCAGGAAACAAAACGAAAAGTAAGAGTACCTTAAGGTACTCTGGTGGTAATCCAACCAGCTCTGCCTCACTGAAAAGAAGACAACTGCTATCATCATTCAAATTGCGAACATATCGCAAGCTTAGCTCTTCAATTTGAGCTCTCAAACGCTGTACTTCCTCTTTCTTGGTAACAGTGAGATTCAAACCATTCTGCTCAAAGTCTCTGACCTGTCACTGATCAGGAAAAAAATCAAAACTTCCATTGAAAATTTATGCTGTTTAACAAGAATCTTGAGAAAGCATCAAACAAAAGATACATATATTCCTAAGAGCTATGCCAATCATTCAGTGAATGCAAGTACTAATTAACAGAGCACTGTAAATCAGGTTCCAAGCCTGGAAGAAACTAAAAACGTATAAATTTCCTTACCAGGCACTTAATGTAGTGTTTAGCTTCAGGATTCATCCACTCCCCCTTTGAGGCAAAGGCCTTTACCACGCGGTATACATCTTCACGTTTACTGATCAGCATGAAACAAGACAATGTTCATTTCTGTATGCAATCAAAACTATTGGATTTCAACACTTTAATTTAGCAATATCACATTGTTGCATTTACAACCGGAGTAAGCCAAAATATATGATTATGGGAGCTGCTCTAACACAAATGCTAAGAGCATCACTACTAAACTTGTTGACAGGCCGACTAAAAAAGACTTGCACCAACTAAAAGCAACTGATTTAAGATTTATCCTGAGAAGCACTGCTTGCAACCTTACCGATCACCATTTCCTGCCACGGTGATCTTTCTGACTATTTTGAAGCAGCCATCATGAATCAAACCACCTGTAGAACACCATTAAAACGTTTTCTGTAGCTACTTTCCTTTTTTTTTTCTAACAGGCTCAATGCATTTTTACAGCCTGAACTAGGTAAAACAGTAAAGAACATCCCATAAGAACCTTTCCATTGTTACCATGCATCCCAACCATCCAATCAAGATAATCTGACATTTCGGTTGTATGAATGAGGTCAAAAACTGAAAAACAAGAATCAAAACCTAGATTCTAAACTATAAACAATTTAATGATGGACACTTGACATTGTTTTTACCATATGTAACCCAAACACGCATCTATAGATTGACCATTGTCTTCAAATTCAACCCGTAGCGACATCATGCATGCAACTAAACCTTCCAATATTTGTTACTTCTCTATAACTCTGCCTCTCCTTCGCGAACACCGATAAAAGCAGCACCAAACTTTTCTAAAGTGCATAAAAATGAGAATAAATAAATCAAACCTGCACATCGAAACGTGAGCATCGATTCTGCGTTCTGCTTCCGCACTCGCTTTCCGCACATCTTCTAAAGTGGAAACCAACTTTGGAAACACGCAAGACTGGACCAGAGGAAATTGATGTGCCTCCAAATCAGCTAGGGGCGATATTACATTCGCATATGTAACCTGCAAGTTTTAACCGACCGAAGAGAAGCATGAACAAATCTACAAAATTAGGGCTTTAATTGCATGAAAAAGGAAAGAAAAATGAGAATACCTTGTCAAGAGGAACTGAAGCAACGGCGTCGTGAACCTCTTTCGACTTAGCAATGATTCGGTCAGCTAGTTTGAGAATCTCAGATGCCGAGAGATTAATGCGAGCATTGGACCCCGAAAGATCTAAATAACCACGAACAACAGCAAGTAATTAGATTCAAGCAATGCTGAAGCAGGCTAAGACGAGAGAGCGATAAATGTAAGAGCAGAACCTTTCTTGTTGGACTTTTTGCGGCGGGAATTGAGGGCGGAGATAGCCAGGCTAAGAGCAAGAGCAGCGAGAGCAGCAGCTCCAGTGAAGGCCAGTAGGTTTCGTTCTCTCTTGTGTTTACTCGTTTTGTCGCTCTGATTTTCTGTCATTTCCATCTCTCTCGAAGCCAGATTCAGATTTTCAATTGGGAGGGAAATTTTAGGTAGCTGAAGGGAAAATGACAATTGACCTTCCCTTGATTTTATTTCATAGGGAGGACCGGAGGAGGAGATGGTGACTAGGATGATGTTATCTTTGCCGGCCCGGGCCACCTTCATTGATTGCATGGTATCTTGGGCCTAAATGCGATCTGTAGTGGGTAATTCCACGAGATTTTGGGTCCATGGGCCTCAACAGTCCAACTCCTTCTTTCTTGGGCTCAGTTCGTTGCTATTGCTAATTTGCTTTTTGTAAAAAAATCGAAATATACTTGAATTTATTATTTATTTAAAATAATAAATTCTGCTGAATGCAAATCGATCTGGTTCTGATTCAAACTCGTTTCTAAGGTTTTTATATTATTTTTAATTTATTTTTTTTAGAAGAAAATATGCAGAGGTCAATTTGTTTTTGTGGCAACCTCTGTTTCAAATCAAGGGTTATCTCCACTATCTTTAACAATTTTTGTACATGTTTAATTGAATCTCTTAGGTTTCGATTTTATTTTTCTTCTTCGCATATGCTATATTACTTTCTGCGTTACACTATATAGGTTTGATTAATTTTTTAAAAACATTAAAAAAAATTCAGGTCACCTGAAATTTTTTAATATTATCATTTAACATAGGCTAACAAGTCAAATTTAAAAACTTTTTACTTGATTTCTTATCCAATTTAAGTTTTAAAATAAATCTCGTAGGAATTATTTTAATATGACCAGGTTAATTTGACAAGTTTAAAAAAAAAACATTCAAAAGCAATATAAATGACTAGTAAAAAATAATTGGCTTTAAAAAATATTAATATAACATCTTTCTTTTAACAAATATCAAGATATATATATATTAAATCAATCTAAGTCGATATTAGTTAACTCCTCAAACTCATGACTTTAATTATGGGCTCCGGTGGATTTCATAACATTTTTTATTTAATTATATAAAAAAAAATAAAAATCAACTCAAGATCCACTAAATATTAAATGATAAAGTTAGAAAATAGATAATATAACAAAAAAAAATAAGAAACTTAAAGTAATTAAATTAAAATAAAATAAATGTTAGGTGTGTGGGCATGGGTGGCCCAATATTGCAGGGGCTTGAGAAAAACGCAGGTACGTGGACCTGGGACATGCTCGTGTCCTATATCATTTTTATTTATTTATTTTATAAATTATTTAAAAAAAGAAACGGACAATGCATTGTTCAGTGCTGCTTTTAATTTTTTTTATCTTAAAATACCTAAAAAAAACACCACAAAACCTATCTAAACCACATACTGATCTCAAAACAAAAACCCAGCTTAATAAAAAAAA
>Ga0307515_10014932_pt1 | contig 14352 bp, 4 predicted proteins | sample 17_EM_MG_FD_194513 | JGI IMG/M metagenome (GOLD analysis project Ga0307515, IMG submission 194513) | Populus trichocarpa ectomycorrhiza microbial communities from riparian zone in the Pacific Northwest, United States - 17_EM | ecosystem: Host-associated > Plants > Roots > Unclassified | place...
ATTAGCATGCATGCATCGCATTCAATATTTCCCTTTAAGCCGCTCTAAATATAATATTACATTCAAATCTAGGACAACTTAGATTTAAACTGTAGTATTAAGATTTCAAACCAAATCAAAAGATACCAAACACACAAATCTACACACGAAAAAAGAAAGCAGAAATAAAGAGTTCATACATTATTTTCTTCATTCTCATATACTGCTCCCAACAAAATAAAGAAGATGTAGACTAACTAAATTAAAAATATTTTATCTTAAAGCTATGTAGATAGGTCGTCCACATTATACAAAACAAACTAAATAAATTGCCCACACTACACCACCGCAGGCTAGCTCAAATTTTTTCCATCATAAAAAGAGGATGTTAAGGTAATGGAAGTGTTTTTAAAGAAGCAAAACACAATCGAGAATCGGGTCACTACCTTAACTGGATTTAATAAGAGCCCGTATAATTTTGATAATACAAATTCAAAAAATGCAATGACAACAAATAAACTTACAACAAAATCAACAACGAAAAAAGATAAAACAACTCACCTGAACCCATCAAGGTTAGCATGTCAAATATGCGACCTAGTTGTAATACCATAGTAACCCCGTCGAAAGTAAATTGAATAAAATAATGAAACTCAATTATCAAACAATCCAATGTTGAAAGGCGCAATTGAAAAAAATAATTCGTACAAAACAACAGAAAAAAAAAAGATTTAAGCCAATCTAGGTTAACTCGTTAACCTAATGACCAAGAATATAGGATTGGGACAACCTCGTAGACAAGAAAGAAAAAAGTGCTAAGTTCACTTCTCAATAAATCAAACACTGAAGGATGAGATTGAAAAAAAATTTAAAAAAAAACCTAAAAAAATACAGAAGTCAGCCGTGTTAATATCTAAAACCCATGGTCATGAGCACAGGACTAACGTCATGAAGGCAAACCCTAAAAAATAACGAAGTAAAATTCTCAACCACAAAATATGGAGGAGAGAAATTAGGGGAAAAGGCAAAATGATGATATTGAAAATAGCAATAAAAAAATAGGGCCAAATTTGACATCAAAGTAAATTGAAATCAAATGCTAAAGGATGATATTGAAAATAAAATTTAATTAGAAAAAAAGATTAAAAAAATAAATAATAATTAAAAGAATGAGGACCAAATTTGATATATAAATTAAATAAAACCCAATGATGAGTGATTAAATTGAAGAAAAGAATTAATAAAAAAAGATAAAAAAAAAACAAATAGCAATAAAAAAAGGACTAAACTGAATATAAAAAATAAATAAAAAGATACTTTTGTATTTTTCCAAAGAGAAGAGAGAGAAAAGGAGAGGACAAGGAAAAAGTCTGTCAGAGCCACACCGTTAGTCTGCAAGAGACACGTGCCCCTCAATAATGAAGATCTTAATGTGCCTCTCCCAACATCGTTGTGGAAGGTGGTGTTAGGTCATCGAAAGAGAACACATGGAGTGCCCAAAAAGTGCAAGCTCCTCCTACTTATTAACGTGTGCGTTGTAATCTCTAATGACTTTTTTTTCTTTTTTTATTTATTCAAAAACTAGATTGCCCCTTACCCCCACTTGATAATAATGAAAAAATCAGGATCGAAAGATCAAAAAGCCCTTGACATAAGTTATAGGGTTTTTTTTTCTAAGGTTACTTTAGTAATTTTATTGTACTTTTAAAGAGAAAAAAAATGAAAATACCCCTAATCAATAGTTAATCAAATTATACTTTTAAGGGTGTTTTAGCCATTATACTGTGCAAAAAAAGGGTTAAAAAATTAATTTACCCACACTCAATCTAATAATGACTAGATAGGTGGTCTGTGTTATGCCGCGAGCTGAGTTAAATTTTTTACAATATAAAAATGATATCAAGTCGATGATAACCTGAAGCAACTCAGGTTAATTTGATTAGCACACTATCCAGAAAATGAGATTGGAGTAACCTCAGAGAAAGAAAAGTGGAAAAAATCACAAAGCTCAAAACCCAATAATCTAATGTCAAATGATGAAATTGAAAAGAAAATTTAAAACCAAAAACATCAGAGAAAAAATTTAAGTCAACTCGAGTTAACTTGACTAACATGTTACCCATGAAATAAGATCAAGATACAAGCCTTTAATTGTTTTTTAAAAAAAGAACATATGAAAAAAGACCAAAGTTAAATCAATAAAAAAAACTTAGTCTACCCGAGTTAACTTGACTAACCTGAACCCGGAACAACCCCGCAAAACAAAGTGAAAAAATCAAAAAGCTGAAGGGCTAATAATTTAATGCCAAAGATAAAAGTGAAAAAAAAATAAAGAAAAAATTATCAAGAAAATGTTTTTTTTTTAAAAAAAAATCAGTTTGTAAAAAAATTACTAAAACAAAGACCGAACTTAAACCAGGCAAAAATTCAAAGTCAGTGACCCAGGTCAAGAGACTGAGATTACCCATAGAAGACAAACATGAAAAAGTAATGAAGCAAAATTACCAATCATAAAAAATTAAAAAAACCAAACAAATAATAATCAAAACAATAAGAACCAAATCGAATACAAAAACTAAATGAAAGAATATAATTAGGGACTAAATTGAAAAACAAAAAAATTAAGAACATGATAAAAAAAATAACAATCAAAAGAATGACGGCCATAATTGGATACAAAAAATAAATGAAATAACATTTTAAGGGAAAACATTGTAAAACAATCAAGAAAATGATTAAAAAAAACAACAATAAAAAAAATAAAGACCACATTAGAAACAAAAAAATAAATGAAATAAAATTCTCAGAGATGAAATTGAAAAAAAATAAAAATAAAAATAAAAATCAACAAAAATAACAATAAAAATAATAAAAACTACAGTTGAAATAAATACAAACTAAATAACACAATTGAAGTTTGGAAGGTCGAGCATGGATCCCTAGGAAATGAGAGAGAAAAGAGTAAGGAGGCGAAAAAATTCAATAGCTGTCGAACTAACACGAATTGAAATGCACTCTCCATCCCATTGGTTGCCCCGCCATATTAGCTTTAAGGTAAAATGGATTGGTATTTTCAGTTGTCAGACGTCACCGCATACATCACTTAAAAGGCGCGAGCAACGTCCATTTGTCGGCGCTTGCATAGCCACGGTCCTGACTTTTTATTTTTTATAATTTTTATTATTTGTTAAAATATTTATTTTTTTAATTTTTATTTGTTAATATTCACACAAATGGCTTTTTTATATATAATATTTGGGAATTGGTTAAAATATGTCCACCATTCTTCAAGTTTTAATAAATTAGATTGAGTTCTTTAACTTCCAATTTTGAATTTGACTTTCCTTCAGCTATTTTCTATTTCAGATAAGTCCTTCCATTAGCTTTTGTATTATTCCATTTATAAGATAATGGATTTTGGCACATGAATTTACGTGAATGCTTTAAAAATAAAATAAAAATTGACTTTAAAAAAGATATTAGTAAAATATAGTTATTCGGAATTAACCTACAAACTTACATCACAAAATAAATAAATAAAAAACAAATGTGTAAGAAATGTACACTAAAAACTTTAAATTAACTTACACTATTTTTTAACGTTTTATGAAATCTAAGCTCTTTATAAGAAAATATAATTAATTTCTAATGTGAAATTAAATTAATCTAAGCTCATAAATAGTAATTGTGATTACGAAACAGTCTAGTGATTGAAAGATTGATATTATCAATATTGTAAATTGTAGTAAAAACCAAAGAAGAAATAGAGAAGATTGACGCTAATCAACATTGCATTGCATCAAGGAACAAGAGACAAAGAAGAAAAGAATGATAAACATTATAATCTGAATGGTGTGTGTGAGATAGAGGCATCTCTATCCATGACTTAAAGTAAATCGAAAAAAAAAGAAATACATTAAAAAAAAAGAAGTAAAATCAATTGAAACTTTCAATCCATAAATAAGATACACAAAAAAAATATGTTTTCAATAAAATCAATTAAAAATATTAGAGTAAGAAAAGTGAAATCGAAAATTTTATGTGCATAAAGAATAATTAATGATATTGTATTAGTTATTACTCTCTAAAATTCAAGTAACTAGCAGCGTCCTATTAGTTGGTCCATAAAATTCATTTTGAAGAAAGAGACTGACACAAGAAGTAGTTAAGACTCATAAGATATCACTAGTTACTTTATGATTATTGTAAAAAAAAATTAGTGAAACACTGTTAACCCTTAAAAAGATTATATTTGTTGCAAAATGTCAAAAGAATAATTGAACGAGATTGTTTCCAAAATTCTTAATTCTTTACACTAAGTTTCAGAGCAACATAAGAGATAGGTGTATTTAAAATTATCTATTTGAAAAGAAACAGGTCAAACAAAAAATAAGAGAAAACTAAGCTATGAAATATAAGAAGTTTTAAATTTAAGATTATTTATTGCTTTTCTAACTTAGGGAAAGGGAAGTGTTATATTTAAATATAAAAATAAGTGAAGAAGAACTACACATAAGTTCTTAATGATTTCTCATGGTAGGTGGTGGGGTGTTCATGAATCAAGTAGAAGTCAATAATATGTCCAACCTCTCATTTATATATTCTTAAAAACCAACTCCACATACAAAAATATTAAAATTAATATAGTTGGGTTTGATTATATGTTTGTCATATAAGATGGATATTTAATATGTTTTATAAAACATAAGAATACACACATATATAAACAGAGAGATACAATAATTTACCATTGTTAACGTGGTTAATTGAGGGGGAGGGGGGATTCCCTTTCTATGGATTATATTTATATGGTATTAAATTACCCACAATTGTAAACTAAAAATTAACAATGCACTACCTCATTATAATAATTATTAAAATCCAAAAATCTAATGATCAAGTCATGAAAAGCTTCAAATTGAATTTAGGCTTTTCATGGACTACGGACTACAATGTGACTAGGCTTGTTATTGATCATATAAGCTGATAATGACTTTTCTGAGCTTTCCTGTAAAATAAGTTTTATATTGAATCAAGGGATCTTTTAATACTTAAGTTAGTAAAACATGGGAGGGAAATAATGTACAAGAAAGTAAATAACATGAAGAGTGTAAATGTAAAGGTTGTATGTTCTATCTAAGCTTGTTAAATGGTTACTTGTTGTTCTTGGAATTGTTGCATGACTGCTTGTGGTTCCTGGTATTGTTGCTGGTTCTTTTTCTTACTTGATGACTAGAGGAATTTATAGACCTTCATCACAATTGCCTCGTTCAGCGTGAAGTTACAGTTAGTTCATAGTTCATAGAGTTACAACTTAATAGTGGAGAGCCTTATGATAAATGGAGAAATCATTGCTCGTCTCATAGAGAGTGCTACTACAAGCACATGATGAGTGGAGAGTGGAGGTGTAGGTGCCTTGTGGTGAGCAATGTCATAGGTACCTTGGTCACTGTGCTTGTTGTGCTATTAGTGAAAAAGTTGTAAATTCGCAATTCATTGATGGCTATTGGTGAGAAAAGTGGTGCTTACTCTACATGAAAAAATTTGATGTGTGCTCACTCTGACTTTTTAGGACTGAAAAAAATACATTAAAGTGTGTATCAGTAGTTAAAAAGTTTTTGTGATACAGGGTTGAGATTCGAATATTTTTCTGGGGTCAGAATGAGAGAATAAAAATGGTAATCTGTTCAAGTTATAGCCCAAATGGGCTGCTTTAAAAATTTATGGTTTGTTCGTGTAATGCACACACTAATAAGTGGGTCACTCGTTTTTAGATGGTGCATGTATCCCACTTTGGCTATGAAAGAAAGCCTTTCAAGATGTGTATGGATTTGTCTCATCGAAATCATTATAATTGTAGTCTATGGTTGTTCACATTGAAGCTTCATATGACATCATTGTGGCTTTCTTTCTCTTTCTTTTTTTTTTCTTTTCTCTCTCTCATGCTTGCCAACTTCTTCTAATTTCTTTCTTTTTTGTCTCTATTTTTAGCTGTCATTTTCTTTTGTTTTTATCTATAAGCCTAAACAGACTGTTATATATATATGTGAATAATTTAGATTTCTAAGATAATAAAGGATCTACAGGAGACAATAAGATATTAAATAAATCAAAATAACATAAACATCATATGATACAAGATTTCAAATAAAGGTTCATATTAATTTTACGGCATCATAAAACTTTCAAATTGAAAAAAAAAATCTAAAATCATAGGAGTTTTAAAATAATTGTTTAAATGTGTATATACATTATATGAGAAATTGTTAAATATATTAAAAGTTCTATTCGTTCTTCTCACACAAACACGGAATTCATTATGAAATTATTTTCAATAATATTGAATAATTCCTCTATATTATGTATCTCTCCCTCTCTCAAAGTAGAGAGAATATCATCTTCTCTGGTTAGGAGCCCTTTTCTTTTGGTTATAGAATATCTTCATTCTTAAATATCTTTGTCTTATTTTTATCACTTGTATTTTTTTTCATCTTTGTTTCTAATTGTGATATCTATTTGTTCCCTGGGTTTTAAATCATTGTGATCAAACTCTTTATCCCTAGAGTTCTCCTAAAGGTTAAAAAAAAAAAAACAATTTGGTTCTTGGAGGTTATTAAAAAATAGTTGTTTAATGTTTCTTCTACTTAAAAAAACTATGAATGATTTTTCTGTAAAATTACACCACAATGTGTTTTTTTTTTAAATGATTTGAAATCATGATGATAAAGCTAGTAGACGGATCCATGGCAACTAGATTTCAATCCTTATAATGGATGGCTTCAAGTGGTTTTGATCAAGTGCATGATTTCTAATAATCTAATAAAGATTTAATTCAATCATGGCTAGAATTGATCACAATTATTAAATCTTACATGGTTTGATGGGTCAACCTGAAATTTAATTGATCAAAAACTTAATTTAAGATAAATTTTAAATGAAAATTAACTTGGAGATAACCTGGTTAACTTGACGGATAAATTTATGATTTGTTTCTCTATTTAAAATTTGATTTTTTAAAATCTTTAAAACAATATCATTTATTTTTTAAAAAACAAAAAACTAAAACAACATCGAAATCCAACTCTAATAATAATAATAAATTTCAATTTTTTTTCTTAATTCAGTCTCTTATTTATTTCTATGATCGTGATTTTAGATCACCACCTACTCTGCCTGGGTATAAGGAAAAAAAATCAAACCTTTTCATTTGAAATTTTACTTTACTTAAAATCCTTACAAGGTTTTTTTTTAATTAATATAGGTGTCCGAGCCAGTTTATACATATTTTGATTAATTTTACGGGCTCTAAAATTAATAACCATATAAACTTTTAATAATCTTGATAGAACTCAAACTTATAATTATTAAAATACAAATTTAAAATATGATGAATTGAACTACTCAGAGTTTCCTCGCAAGGTTTATTGTTTTGACATGAGATGGATAACAGAGTCAGAACCCATTCTCAGCATCTCGCTGGCCCGTCAACTGAGGCCTGCCTTCAATGACTGTGGGGGGGGGGGGGGGGTTTCACCCCCCGCCTCCTCCCCCTTCAAACCATTTACGACTGCAAGCCCAAAGTCCTTCAACCTCTTAGAATTTCAGGGTTTTAGGTCTCACTTCACGTTCCTAAACCCTTCCTCTCTCATTTTTGCCACAACTTGGAGTCCCAAAAAGCAGCCATGAATCGAGCGAGAACAATCCTTAAATGTCTTAGACTCTACAGCTTGGTCTGCTCGAATCAGCTTTCCACAACGCGGTCACTCTCCACTCAGGTGACTCACTTCTCTTTCTCTCCTTTCTCTTTGCGCGCTCTCTCAAATCATTCTCATAATACTACTTACCGGTTCAATACCCATCAAAAGCTATACTTCTCATCAAAACCAAACTCAATTGTAGAGCTTTTATCGACAAATGAATGGTCTGCAGAGTTGGAAAACGATTTGGAAAGTTTGAGTCCCTCCTGGACCCATGAGACAGTCATCTATGTTTTGAAGAAACTAGATAAAGACCCACAAAAGGCGTGGGATTTCTTTAATTGGGTCAGTGAGAGAAATGGGTTCAGACCCAGTTCCTTGCTTTATAGTTTAGTTCTTAGAATAGTTGTTAGCAAGGATTCAATGAAGAAGTTTTGGATTACCATAAAGAAAATGAAAGAAGAAGGGTTTTATATTGATGAAGAAACTTATTTAACCATTATGGGGATCTGTAAAAAAGAAAAAATGGCTAATGATGTGGCGGCTTTGAAGCATTTTTATGATAGGATGATTGATGAGAATGCTAAGGATAATGTAGTGAAGGATGTTGTTCGTATTATTTTGGAGAGAGAGTGGAATAAGGAGGTTGAGAAAAAATTGGTGGGAATGAGAATTGTGTTGACGGATAATTTTGTGATTAGAGTATTGAAGGAGCTTCGGAGTTATCCTGTGAAAGCCTTGAGGTTCTTCCAATGGGTTGATAGGCGTGAAGGGTATCAACACAATACTGTTACGTATAATGCCCTTGTGAGGGTTCTTGGTAGGGATGACTCGATTGGGGAATTTTGGAGTGTTGTTGATGAGATGAAGAATGCGGGTTATGAGATGGATATCGACACTTATATAAAGATTTCGAGGCAGTTTCAGAAAATCAAGTTGATGGAGGATGCTGTCAGGCTTTATGAATTTATGATGGATGGCCCATTTAAGCCCTCAGTTCAAGATTGCTATATTCTTCTACGAAGCGTCGCGGCAAGCGATAATCCAGATTTGGATTTGGTTTCTAGGGTTGTAGATGGATACAAGGCAACAGGAAATTCCCTTTCTAAGTCTGTTTATGATGGGATGCATAGGTCCTTCACGAGTGCAGGGAAGTTTGATGAGGCAGAAAAGATTGTGAAAGCTATGAGAGATGCAGGGTATGAGCCCGACAACATCACATACAGTCAGTTGGTTTTTGGACTCTGTAAATCAAAGAGATTGGAAGAAGCATGCAAGGTTTTGGATGAAATGGAAGCAGGAGGATGCATTCCAGATATCAAGACTTGGACCATTTTGATTCAAGGGCATTTTGCTGCTAATCAAGTTGACAAGGGATTATTGTGTCTTGTCAAGATGACAGAGAAAAACACTGATCCTGATGCTGATTTGCTGGATGTGTTAGTAAAAGGTTTCCTCAGTCAAAGGAAGATGGATGGTGCTTACACATTTCTTGTGGAGATGGTGAACAAGCTTCGTTTGGTACCTTGGCAAGCTACTTATAAACTTCTAATTGAAAAGCTCTTACAAGTAAGAAAGCTCGAAGAAGCAACAGACCTTCTACGCTTAATGAAGAAGCATAACTACCCGCCTTTTCCTGAGCCTTTTGATCAATATATATCCAAGTTTGGGACTGTGGAGGATGCTGTGAATTTCTTTAAGGTGCTAAGTGTGAAGGAGTATCCATCATCTGTCGCTTACCTTCGAATGTTGGATTCCTTTTTAAGAGAAGGCAGAGATTCTGAAGCCAGAGATCTGTTGTTCAAGTGCCCTCACCATATCCGTAAAGATCATAAAATCAGCAAACTTTTTGGTTCTGCAAAGACGGGTGATAAGACTGCTTGACTTTTCTTTTATTTTTCTAGTATACATGAAATTTGTAAGTTATGCCATCACGAAACATCGTTGGAATCTTTTATATTTTCATGTGGTTGAAGCCACATTTGTTCGAATACCTGTTTGTTTTTCTAGTATAATTCATGTCTTGCTCTGGGTATTAGTTTAGTTCCATGATCATGGGACCTATTAATTTCACGTGTGATTTTAGTACATTTTTTTCCACGTCAGATATTATTGGCCTCCCGAGTGAATGGGCTAGCTGGGTCACTTTTTTTATATTTTTTTATTTTATTTAGTTTTTTAATATTAAATTAATTAAGAATTAGATTAAATATTTTTTTTATTTAAGGTAAATAGGATCTGATAATATGAGTTAGATATCAATCCGAGTTAATCAAGTGATCAAATATAATATTTCAATACTTTTTTGACTATATTACTTTTTATCATTAAGTTGTTTCGATTAAATTACATCAAGTAAATTTCTATATATTTTAATATTTTTCTAATAAAAAACAAATGAATGTTTTTATATGTCCAGGAAAAATTTAATCTAACCTAGCGCAGAGCTGACAATTATCTAGACGACTATAAAATATTTGCCCGCCCACTTGTGGGTCTACTTAACGCACAAGGGCTCTAGTTGCAGAGAGATAATGTCGGGGCTAATCAGTTATTAGTATTGCAAGACATTCAAAAGGAATTGAAGAAACATGTTAACACTCGGTATAGTTAACTATTTACATGGGAAGTTTTCTTCAATAAACTTCTACAAGAGCTGGCACGAGCTTAAATAGGCAGGCAGGCTAAAAAAGATATCCAGTCTCTATGTAACTAATTATTTCATGTTATGAGTAACCCTGAAAACGGACAGGAATCTCATTCTGAAGATGCTGAGACATGAGTTGCATCAAAATACAAGGCAGGTCTTTTACATTTAGTGTTTGGCACATTTTTCAGATGGAGTAAAAGCTAATAATCAGGATTCAGGTAGCTCAGAATGCTCCCTCCTTGCTGTATCTATCATTGCACACAAGAATTCGCTAGCATTACAACTGTATGGATCTGAAAGAGCTCCATGCGCCAAAAATGGAAGTTTTCTTAATGATCTTCCACTCATCCCCTGCATAAGTTGATAAGAAGCCATGCAATTGATTACTAGATCATTAACAGGATTCACTAGGGATTGAAAGATTTACTGCTCACCTCACATGCCTCTGCAGCTTCAAGCAATTGCTTGCAAAAGTTCAGCACAGGCTGAGCTTCGGTTGGTGCATTTAATTTCTCTCTCAAGGTTGAATAATCTGGAAGCACGAGATGGTCAGAGTCCTGTAGAAATTGCAACAATCATTATAATGAGATTAATTTGACCATTCCATGTCCGCATGACATCAGTAGAGTTCTTGTGATTGAGGAATCAATAGAAAGCCTGAAAATTGAAACAGAATTGACACCTGGAAATTTGATACTATTCCTGTTCGCAGGAGTTCTTGCAAGCAGGATCTTAGAATTTCATAACGAGCTTGAAGAGTTGGAGGACCAACATATGCTTTGATGTCAGCTCGATCAACAAATGCAATATCTGCAACACAGTAACTGCTAAATCAATACATTATACCAATATATACAATATTCTTCCTGCTCAATACAAAATCTAAACATAAGAGAAAAGATGCATGCATTCTTTTGAATTCCATCAAATTATATTAGAGGGAATCTGATCTCGCTGGAAGAGAGAGAATATGGAATTCAAGCTAGCATCGAAGTCTGCAAAAACTGCTTGGTATTGAGATAGATCATTGGCTCACCAATAGCAGCAGTTATATTTGATGTAGTCAGGATGATCACATTTGGTGATGCTTTCAATTTGTCCATCTGCGTTAATAGAGCATTCACAACCTACAGGACATATTTCAACAAGCAGAAGGCATAAAAACCTCATAAGAAATCATGTTACTCATTTATTTATCTGACTTCGTTAAGGAAATCAGACGTTAGTTTGGGAGTAGACAAAAGTGGCAGTACTCGAATAGAATCTGAAGGTTCAGAACCAGATAATGCAGCTTTTCTAGCAGCAGCAAGGCTTTCAACTTCATCTGCAGCATTACCAAATCCATAGCATTACATGCTAGAATGAAAAGAGCCCAGTATTGGATATTAAAAAACATAATGTCGTCACAAATCTCACCAATCAAAACAAATACCAGATTGTTTTCTTCCTCTATCATTTCCTGTATTTTTTGGAAAAGCTTTGCAACCTGTTCCAATAAGCAAATTCAATGTTTTGAGATTTTGCCTAAATTGATCGGTCAAACAAGGTAGATAAATAACTAGATAAAGATCAGTGGGTTGAGAATTTGACATGAGCAGAGGAGTCATATTGGAAAGGAAATGATCTTGAAATCTACAAATTCTAAACCATTTGAATTTGCACAAGATAATATGAAAAATGCATCAAGGTGATTTCAAGTAAAACTCCAGTAAAAAGCAACTCCCATTGCATTGGAAAGGAAAACCATTACAAATAATTATGGTCTGTTTTCTGTTTCCTCTTAATGCAGTCTGACAGAAAAACCTTTTCCATGATATTCTTTTGTGTGTGGGTGTTTGTTGGGAGAGCGGGCAGGAGATTCAATAAAGATATAACAATTTTTACTTCCTAGTGGGAACATAGATTTACCAAGAAACATAGCTTAGGTTGACTTCAAACATGGACAAACAACCAAATCTCAAACAAACAAAGTTGTGACTTGCTAAAACCAGAGTTATACCACCAAACATCCAAATGAATATAATAAGCTAATGCCAGAGGTAAAATTTCTCAAAGCTTATACAGCTTGACCACATACCAGCTTGCCACTTTCAGAGAACCATTTGCTAAACAAAGAATGAGCATTCACTTCAATCAATTGGCATTGGGGGTATCTGATTAAAAAGGAAGCGTAAAGCTGCAATTAATATGAAATGAATTTGTGATAAATTATGTTCATCAGAGAAGGTTATGTATAAACCTGGAGTTAAATCGTATTGATAGTTTCTGAGCCAATGCTTTACATAAAGATGTCTTCCCAGTCCCTGGAGGTCCATGTAAGAGAATAAGGCTGCAAACATGATGGATATACCAATTAAGCATCAATTTAAAGCATGACACATTAGAAGCAACAGCTTTCCAAATCTGGTTTAGATAATCTAAATGCATTTGTGGTTTTAAGATTTCATCCCATCCCAAATTATTGCATTAGTAGCAAAGCCAGTGCACTGAAAGGAGAATGCTGGGGGTAAAAAGGTTCCAAGATTCTCTACGGCCTCAAACTAGAGATTTTGTTTGCAAGAAAACTAATCTGAATGACCTGCAGAAATATTAAACAAGACTTCCTTACCGATTCCATGAAACAAGAAAAGGATTAACACCCTTTTCAGTAAAGAGCAATGCACTGGCTGCATACCGCAGCAACCTTTGCTTGAGCCCAGATTCATAAATTAAGCTACAAAAATCAAATTGCCATGCCATCAGTTCCTACATCAATTAACTTGAAAAATTAGGATCAACGGAAGTTTCAGACAAACCTTTCCCACATCCCATCAAATTCCATAGCTGGAAGGATCCATTCATTAAAGCTAGAAAGTTGGCCATCCCCACTTAGCTCCTCACATGGTCCTTCCTCACTAAGCTGGCAAAGCAGCAGTCATTTGAATTTTGAAACCACCAACTCAACAAAACATTACTTGAAAGTCAAAGAAACAACGGAGGCTCATGACACAAAAGGAAAAAGAAATTTATAAATATTGAATCAGCTACTCATGTTTACCACCTAGAACAGGTTATAACGTTGGATTTCCCCCTTTTTTTTTCCTTACCCAAAACAAACGTTAAAGTGTCTCAAACAGGCATTAAAGAAACATTCCTATACTAGCCAAAAAAAAAACACAGAAAGAAGAAAACCCAATAAACCTATCCAATCCATAGTACCTGAAAGACATGTACAACAGGTTTGACTTGCCAGAAAAGAAGAATATCATGATTGTTCACCCATTCATCTATGATACAAAAATATCACACAACGTTATTCAGCTGATAGACCAAAACAGCATTAACTTCCAAAAACTTTCATTTTCTTTTCCCCTATATCAGAAACCAAAGTAACAAAAAGAGAAAATTGAACATATAATGAAATAAAAACCCAAACCTGTATCGCAGACACTTATTCTTTGTACATTTTCAAATAGAAATTGGTCATCAATTGGCACCGGAATTGGTCCATCAGCATAGCTTAAACTCCTCTTTTCAAGCATTCTATCAAATAAAGAGAAAACCAAGAAATTGTCTTGTCTTTTAAAATTAACAAACAAAATCCCACAAAACAAAACCTCAAAAAAAAATTGAAATCGAACCTTTCAACAGCTAACCGAACATCTTCAATGCGAGCGGTGCTTGAGGGTTTTAAGCAAACTTCAACTGCATCAAAATAATAATAATAATAATAATAATAATAATAATAAAACACTTCAAATTAAGAGCTTCAAAATCAAAAGATAATAAATATGGAAAACAAGAGGTGGGTACCAGAAACGAGGAATTTGTGATGAGTGTGAATGGGGGAAGGGGATGAGGAGGGAAAAGAGACACCGTGTCCATCGGATTCATCATGGGTTGTGGTGGTTTCGATAGATTTTTGAATTGATATATCCATGGGAGTTGTTGCCATTTCTTTACACTGCAGTAGAGAATATTTTGGGTTTTTGTGGAGATTTTGGTGTGCCTAACCCTAATTTTTATTTTCCTTTCCTTTTTTTTTTT
>Ga0307515_10014934_pt1 | contig 14350 bp, 7 predicted proteins | sample 17_EM_MG_FD_194513 | JGI IMG/M metagenome (GOLD analysis project Ga0307515, IMG submission 194513) | Populus trichocarpa ectomycorrhiza microbial communities from riparian zone in the Pacific Northwest, United States - 17_EM | ecosystem: Host-associated > Plants > Roots > Unclassified | place...
ATGTTATATAAGATAATTATATATACTAAAGACCCTACTATAAGGACTATTATAAAGACTATTAATATTTTTATATATATTTATATAAGATAAAAGTGGCAAAAAAAACAAAAATTAGAGTATTAAAGCTTTAACTGCCCTTTACTGCCCTTTACTGCCCTTTACTGCCCTTTACTGCTTATTACTGCCCTCTACTGCCTACTACTGCCCTGCTATTACCCTGCTACTACCCTACTACTACCCTATTATTACCGCACTACTACCTTACTACTATAGAATTTATATAGCTACTTTATGGTAATATAAAACTGCCTTTATATAATAATCGCGTAATATAGATTTATATAATTAATTACGTAACGTATATTAATAATAGCTATTCACGTTATCGTTATTATTGTCGTCTTCTTTCTTAAGCAATAGCACTACTACCACCACCACTATTACTACTGCTGCTGTTGCTGCTACTGCGTTTTCTGCTCCTGCTTCTGCTCCTACTCCTACTGCTACTGCCACCGCTGCCGCCACCACCACTACTACCACCGTCACTACTACTGCTGCTGCCGCTGCTATGTCCGCGCCCGGCTGCCGTTTCTCGCCCTTACCGCCGCCGTCTTAGGCTAAGGTGCCTGCGTGCGGGACTTTAGTCCTAGCAGATAAGCGTACTGGTAAGTATTAGTACTATAAAAGAATTTAAGAATTTAAGAAGATACTAATATGTAAATAGCTGCTGTAGCTGCCGCTGCCGCCAGACCCCTCCCTGTTTTTACCGCTGCCGCCACTCTTACTGCCGCCGCCGCTCCCGCTGCCGCCGCCGCTCCTACTGCCCCTACTGCCGCTATTCCCCCCCTAGCCAGCTTTACGGCTGTAAATTAGCCTACCGCCTTTTTACCCTAGAATCCCTCGCCTACCGCGCTCGCCGCCGCTGTTAAAGCCGCCGCCGCTAATATGGCCACAATGTGGGCGCTACGTCCCCTACCGCGCGTTTAGGGTGTATCTCTATAGTGGGCTCCTAGCCCAGGTGGAGCTCCTAGGGTCTACTAGGGGGTCCGCCTAAAGGCTAGGCCCCTAAATACGGAGGCCGCCCTGGCGTAAAGCTGGGGTATAATAGCCCTATAGGCTTGTGCGTTGTGCGTATAGGGCGGTGGCCTATTTATAGAGTGTATACTGGTCGCTGGCTAGCTGCGCAGTAGCTATACTAACTGCTATTATAGTAGCGAAGGGGCGCGCTGCTCCTTTTAAGTCCGTAAGTTAGTAATATAAGCTGTAAAAAGTATAACTAATAGAGATAATAACGTCTATTGCTGCCTCCGCCTCCCCTGCCGCAGCCTACTCCCGCTTCTGCTTCCACTCCTACACCTGTGTACCTCCCGCTGCTGCTGCCGCCGCTAATAATAATGACGATAATAATGATAATAACGATAATAAGGAGGAAGAAGAGGCCCCGCCTACCCGCGTCCGCCCCTATCTTGGGCAGCGCGGGTGGGTTATAGGGCTGCTTCGCCGTTTAGTGGCTATACTTAAGGAGAAGTTATTAGAGGATAAGGATAAGGAGTAGGGGAGGGGGGGTAGAAAGGGGGTAGAGGGGGGGGTTTACTGGGCCCTATGGGGCATTTATAAAAGTTTTGCTGGCCCTATAGGGCAGTTATAAAAGTAGTTGTATAATAAAATAATATACCTTATTACGAAAGCAAAACCTCTAGATAAATACTGTGGCGGGCTTTTAGCTTTCTAAACTTAGTCTGCCCTATTACTGCCCTACTACTACCTTACTACCCTACTGCTGCCCTACTGCCCTATTACTGCCCTACTACTATATTATCCCCCCGCGTCTTAGCCTATAACGGCTAGTAATACCTCCGGATATATAATATTAGTAGTAGTAGCATCGCCTCCCTACCGCAGTAATAGCGAAAGCCTACCTATATTTGTTACTCTTAATAGTATAATATAAAGACTGGTATATATAAATTAACCCTAATAAAGTTAAAAGACTGCCCTTATAACTTATTTATAGTTATAGTAAAGTATAGCTAGATTGGAAACTGCCTTCTACTAATAATAAACAGCAGTTCTCCCTCTGTAGAGGTAAGCTTAATGCGAGGGATTAGCTGTAGCTACCTATAAAAGGTACCACTAAGGATCTGAGTCTTAATATAGTGCTAGCCTAGGCGCGTAATAACTATATGGGTGCCGTTATAAAGGCCCTCCTTAGGATAGAGGTTCTGTAAAAGAATTATAGGCGCGCCTACCTTAAGGGAAAGCTTTAACGGAGGTAAGCTACTAGGATTAAGTGTTTGTAGAAGCTTTAGCGGCGGTAGTATAATATTACCATTATCTTCTTCTTTACTTTGCTCTATAGTATCTATAGAATAAAAGGTACTTAGGGAGCTATGGAGCCGTATAAGGATAGCCTTATTAATTTTAGCTATAGTATTGTTGCGTATAGTTAGGATAGCGCGATTACGGAAGGTATTAAGAGTAGTATATACCCGTGTAAGCAGTTATAGAGAGTATATATACCTATAGAAGGGTTCCTAGGACCGGAACTAGCCTATACTAGGTAGGAGAGTAACGCTACTAGATAGGGACGCATTATAGGATAAGCTCTATACCTAAGCTGCGAACTACTAATTAACCTTACCCTGGCGGACACGTATATTTAACCATAGGGACAGTATATGGAAGGTAGGCTAGAGGAACGACCGCTGTAGGTAGGCACCTATAATAGCTATGTAGTTCCCCCGTAGGACGATAGGTAGTATCTAAGTAAAGTTACCGCCTAGGATAGTAGGGAGTCCGCTAAAGGTAAAGTTGTTAGAACGGACGTCCGTAAGTATATAGTATACGGCTTTAAAGTAGTAATAGTGCTGTATTAGCACCTTATCTTAGATAAGTAGAGAGGTACGGTGTAGAAGCTTAGCTAAATCTAAGCCTTTAGAGACATTATAAGTAGACTCTTTATATAAATTAATAGGTATCTAAAAACGGGAGTAGGTAGTACGGCCGCTAGGTAGTAAAAGGGCCGTAATACTAGAAGAAGCTACGTAAAGAATAATCTTACTGCGCGAGCGGTAGTAGTAGTAAAGGCAGTAATAGAGAAATATTTTACTAGTACCTATAGGGCCCTAAAGGAAGAAGCGGGCCGTCTGCGGATTAGTATCTATAGCGGCAATAATAGTATTAAAGTACGCTACTTAATCCGTATTTAGCTACTAGCGTAGCTTAGTAAATTGGCGTCCTTCCTCTATAGGGTTATATTACAGTAGCTCCGCTATAAAAAGCGGGTTACTCCCTTTTATAATAATACCCCACTAGTACTAGAACTGGGGTAGGCTATAGTTTATAAGCGTCTTTTAGTAATCTACAAGTATCTAATAGATAAGGTATAGGCCGTAATTAAAATAGGCATCATCGTCCTTAGTAATAGTAGGAGGAGTATTAGGTTAGCGGGCTAGAAAGTAAGGCAGGTTATTATAGATAGACTATTTAAAGCGGTTCTATAAAGTAACTGGCTCTATAATAAGGCCGTAAACTAAAGTAGTTATAAATAAGGAGCGTAGCTAGGCGCTAATAGCAAAAACGGCGGCCTTTGTTAAGTAATTAATCCACTTATAATTATCCTCTAGTAGCCCTAGGGCGACGTAGGCGGCCTAAAAGGTTAGATAGACTATACTAGCAATAGTACGGAGGTTCTTAAAGAAGGTAGGGCTGGGAACGGACGTTAGCAGCAGCCGTAAATAAAACCTCTTGCCTGTAACGGGACTATAGTAATATATACGGCCTATTATAAAGCCTTATTAGCGTAGACGCCACTCCCATTACTTTAAAAGAAAGGTATACCGCTTGGGGAAGTCTTAATATAGGCGATTACGGCTATCTTTATACTCCGCATTATACTTAAAAAAAGCCGTTAGTGTAAAGCAAGAGAGCTTAAGGCGCTACTAGATTTTATTAACGGACTAATCGGGCTAAAAGTATATAGGCTGCTCGCCTAGAAGGTGTACCGTAAGCTAGATTATAGGGGGGTACTCCTTATAAATGGGAAACTTAAATAGCCGCTAAATAGCCTTAGACGGGCCAATATAACGGCCCTATAAATACTAGCTTACCTTATTACCGTCTATAAGCCGTAAAGTAGTGCGGTTATTCCCCTTATATATATACTTATAGATATACTTAATGGACTTTACGGAGGCGTAGACCTTAATATTTATATATATATATTACTTTGCGGTTAGATATAGGCAGTACGGAATAACCTAGCGGTTATCCATTTTAAATATAGCTCTAATAGGCCCTAGTAAGCGGACAGACTATAACTATAAATTATTACGACGGCGGTATTTTGGATAGCCGTCTATATATATAACAGTAGTAGGGTTAAAAGGCTTAGGGTATTACTTTAAGCAGGTTAGCGGAAGGCCTAGCCTTAATATAACTATATAGGGAGCTCGCGGATTTTAGGAGCCGCAAGGGCTATAAACTATTATTAACTTTATAATCTTAGTAAGACGACTAGTAGGATCGTCCTCTAGCTGCGGAAGCTTAGTAGATATAAAATGGTTGATAATAGCTAGGTCTAGTAGCCTATCGCGGTTATACGGATGTAGGAAGAGCAGTAGGTGTAGATAGGGTAGGCCCTATTTCTAGTACTTAATAGTCCAGATATAGCTACGGAACTAGCCGAAGATCTATACCTGTTTTAGGTTGTATATAAAGTAGTTTAGCTTTAGGTAGAAGACGCGTATAACTAAATTGGGCCTATCCGTAGCGGTTTAGCTAGGTAGTAGCTTACGGGTAATCTTGTTCTACCTAGGGTTGGTAATAAACGTAATAAATAGGCTTAGACGGCCGTACTTGCGGATAATAGCTATTAAATTCTAAAAGCACTGCTTAATAAAGTAAGCTCTGCTAAGGAAGTTTAATAGAAGGACTATATGGCGGCCTAATAATTTAGGGTCTAGATTAGCGCGGGTAAGAGCATCTATAACGCCGTTATATAGCTCCATACGGAGGTTAGTTTAGTAGGAGTGGATCTAGTTAAGCTTATTCTAATTATATAGCGCCTATATATCTATAACATACTACTAAAATAGCTGGTAGTAGGCAAAAGGGACTAACCTAGAGTTGCTATGGACGTGTAGGTAGAACTAAAAGTACGCCTATTACGTTAAATAGTCTCACTGGCGGACTTAATTAAAGTTATATAGCTAAAGACCCTAGTACCAGCCAGTATTACTATAGGGGAAGAGTAGTATATAGTGGAGCGGTATATATATGGTATGCGCTAAGCTAATACGGCAGTATTATGGGGGTTTATTAGGTATATAACGCTCCGTAAGCATAATATTGTAAAAGCTAGCATTACCGTGCTTGTCTAGTATAATAACGGCCACCTCATTACTTATTAGGAGGTTCTTATAGCACTAATTAGCATTAGCCTTTAAGATAAGCCGTATTTATAGGTTTAAGATAATCCGTAATAGGGTTGTTATAGGCTAAGCCTAAAGCCGTTCCCTTACAGTTTAATAAAGGGTGATAAAAGGGTTCCGTACCTTAGATAGTATAGTAGTAAGGCACTATAGGATAGCCGCATCCAGCTAGGCGTTAAGATTAGCCTATAGCCGAATATCTATAGTATAACTAGGGTTGTAAAAGTATAGCTACGTATACCGCGGAGTAACGTTAGCAGTAGCCTCTAGTGGGCCTTATAGATAGTAAAGCTTACTATATATCTAAAAGCAATTTGGGCCACTATAGGCTATACTATAGTTAGTAACGGTATAGTTTACGGATATAAAAGCCAATGCTATATTATATAGGCGGAGCCGCTCCCTAAACTGCCTAGTAGAAGTACTATAGGACTTTAAAAGGTCGCGTAGATAGTTTAGCGGAGGCTAAAATAGAGGGAGGTTTATATTACTATACTTACAGTAGGCTTTAAAGCGTGGATTATTAGGCTTTAATATACTAATATGTTTATTTATCTAATGTAGGGCGGTATAGAAGTTATAGGCGACGTTTATAGAACCAAGATCTAGCTACTCTGTAATAGGGCGGACGGTAGTAAAACTATAATCTAGCTGCTCTATAATAGGGCGGACGGTAGTAGGTTGCGACTAGATTAATACTAGTAGTCGCGGCTAGATTAATACGGGTGGTTGCGGCTAAATCAATACGGGCGGTATAAGGGGAGAAGCAGCGGCGGAGGTAGTAGCGGCTGTAGTTTTGTTTATAGGCTGCGGAAGGTCCGCTAAAGGTTATTAGGACCGTCTACTTCTTTTCTTCTATATATATAGAGTTAGAAAGGTAGTAAGTTTAAAAAGAGTAAATAAAGAATTAACCCTATAAAAGTTATAGGTCTTATACGGAAGCCTATAACGGTTTATTATAAAGTCGGCGGAAGAGTAATACTACTTATAGGTAGTACAAAATGGGCGGTTAGAAGGTATTTAGGCGGTAGGTAGGAAGTAGTATTTAAGCAGTAATAAGGGGTAGGATTTAAGGTCGCAAGGTCATAAGGTAGTAAGGTCGCGAATTTAATGGGGTAAGTATGTCCCTAAGCACGTCCCTTATATTAGGTGACCCGACAAATATTAACCAAGGAAAAAAATTATTTCAGTACTATAGAAGAAGAAGATAGAAGAAGATATATATATATATATATATATAAGATATATATATATAAGAATAAGAAGAAGAAGAAGAAGAAGTCCGCTAATTAATTCTATGGTCTAAGCTTGCTAAGGTAAGATAAACCCAACCCTAGCGCAGGTTTGGTCGGGTTCGGGTCGGATTAACAAATCTAGTACTTCTTTAAGGGGCTATTTCATCAAAACTAGCATTTGGATTTCATTAGCATACCACTAACCCAGTAGCAGTCCAAGCGTAGTGTTTCTCTGGGAAGATGTTCACTCACTAAAAAACGCCATACGGCCCTGGCCTCCCTGCCAACCTCGCCTCCTCACCGCCGTTCAACGGCTGGTACCCAAGGAGCTTGAATTTGCCACTGACGCCTTGGACGAAGATAAGTTCGTTTTGGTTAACACCCTGTGGTATGGTGGGCGCGATGTAACGGCCTGTTTTGGAGTTGATGATGAAGCGGTAGAGGGCAGTAGAATCGTAGTCAAACTGGAAGGCCAGGCTGCTGGCCATGACGAGGCGAGGGGGCTCGCCTCCTGCGGTGGGGGGGGATACACTGTTCACGACCAAGTCTATCGTAGGTAGAGATAGGGATTAGTTGGTCAGGTTGCAAAAGTCTAAACCAACGGATGAGGTAGACATACCTCTTACTTCGTAGATTCCTTTTTCGCCTTGGCTGATCGGGCCTTCGAGGCCATCGACCAAAATCTTTGCTGTATCTGCTGGAAGATCCACAGCACGATAGGCGAGTCCTGTGGTCGGCGGGATCTTTGGCAACCCCGCCTGCAGAGCGTCGATATCGATCCGGTAAAGTTCCATCCACGACAAAATAGCGTTCGCTTCGCTACTATCCAGCTTATATGCCGCGATGAAATCCTGACGGACCTTCAGTTGAGCCTCATTCGTCGTCGCTGCAACGAGCCTATTAAACCAACTTGTCGTCTCCGGGTCCGCCACGAGCGGCACTTTCTTGCCCATTAAGTACCATGCTTCGAAGTCCTTGGTCATGTCTGGGAGGAGATTCGCATCGTCGATGAGACCGCCGGGGTTGGCAAGGTCGCCAATGGTCTGGGGAACTTTGAGGACTTGGGGGGCGGGGATTTCAGGCAAGGAGCTGTCGCCGCCGCCTGGTTCAAGAGTCCTCGGGCTCAAGAAGCAGCAGAGTTTTTTGATTAGCCCACGGGGATGGAGGGCTTCTCTCTTCACCGGCGGGGTTACGCAGACCTGGCAGGTGGTAAACGCTATGGATCAATCCAATCAGCCAACGATCAAAAATCGCAGTCACTACGCGCAGTGTTGTGGACCGACCTTCTTTACCAATTGACTCTGTAAGTGCATTGACATCACCTTGCGTGTACACGCCCATGGGTTTCCCATCCCCAGCATCTCTAAATACCTGCACGACATCTCCAGCCGGGCCCGTCGCCTCAAGGTACATACCCTCGGCCAATAAATCCTTCGGAGCGGTCTTAGCCACAAACTTCGAGATAACTGTTTGTATAGCTCCGACAAACTTTGCAGACTGTACCGCCTCTGCAAGATCCGCAGCAGGAAATAGAAGGCCGACGACATCAGCGAAAATGTCCCCAGCCTTCTCTACATCGCCGTTCAACGGAAGGGTATCAATAGGCTAGATTCCGAAGTTAATTCACCTCATCCTTCCTGGACTCTCGAACTGATAGACTCACGACATGGGGTGTGAAGGCTTCCCAGCACCCTTCACGAATTCGTGCAGCAGCCTCCCGATCCTGATTCGGGAAGCGGAAAGTCACTGACATGCAAGAGATCCGGGCGGAAGCAACCAAACCGTCTAGAATGAGGTTGACTAACGAGATGGCCCCATTGATGAAGTTCTTCATAACGCCTAGAATAATTCGGTTAGAACGATCGGTTGACACATCGAACAGAGTTGGAGTCACCTACCAATCCAAAATTGATCTTCGAGAGGGAGATCACTCTGACTGTCTCCAAAAAGGGGATCTGTGTTGGCTCGTCGAGACTTCTGGTTACTGAGGGAGGCTCCCAAGTCCCGTCTGGCCACACCAGAACTATTGCCTCCTCCCGATACAAATTGCATGATTCCCGCAAACTGCCCTGAGGCGCAAGCAGCGCCACTGGGATTTGCCACGCAAGGACCGAGTGGGACATTGCGGAAACAAGCCTCCACCTCATCGGAGGCATCAAGTCCCAATCTCCGTGCCGGAACATCAAAGCAGAAGGTGGCCACGAGAGCAAGCATACACTTTCGTGTGCTAGGATTGCCCTCACACTCGGGTGGCATCCCGTTCACCGTCCGTGCAACAAGGCAGTCCTGGGTAGCGCCGAGCTCGCATCCGGGGAGGTAATGCTCCGGTTGAAAATTGTCTGGGCCGGGCACTGTGACACCTGTGAGATTGGTGATCTGACTCATTGGGAAGTGGTAGTTGGTGGTAGATGCCATGACACGCAAACCTGTGGCCCCATCATAGACACAGAAATTTAAAGATGGAATGTTCGGTTCCAACATCAGAGGCTCTCCAATACCACTTGCGACCACCAGCTCCAAATCACAGTTATAGATAGCGTATGGCCCAGCATTGGGATCTAGCACGATCTGCAAATCATTATTATCCCACTTGATCAGTAGGAAAGAAACGGAAGAGGTGCTTTATTCACATACATAGAACTGGAAGCCCCGATCGGTTCCACATGGCTTCACTTGTATCAATCCTTCCGAGTCTGAAAACCAACAGCCTCCACCTACAGCACTCGGCTCTGCCACCTGGATAAAGGTCTGGCTGGTCGAATCAAATGGTACTTGTTTGAACCAGCCATTGGTCAGCCGAACTGAGGTTGGAGGTTCATTACCCGTTGGATCACCACCTGTAACCGAGGAGTTTGCAATAATTGGTTTCACTGATGGAGACTGGCTTGCAAGCTCTAGTGATAGAGGACAAGCAGTGGTATTGCCAGTAATAACGAAGAGTTTTAGGTCCATCCCAATGCTCTATACATTCTCGACAGTGAGTATAATTCTCACATAGATAGGTATAGGAGTAGATAAACTCACCCAGGGCATTGTATTATCTCCTTGCGCAAGACATTGTATAGTATGAAGTAGATATAGTAAGAAGCAGTGCAAGAACAGTGAACTGAGGCTAGACATCTTAGTTCAAACTATTACTGACACTGGTAATATCAGTAGAGCATAGAACCAGAAAATATAGAATTCATTTAATCGAATGGGGGTAGTGTTAGCTTATATTAGCCACAAGATACCACTAACTGCATCTATGCGGACTGTTTGAATTAGGTCGGCGCCATTTGATTAGTCGGGGTAAGAACCCGTTACGGCATTGAGATATTGAAGCTCAAGGCTGGAAAAAAAGTCGCAAAGGTTAGAGAGGTGATAGGGCCTAGGTTATCCCCTCATCCGATGCCAAGGAATGGCAATTTATATTACATAGGTACTAGCGGGCCGGGTAGTGGTGTCAATGCCTAAAAAGCACTAAAAGAACCAGTCCCAATGGCCGCGCCATTTAGGACAATATATAGCCTCAAATTCCGGTCGATAAGTAGGCCTATAGGTTATCGAAGCCTAATCGGATCCCGGCTATAACAATGTTCTGCCCAATACCGGTACGCGGCTCGTTCTGGAATATTTCCGCCTCATCCCGGAACACATCGTCCTAAAAAAGGAACAAATTATATATCGCTTTAGGCTACTTTATTCCAGATTAATTGCTTTATTTTAGAAAAGCTTTAAATATTAGATTAAAAATTTAAAGCTATCTATCACAGTTACGTAAGGGGATATTTAATTTTTACTGTATAATTAGGAGGCGCAGGGCTATAAGGTCACTCTAGGGCTAGTTCTTAGCGGTTTTAGTACCTAGCACCTAAACCTGCTAAGGTGTAACCGACTACCTGGACTGTGCTGAGATACAAGGTTGCAGCCTGGAAGGCTGCATTAACACTACTTTCGTATACCTCGTATACCTCGTATATGGTTAAAATTGAGTCATAGACCCTACGGTCATGACTCTACATTTATGTATATATTCCACCTAATTTCCATAGATTTCGAATTAAGTCGCTTGTTTAATTCTTGTAAGCTTTATAGTGTGTGGGAATTGAACAAGCAACTTAATTGTAAATCTATAGAAATCAAGAGGTATATATACATAAAATGGTGTAGGTAACAGGATAAAATGGGAACAGTGATCTACAAGCAATATTGATCTGCGATCAATATATAGGGTGGCGTTAAGGCTGTCTCGGCAGCACCCATAGTTGGTTATAATTCTTCTACACTGCAAAAGCTTATAGTTATAAGCCCGGCCTGCCTACCGTACTGCATCTAATCTATATATTTAGCGCTTACTAAGCAATTAATCTACTACCTCGTTTAAGAAGTCACTACTTCTTTTACCTTTATAAGTGTTTCGAGCTTCTTCCAAGTACCACTCTTGTACTTATAATTACCTTTAAATATTAAATAAACGGACGATTAACGCTAACGGACGATTAAGCCTAACTAATAAATAAACTAATGAATTAAATTAAGAGTTTGGAATGTTAAAATAAGGTTTTTACTAAGCTACTAATTAGACCCTGCCTAACCTATTAAAATCCTAAAAATAATGATTATTAACGAATTAAAAGTTAACCTTATTCTTAACCAGCCATCTAATTGGATTTAATGGTTCTTTATTATTTAAGATACTGCTAAAACTAACGGGGTATAGCAGTATATTGACCTATTTAAGAAAAAAGATAAATTTCTAAAGCTGGAACTACCGAATTAACCCTTACTAAAAGACGTACTACCTACAGCTATATTAATAGCCCAGCTGGACTAAAACCAATTTGCCATTTATAGTTAGCTCTATACTAAATATAAAGACGATCTCCGTATATATAAGAAGCGAAAATAGGCTATAAACGGTATTAGTAACTATATCGTTCGCTCTATATTAGTAACCTACCTTTTACTTATTAACGGCCTCGACACGGTACACAAACGGCTTTAAGCACTTAAGACTGCACTAGCCCCTACCACATTGGGTTAAAAGCATGACGTCCTTAATTAATATATAGCTCTAAAAGCCTATAATATAATACAGAGCGTTAACAAATAGTTAAATAACTAGCGAAATGTCTATAAGCTTATTGAGCAATTATAGCTACCAGACGTATAAGGATTTAGGCCACACTATAATTTTATTTAAGCAATTAAACCAATATCTTTTAGCTTTGCAGGAGTACTAAAAATAGATCTTATTTGTAAAGAACGGAAGGATAAAAATGCCCTATCTATTATTAATCTAATTAAAGAATTTAAAGAACATTACCGTATGTAGTAAGTAGCTCCTACTACTACTGCTAACCACTTTGCATTCGCAACACTTTAAAATAATTCCCCTATCTTACTAATAAAGACATACCTCTATAGTAAAGAACACCTATTTTAGAAATACTAATATCTAATTAAGAGCTTAAGACCCTATAGGAAGGTACCTAATAAGAAAATATAACAGCAAATCGATAAAAAGCTTATAAGATATAAGAGACTTACTACTGCTATTAAGAAAGCACAAAAGAGGCTTCCTAGAGGATGCCTACTACTGCTGCTAATAATTAGATTATTAATATCTAATTTCCTCTTTAAATACAGTCTCCTAAGAGGCTAAAGAGGATATCTCTTTAAATATAACTCTATATCTAGAGATATAAAGCTAGGGATAACTATTAAGCCCTAAACCCCTTTGCTACTCCTAATTTATATTTAAATTTTCTATTTTGATATAGTCTCTACCTTTATTTTTGTTTTCTATAGCTTTAACTACACCGTTAAATCTAGGGGGGGGTGTAACCGACTACCCGGACTGTACTAAGACACAAGGTTATAGCCCGGAAGGCTGTATTAACATTACTTTTGTATACCTCGTATACCTTATATATAGTTAAAATTAAGTTATAAACCCTACGGTTATAACTCTATATTTATATATATATTTTACCTAATTTCTATAGATTTCAAATTAAGTTACTTGTTTAATTCTTCTACACTGTAAAAGCTTATATAAGGATTTGCCCTAAAGCGACTAGATTTCTCTAAGCGAAGCTCCTACACCTAATAAGACTGCTATATTCTGCTATATTCTACTATATTGCCGTATTTTACTATATTCTACTATATTGTTGTCTTTTGCTATATTCTATAGACCTGTTATAAGACTTACTCGTTTTTATATCTCTACGCGTTCTAACATTCTTAACCTATGCTTACGTTCGTCCTATAACACCTATGCACGTTCCTTTATAATCCCTATTTATACCTATACTTAGTATATAAAGTCTCTTCTTTATCTAAATGTCTTTATATTAACCACGTATAGTTACACGTACGTAGCCTTCTTAATTACTACCCCGTTTAGTATATTGTACTCTAGTTTATACCTACTTCCGTAATAAGACCCTAACTTATAAGCTAACTAATTAAGATTTTCTATACTTAGTATAGAAAATCGCTATTAGCTCGCTTACCACCAACGCCTTAGCGGCCCTTTTTATATCTTAACCTGCTACCTAGCGATCCTTACGCTAAGAGCGGTATACTACGCTAGAAGTAAGAGTTAAGGCGATAGAGGTTAGTGGTTTTAGTTTTAATATATAGGTAAAAGGCTTCTAATAACCACTAACTTAATTATTAAATTTATTAATATAAACACTCTAAATCTTCGGCGAACTAGGCAGTACCTTAGTGGAAGAAGTGGTTTAAGTAGCTACCTAGGTTAATCCTAGTGACTACTAAATAGGAGGAAAGGATCTTGTAAACCACTAGGGAGGTAAAGGGTTTACTATTAAGACTAAATAAGGGGGGGTTAAGGGGTTAAGGGTCCCTATTAAATAGCTTTATTATAGTAGCAACTAGGTATAATAGGCTGCCTACTGCCGTAATAGCGATATTAACGCCCTAGTATTGCTTATTAGCTTTACTTTATTTAAGGCAGAATATTATCCTACTAGGCATAATATCCCGTCCAGTAGCCTTTTTTACTAAAAAGGTTACTTAGTTCTTAACCTCTACTATAGTATATATAATCTTACCTATTAGTAGAAATTTAGTAAATATAAGAATAAACGCGGCGTTAGTGTAGCGAGGAGCTGTATATTACTATCTAGGCTAAAATATCCCTAGTAATAGTGTAACCGACTACCGGACCTTGCATATTACCCTATTCACTAGCGTTAGCACTACCCTCGTATACCTCGTATATCTTATATTACCCCGTTTCGACCACATATTAGTCTCCCCTTTTATCTTATTTCTACGCCTTCTTCATATATATATACCACTTTATTTCCATAGATTTACAATTAAGTTACTCGTTCAATTCCACACACTGCAAAGCTTACAAATAGGCTACTTAGCCCTTTTTACTAAGGGAGAGATAGCGGCTGCTTTAGTAAGTAATTGGTATATTATAGGGTCCTTAAATACTATAGTTAAAATAGTGTAATCTATATAACGTAAGCAAATTACAGAGATGGAGGCTTGTAAGGTTTTAGCCTTAAGCCTACCTATTTATAGCTAGGAGGTACTAAACGCGTAGCGGGTAATCTATTCGCTTAGATTACGCGGCTTAGCTAGGTAAGAAGAGACTTCTTTAAGTACGCAGTATAACTCCTAGCTGTTAACTACTAAGGAATAGTGCCTATA
>Ga0307515_10014935_pt1 | contig 14349 bp, 22 predicted proteins | sample 17_EM_MG_FD_194513 | JGI IMG/M metagenome (GOLD analysis project Ga0307515, IMG submission 194513) | Populus trichocarpa ectomycorrhiza microbial communities from riparian zone in the Pacific Northwest, United States - 17_EM | ecosystem: Host-associated > Plants > Roots > Unclassified | place...
ACGCGTGTACTCTCCAAATGGGCGGGAAGAGACTTCATTTTCCAAATGTTTTCCATCAGGTCCAGGGCGTTGCGATGGGTGATCGCTATCGCTATTGAGTGCCTGACCGTTAGGCAGTAAAATGTACACACGAACGTCCGTGCACTTTTAAGGGAACTGCCAGGACCCCGACCGCTGCGCCGGGTCGTGGATGTTGTTTCCAAACTGCGCACCTGGAATTGCGGCGCCACAGCCGTTACGCTCGAAACTCGGCCAGTCTTCCAGATCATGGAGCCGGGAAGGACCACAATCCCATCTGCTTCAACTCCCTGCCATGTGCCAGGGCCATCTTGACTCCTGAGTTTCACCGGTGTACACTGTGTGCAGGTTCTCGGAGCAGTAACCAGCGACACCGCTCTGGGACGGAAGTATAGTGATGTTCTTGCGGACGGTCGCCCATTTTAAATTCCTGAATGAGGTCATCACTCGGGGGTTTTGGTTCCCTGATCCGCCTGCGGCTGCCCTCAGCCGTTCCCATCCAACCCTTCGGGCTGCTTTGTTCCTTCCTCTGCCACCTCCTACCCTCTCCTCCTGTTCCTTCCCAAACCCTTACACCCCGGTTTACCAGCCGGTCCGCGCAAACGGTTGGCGGCAGTGTGCGTAAATGTATTTCGCACTCAACAAGTCCCAGTCCCCATCTGCATCCAATTCCCAGACCCTTCGAGGGACTAACACCAGCGATCACACGCCCCCATCCGCCACCCCAATAGACCCCGTTCTCCTCCCGATCCCAGTCACAACCAAACTCGATCCTTCCGCGGCACCCTCCGGAGGATGGGACCCATTATGGTTTACCAGGAGTTTGAGGATCCACTGGGTAGAGTTCAAGAAGAAGTTGGGCACCGGGACTGCGCCTTCCACGTCTTCCATCCACGATGACAGCACCAACGGCTCTATCCATGGGAAGGAGCCCGTTCCTGGTCAACCGGAAGACGAGGTGGACGAGGTCGTCGTTGATCGCGAGTGGACGGATGGTACCCGCAAAACGACAACAAAAAGCGAGTCCGCACATCCATTCAATGACAGCCGACAGCCTGGTGGAACAAACACTGATCGTGAGAGCTTTGCCGTTGTCGAAGGCTTCTGGGCACGTTCGACAATCCTCATCATCCTACGGTGGCGACTATGGCCCGCGATCCTTAGTTTCTTCCGGCCCCGGTTTATGGACGCCAAGTCAGAAGCCCAGTATAACAAAGAGTCTTGGTTCTATCGGAAACGTCTCGCAGTTTTCTCTGCACTCTTCTTCATCTGCAACTGGGTTACCGCGTGTGTTCTCGTCCAAAAGCCGGTTGTAACTCCCGATGTTATATTCTACTATGTCGTGCGTTCAAATACCCCATCGCTTACACAGCTGCTGTCTCACGCCCTCTACCTCTGACAGATCGGTCCCTTACTCTGCCTTCCCTTGTTTTTCCTCGTTGTATACGACTTTCCCCGGGACCGGCCCTGGTTCTATCAAACCTACCTTGGGCTCTCTGTGTGGTCTTGGCCTCTTTACGTGACTATCCTCATGTGAGTTCTAGATGTGCGTTATCCGGAAATCAAGCCTGAGCTGGAGACAGGTATATATGTGGATATTACGACCGTAATAAACCTTACGTTATCTTCGATTGTGGATCCAAGGACTTCATCACCCTTTTCTAGTGCGTTTTCCGGCCCTCTCTTATTGTACCGAGGCACTCACCGCTTTGTGACGTTCAGCTACGCGTCTGCACTTCAGACCATGGCTCTGTTTGGTCTCAACTTCGAGAGATTTCCAGCCATGATCGGAATGCTCACATTCCTTGTTGTGTCGGTATTCCAGTTATTTCTGCGGTTTGGAAACTTACCTGGGCTTCGTCAGATCGTGCTCCTTGTTTCTCCCTGTCCGACAGGCTTATGCTAGAAATGCCGTCAACTTTCTCATTTTCCAAGCTTTCTTACTCTACGTTCACTACACCAGGGAACAGGTAGGTCTTGTCCTTATTCTGATGTGAGATTCCCTAACGTTCGTTCTAGGGAGAACGTCGACTGTATACTCTACGTGACCAGCTCAAGATCCAATACAGGGCGACCCAGAAGGCTCAAGTGAACGAACGTAGGACGGCCGATTCCAAAAGGCGCCTGACTTCGTAAGTTTCTGCAATGCTCGCCGGTATGCGGCTCTCATTTCTGGAATTTAGATATGTTTTCCATGATATGTGACAACTTTTTGTCGGGAAACGAATATTTGAGCTTATCGCCGTCCTATATCTACAGGTCCGCGTTCCTTTGAATACAGCTCGTGAGTTGCAGAAACTTCCTCTTTGCGGTGGTACTAAACCTCTTCCTCAGTGCTTGCCGTTCAGAACATGGTCGCATACAACGCGGTGTCCAAAACGCACGAAGTGGAACTCATGGCGCTGGAAAGTAGTTTGAATATGATGTCCAAAGGTTGGTACAGTATTTCACCCACAGCTTCCTTGAAGCTGACGGTTTTCCAGTCTTGAATGACGTTTTAGATTTGTACGTAAAATTTTGATATGTGCCCTCCTCGGCTAAGATTCGGCATAGTCATCGCATGGATAGCGGCAAGTTTGAGAGTTCACACAAGGTGATGATTTGGTTCTTTCTGCCCGCCACGCGAAACTCAACGCGCTTTTGTGTCAACTAGCCTTACGTGTTCCATCAAGCTATGAAGTCGCTCTTCGCCCCTTTACGACTTGATACAGACTCTCGTCAACTTCAACTCGAGACACATCTAGACCCAGCTATCGATGAGGTCACTTCTCGAGCCTTCCTTGCCGCCTTAGGTCAAAGCGAGGAGGACATCGAGAAGAGTGCCCACAACTGCGAAGGAGTCGTCGTTGGTGATGAAATGAGGCTCAGACAGGTTATCACTAACTTGGCGGGGAACGCTTGCAAGTTCACCCCTGCTGGCGGAAAGATCTTGATCACAACCAAGTTGGTTATCCCATCCCCAGAGGACTTGAAAAAGCCGACTGTTCCAAACTCTCCAAGCGCTGAAGGGGACCCAGGCACTCAGCTTTCGACCGAGTATCTGGACTTGCATAATCGTGGAAGCAACCAGAAGAAGTCTTTGGAGCGAGTTGTCGTTAGGATCGAAGTTACGGATACGGGTTACGGAATCGAGCGAAAAGAAATGCACAGGATAAAACTGTTCAGTGAGTCTCTGCTATTAGTCATACTCACTTCACTGGTCAGCGCCCTAAATCTCGTACAGGTGCTTTCAACCAAACGGAACAGGGACGACAACAAGGCGGCAAAGGGACTGGCCTCGGTTTAGCTTTGGTTCGACAAATCGTCAAACTGAGCGGCGGTCGACTAGGACTGAAATCCAAGGTCGGAAAAGGGTCAACGTTTTGGGTTGAGCTTCGTATGTTGCCACAGCCTATATCTGCGATTGTGTCGTCTCACGTGTCCTTTAGCGTTGGGGGTGGGCGAGAAAGCTTTGGCCATTCTATCCGAAGACAAACGACCTGCGAACCCTCGGATACGATCTACAGATGGTGGTTCATCCATAACCCACCATTCACCTAACTCGGGTTCCGTTCCTGGGTCTCCTTCTGCCCCATTCCTAGAACGACGGTCGGACCACGATGGACTCGTACAACTCCTACCACGGAACTACGACTTTCGCAAGCGTGACATGTTGAACGTTCGTAAGGACACTACCGACGATCCTGTAGTGACAAACCCGGAATCACCATCAGTCATTAATGAAGAAATGGCATATGTCGAGTCTCGCGAGGTCCTGAAAACGTCGGGGAGAATCTCATCACAACCGCGCCACATCGAGTTACCCGCCGTTACTTTCGGTGACATACGTGTTGGCGGACCCCAAACTCCAGGCTCGGTTTCGGTGCTATCAAACACAAGTCGATCGATAGCAATGGAGATTACTCCTGGTCTACAAGTTCTTGTCGTAGACGACGATCGGATGACACGACTACTTATGACCAGGATGTTAGAGCGGTTACGCTGTGTCGTAACCACCGCGGCGAATGGCAAACAGGCGTTACAGCTACTCCTAGGCGAGGAGCGGAGCGTAGATACCCCAGGAGAGGAGCAAGAACCCAACTTCCCTACCGATGGCCGAGAGGCACCACGGGACAGGGCATCAGTCCGTACGGTAAGCAAGGAGGGCAAGTTTGCCATCACATTTTTGGACAACCAGATGCCAGTCATGTCTGGCGTGGAGATGGTGAGGAAGCTGCGGATGCTGGGTAGAGAGGACCTGATCGTAGGTGTGACCGGCAACGCGCTCTTGTCCGACCAAGAGGAGTACTTGGAAGCGGGAGCTGATCAGTATGTTCACCTCACTGTGGGCCACTCTTTGAATGGTTTTGACGTATTATCCCTCGTTAGTGTTCTGACGAAACCTGTCCGGGAAGAAAACCTTCGCGGTATGCTCTCAATAGCTGATGAACACAGAAAAACACGGACAAGAGATTCTTGTCAATCTCCACTCCAGTTTCAACTACCGCCGCCCGGGGACTCAGACGACTCAACGTCGGCTCCCATACAATGACCGCTATTTTTTCTATTTCATTTCCTCTACCCTTACCAGCCTCGCTTCCTTTCGTTTACTGACATCAGTTATCCTTGGGATTGACACCCCTCTCATCATGGAAGTATAATTTGTATCAGCAATTTCCTCACTAGATTACTCACCATTCTGCGACCGTGCGAGTTACCGACGTCCTCACGACTACAGGCTCCATCATCCCCTTTCCCTTCGGACGCTTTATTCTGGTCACACGAATCCCCATTGCTCTTTATTTGCTTCAATCATTCTTTGTGTATCGAGTCATGTTACTGATTTTGTTCTTTCCTTGTATTGTAGCGTTAGTCGATAAATTTATGCGTGTGGCCCTTCTCTGGGTCCTGATATGAACGAAAAACCTCGACATCGGCACCACCATTGAAAGGTCTCTGATGGTCCAGCATTCGCTCAGAGTGACGTCATAATGTTCCTTCATCTTTCGTCTCCGTTTTCCGCCTTCCCCGATCTGGAAACCCCGACCGTTAATCGGAACGATGGCCGTCATCTCGTCCATCCGGACTTCTGGTGACAGAATTGAGATCATTGACCAACTCCTACTTCCGCATACACAGGAGTGGGTTGAGATTGATACCATTGAGAAGGCGTATGAAGCTATCAAATCCATGAAGGTGTGTTACACATCTCGGCGTTCGAGGCTGACTTATCTCGCCTCTGCTCTTCGGCCTCTTTAGATTCGAGGGGCACCGGCTATTGGCTCCCTGGCTAGTCTTTCGGTGGCATCGTACATATCCGCTTCACTGGCCCAGGACCCGCGGCCGGATTTCCTGGCTTCTCCGCTCGAGTTGAACAACCACCTTAAGCCTCTCCTCGACCATTTATTCCTCGCCCGACCTACTGCGGTCAACCTTGGCGCTGCCCTCGACAAAATCAGAAAAGTCCTTGATGCGGGCGTTGATTCAAACTCGCCCGCGGAGCAGATTGCTCAGGACGTGATCGGGACGGGGAGGGCCGTACATGAGATCGACCTCGGGCAGAATAGGGCTATGGGCAAATGGGGTGGAGAATGGATCGCAGAGGCTGTCAAGAAGAGCGGTGGGTCTGGAGAGGGGCTGAACCTGATGACAGTTTGTAATACTGGAGGTCTGGCTACTTCTGTAAGTTCTTTCCTTTGGCGTTATGCTAATGCGAAAAATGGAGGGGTCGATAACTGGCTGGGTCCTGTTCTGCGCAGGGTTACGGAACCGCATTGGGTGTCATAACCTACTTATTCGAGACTCAAAAGTTGAACAAGGCGTATTTCACTCAGTCGACGCCATACCACCAGGGCTCGCGGTCCGTCCCCGGTCCTATCCGAGGGTGACGCTAGTAACTGAAGGATTTGGGACAGGCTCACTGCTTTGGAACTGATAACACTCGGTATCCCTTCCGTCATGGTCTGCGATAGCATGGTCGGGTCGTTATTCCAACATCATAAAATTGACGCCATCGGTGAGGGACCAGGTCTTCACGTTGACATCACCTGACATAGTTTCCCAGTCGTTGGTGCAGATAGGGTCGCCAAGAACGGTGACACCGCCAACAAGGTGCGGAGATTTTCAGGGTGGTTTGCGGCAGCTGTCTGAACCTTCTCCGGGCAGATTGGAACGTATAATGCGGCTGTCCTCGCTGCGAGGCATAAAATTCCGTTCTTGGTCATCGCACCTACCAGTACAATCGACACGAGCACGGCAGATGGATCTGGGTACGTTCCAGATCCAACACGAGAGGTGGATTAATATACTTATCATTCATTGCTTTCGGAATCTCAGGATTCCCATTGAACACCGACCGCCAATTGAAGCGCGATTGGTGCGGGGAGCGTTGTACCCTCCTACTCCGGATGTAAATGGAAAGTATCCACAGGCGACGGTCATGGTTACGCCTTTGGAAATGAAACCAGATGGGGTCTACAATCCCAGTTTCGACGTCACCCCCGCCGAACTCATCACAGCGATCGTGACTGAAAAAGGCGTCGCTGTGAAAGAAAATGGGGCGTTTGATTTGAGCACTGTGTTGTAAGTAACTATCCCCAGATCCATCCGTAAGCATGTGCGCGTTGGGGGGGGGTCTGCAGAAATGTATTCAGTAGCCGTACAATGAAAGATAGGAGATTGCCTGGTTCATCATGGTGTTGCTATGCTAACTGACGCGGACGCCGCCGGTCAGTGGGTCACCCGCGCTCCGTCCTCCCCGATTGCTGTTTCATAGCGCACTGCGCAGTGTAAGCAAGGCGTTTGCAGTTCAACTCCTTTGTTCAACCATGCCACCATTGGGGATCGAGGGGAAGTACTCATTCAATCAAGTCCGGATTCGCGCCTTGAAAGAGCTCGCCAAGCTAATCCTCGTGCCGCCATTGTTGCTGAACGTGGTGACGAGGACCACTCGGACTAGGCTGGGGTATTGGGCCGTGCCGTGTTATGGACTCGCGATATTTTTGGGTGCGTATGGGAGGACTTGGTACCACGATTATTTGCAAGGAAGGGACGCAAAGATGATTGCGGGAGAGAAGACGATCGGGACGATCCCCCGGTGAGAACAGGATGAGGAATAACCGTGTGGTTATATCAAGCCTTTGACCAACCCGTTACTGTGTTTTCAGGGTGAAGGGTAAACTTCCCGGGAATATTGATATCATCGTCCGCCTGTTTGCCAACAACGACTCGGGTTATCTGTACGACTTATTCCTGGAACTCTTCGACCAGTGCCAGTCCACGACCATTAACCTCAGAATCTTCGGTATCGACAAGGTCGGTGGCGGTCATACCCATGAACTTCTCTTGCGCTCATGACAGGCCTTTAGTACGTCTCTATTGATGCTGAGCATATAAAGTATGCCTTGGGACCTGGGTTCCGTCACTTTTGGCTTGGAAACACGAGGAAGGAGTTCCTGTGAGTTTTTACCTTCGTCGTTTTTTGGCGTGAAGGTTGATTAACCATGCTTAGGGAAAATTTACTTGGTGACGGTATGTTGAACCGTGATGGTGATTTGTGGAAGACGGTAACCCCTCGATTCCTTCGCGTGGACCTAATCCAAAGCTAACGAGATGGAGTCCATAGCAACGGGCAATGGCTCGGCCATTCTTCTCTAACGACCGGGTGCGCGACTTTACGCTCTTCGATAAATACGCGCAACGTTGCATGTCTATCCTATCGGACCTGGAACCCGGCCAAGCCATCGATATGGCAGATCTCACGTGGAGGTTTACCACCGACACTGCTTCTGAGTTTCTCTTCGGTCAGACTCTGGATACTCTATCCTTTAGCGAAGCGGATGGGGGATTCAGTTCGTTTATCAAAGCGTTTGCTGAGATTCAGGATATCGTGTTCAAGAGGAACTCGTTTGGGGCACTTTGGCCGTTGACCGAGTTGTTCGGCGATACGACGGAGCCCCTTGGGAATATCATCAAGCAGTTCGTGGATCCTATCGTTCAACGTGCGTTGGAACACAAGAGGAATATGATAGAGATGGGCCAGCAGGTCGAGCCCGACCAGTGCACTTTCTTGGAGTACCTTGCGTGGAGGAATGACGGTGAACACGTTCAACTCACGCAGCAGAGGTTCGCGGAACTGATCTATAGTTGCAGATGTGGGACTCATCCGCGACCAGCTAATCACCATTCTAATTGCCGCCAGGGACACGGTGAGTTGATCGTTGTTCGTCGGGATTTGTGGTTCCTGAATGAAACCCCCCACAGACTGCCGCATTGCTCGCGTTTACCGTCTATATGTTCACACAACACCCAGAGATCGCGGTCAAGGCTAGGGCTGAAGTTTTAGAGCACGTTGGACCCAATGGTACTCCAGGTCCTAACGAGCTTAAGAAACTCAAATACCGTAAGAGCCTTTCGTTGTTGTCCCTTTCGTCCTCCATCTCACGCTCTATCAAGTACAAGCGGTATTCAACGAGACCCTCCGTGTATTCACGCCTTTGCATGCCAGCATGCGGGAATCCAAGCCAACTGGGATATTACTTCCTCCTTCCGACCCTACCTATTCACGGGGGCCAATGTACCTCCCACCTTCTTCGACGTTCATCTACCTCTCCTTTTTGATGCACAGGAGCCCTGCGTTATGGGGCGAGGATGCTCATGTCTATGATCCCGAGCGATGGCTTGATCCCAAGAGATCGCAAAGGGTGACGGCCAACCCGGCAATCTTCATCCCGTTCAGTGCGGGTCCTAGATCGGTGAGCCGGTTGTATCTCCTGATGATATTCGGCCTGCGATGCTGATATCCCACTTTCACGACTAGTGTTTGGGACAGAACTACGCGCTGAACGAGGCTTCGGTGTTCATGGTTCGGTTGTTGCAACGGTTCGAACATTTTTCGCTTGCGGAGGATAAGCAACTCGCCCCGCCTTGGAAGACGAAACCCCTGCCGACAGGGTCTTCCGTGTTTGGCCCGGGATACCCGGGTACGAAGCGGAAAGAGGTTGAGAAGGTGTGGTTGGGAAACCACGTTGTCATGTTTTCCAAGGTCTGTTGTCGTCGCCGAGAGATTGTCTTGGTATTCTGATCCTTCCCGTCACATAGGGTGGAATCTGGGCGCGGGTTCTCAAGGCGTCGGAGTGATTCTTTTGACTAATATTCTACCTCTCATGGTCAGTCGTTGCACATGTACGTTGAAAGATGCGAGCGGGTGACCCCGCTCGGATAAGGTTTTAACCCGTTGTGACATATGTACACCCGATTTTTTGACCTCGGCATTTCGCTTCTGCATCCCGTTTTCGGCACCTCCACAGTATAAACCGAGGAACCTGTCGTTGCAAAGGCTGAGCAATGCCCTCACCCTTCACTAATAGGGTCCCCATGAGGGGTTGCGCGTGGCTTCAGCCTGGGCTTGGGGTGGATCCAAGAGCTAGATGTTATGTTCCCAGATGGCAACAATCATCGCCTGTGTCGCTTTGGCAACAATTTGTTGCTCATCCGGCTTTCTCTCGCGGTCGTCCGTTGCTTGTTGTCTATTTTCTGAGGGTCGGCTAGTGGAGATCTTCAAGAATATCTGCGTGCTGTGCTCTTTGAGCTGGAAGAGAGATCAGCAGGCGGGTCCGGGATTTTTTGAGGAATTTCTGCTGGCTCATGCCGACACTCTCCGGCTGCGGGTCAACCGGTGTGATACCGACAGCTTGTCTCGGCTATTCGCACTTGGCCCCCCTTTTCAGAAGAGCGCTCCCCTCCTTTCTTCTTACTACCACATTCTCCCTACACTCCTTTCTGCACCAGAATCGTCATGAAGTTCCTCTCCACCTTCGTTCTTCTCGCCGCTCTTTCTGTCTTCGCCGAAGCCGCATCTTTCCACCCCGGCCATGTTCATCGTTCCAACCACAACGGCATTTCCCGCCGTGCGAATAGTGGCACTCGTCGATGCAAGAACCGTCCTGTTCGTATCCACCGAGGATACCTGATTTCGCAGATTCTTACTGGTGTATTAACCTCAGGCCACCAGTACCAACACTGGCAAAAACGCCACTAAGAGCAGCGGACCCAAAAAGGATGATCAGTCAACTAGTGATGGGCCTAAGAATGAACTAAATGCCGATCCGCCCAAGAGCGACCCTGCTACCAGCACTAGCGGCGTCATCAAGGTTCAGGATGGCGAGTGCGGATCCAACGGTGCTACCCGTAAGTCTTTTACTTCCGCAGGATTTACATCCGGATCTAAACCGTTGGCAGAAAAGGTCACCGCGACTACCGGTCCCAACGGATCCATTGATTGGCTGAACTGCGGTATCGAGGGTGGTGGATGGACCCCTCCCTTTGTCCGCGTAACTGATCTCATTACCGTGAACCTCGACGACGCTATCGCTCAGGGCGGCCCCTTCACGGCCTGCAAGAAATATACTTGGGCGTTCAAACAATACGGCGAAGAGTTCGGACGTAGGTTCTATTTCCAATTCTGCGTCAAGATGCGCAAAATTAACGTGGAAGCGTTCATTTCCAGTTCCTCCCATCCTTTTGGCTTCGATCGCTCTTCAGGAAAGCACCTGCAACCCCGGCACTGTTGGCGGTGCTGGTGAACAGGGTCTCATGCAGTTGACACATGACAAGTGTGGTGCCGCTCCAGGCGGAAATTGCCAAGATGTCGTGTGTATCGTCTGCCATCCCGTCCTGGGGTTAAAGTCGCCTAAATATTACATGATGTTTCCAGGGATACAATGTCAGGACCGGTGCCAAATACTTCGCTGATCGTCTCGATGCCAACGGTGGTGACTTCCTCAAGACTCTTGGTGGATATAACGGCTGGGAGCCGGGCATGAACGTCGTGAGTATTTTTATTATTATAGGCTGCACTTCCGTGATATTGAGGATAACACCCTCAGGACTACGCTACTCGCATGCGCTGGAGCTTCTGCCGTGCGCAGAACAACCTTGACTAGTGAGTGTCTTATTCTTGGAATTTTACTCGAGGTCTCTAACAACAACGCCCGCAGCCTCTTCCAGACTGTCAATGGTTGGCTCTTGAACAAGGATGCCTACTCGTTGCATCTCGGCAAATACTTTAACCTTGCTGGGTGTTAAATTAGTGGATCCAAGGAAAGGGGTGTGGTTCTTGGTTTTTACTTGGAGTGTGCGCGATCGTTATACCCGCGTGTTGATATCACCACCCGCATTATCCCTACCCTTCTACTTTCCTTTGGTTGGTTTTAGTAATTATTACAACTATCATATGGGTTGAACATGTGCGTAGATTCGTGCGGCGTCTTCTCTCCTGGTTTTCTGGCTGTTTGCAAAGCGACCCGACGTTTGCCACCCCCGGTTTTGAGGGTGGGCTGGTCGTTAGTGCTCGGACCGGAGGGGAGCTTCAAGTTGAAGGTGATCGGAATGCAAAAGAGTTGGTCACTCGCCCTCGTGTTCCTTGACCCCTCCCACTTTTCAAATCTTCGAGGCTTCATCTTACGAGGATCTGGGTCCGTTCCTCCGCAATGAGTGACTCTGAGGCTTCCTCGGCTGGCGGAGAAACAACTCCTTCACCAGAACTTTTTAAGCTCACTCTCGCTGAACTCACGGAGGAGAACAAGGAAAAAGCAGCCAAAACCAAGGCGGAGGCTAACAAGGCCTTTGTCGGTACGTTTTCATCCGGTCGTCTCTCCACCCGTCGTCAGGAATCTCTGCATCTGGCATCTTCGCTCCCGGGTGGAAGTGCAGACACTGACTTTTCGGTTGTTTTTTTGGACACCTTTGTTTTGCAGCTCATGAGTTTAGGAAGGCCGCGGATCTTTACACACAAGCTTTGGATCTCAATCCATTCGATGCTACGTTATGGTGTAATCGGGCATATGCGAGGATCAAGCTAGAGGAACACGGATATGCTTTAAGCGACGCCGGTACGGGTTTTTCTTGACTGAACACCGAATGCTCGTAGACCTCAATGTTGATTGTGGATTTTGTTTTTGCGGTTAGCCAAGGCGATTTCTTTGGATCCAAAATATGTCAAGGTATGCACGCGCAACTTGAGGCAGCGATTTTGACGCCCATGCATGACGCACGTTATATCTTAGGCTTACTTCCGGTGCATATCTCTCGTGACTATTTCCCCTGGGGATCCAAGGGCTTATTTTCGACGTGTAATCCACGGTGCCGATTATCAGACGGGCGCAATGTCATCTTCAAATACTGAAACCGCAGCTCGCTATCGGGGACTTCAAAAAGGTCCTCGAGATCGAACCCCATAACAAGACCGTCAAGCAACAACTAGATGCCACCCAGAAGCTAGTACGGAAAATCGAATTTGAGAAGGTGGGTCGACCCCGGGACTTGATGACGCTGTGATCGCCTAACTGCGCCCAGGCGATTGAACGTGAAGAGGAAACTAGCGCCGTGGTACGGTGTTTAGAAATTATCGCGGACGGTTAGACTGGACCCTGTGCTATTCTCTCCGATGCCTTCTCATGGCACGATTTAGGTGGATGTGAACTTGACAAGACTTACGTCGGCCCACAACTTCCAAAAGACTCTACGACCGGAAAATACACTATCACGGCCGAGTTTATTCGAGAGATGATGAAGTTGTTCAAAGACGGCAAAGCCCTCCCGAAACGGTACGTGTGGGAGATTACCCTTGGTGCCTACTCTGTCTTCGAGAAAGAGCCGAGTCTTGTGGAGTTGACACTGGAGAGCGGGAGGAGTGTCGACGTGATTGGAGATGTTCACGGTATGTTTGGTGGTTCTGGTCTCCGTCTCGGGCCCCGAAACCCACGATTTTTTTCCCAGGGCAATACTTCGACGTCCTAAAACTGTTCCAACTGACTGGCGAACCAACGGAGGCCCATGCTCTGTTGATGAACGGTGACCTCGTTGATCGGGGATCTTGGTCAATAGAGGTTATCCTGACCGCCTTCGCGTTCAAATGTACGTCCCCCTCTGAGAGTATGGCTCCGGTTGGCCTGACGCACTCGGAGGGTTATACCCAACGGCGATGTATATTAATCGTGGAAACCATGAGACGAAGGATATGAACCGGACCTATGGCTTTGAGGGTGAAGCCAAACAAAAGCACGGAGACCAAACCTATAAGGTGGGTTCCATTTGTCTTCTGCGATTGAGATTCTCCCACTGACTATCACACCCTGCCTCTAGCTGTTCGCCCATGTATTCACAGCAAGTAAGTACAACCGGTCTCACATTTATACGGCACAGATGGACAATGGTTTGGCATTTTGACATTGACCGACGTGTCCCCTAGTGCCGCTAGCGACTTTGATCTCCGCCATGAAGCCTCCTGTCCCGTCACCGCGGGATGCGACTGTAATCATCGGACCTAATGGAACGAAACGGTACTTCGTGGTCCACGGAGGCCTGTTCAGTAAGGACGGTGTGACGTTGGACGATATCAGGAAAATCGAGAGGATCGGCCAACAGCCTGGCCAAGAGGGACTGATGTGTACGAGAGTCCGTCCTTTGATTGTTGTAATTGGCTGACAAAAATTCCTCGGGCGGTTTAGGCGAGGTGAGAATGACCTTGAGTCTCTCTGATTGGCTGAAGAGAAACCTTGACGATTTTCTAGCTACTATGGACAGATCCCCAGGATACCCCTGGACGAGGACCAAGTCGACGGGTACGTGGATTCCTTTCCCAATCTAGTGCCGGTATATCTCTCGGTTCTCCGCGGCTTGTCACATCTATCTTTTTTTTTCCATCCTCGACGCTCTCGCGGACCGGGATCCTGACTGCTTGTGCGCTTGATCTGTTACAGGGCGTCGGTATCTCATTTGGACCTGACGTCACCAAGAAATGGTGTACTGAGAATAAAGTGTCGGCGATCATTCGCTCCCATGAAGTCCGACAAGGTGGGATCCGTCGGTGCCACTCCCGATTGAATTGTACTGATGCCTCCGCCCTCGCCATTTTCTACGTCCGTCTATCTTATCTCTTCTACCTCGTTGTCCGTTGTCCTGGTGCGTGGCAACATAGATGGGTATACTGTCGAGCACGACGGGTTGTGCATCACCGTAAGCGCAAGCTCTCTGTCCCACTTTCCTGAGTACTGAATCATACCCTACTTGCGTGCTGTTTGTGTCGGCTTTTAGGTTTTCTCCGCTCCGAACTACGTGGATCAGAGTGGTAACTTGGGTGCATTTGTGAGTTGTAGTTCCTTCCCGTTTACCCTCCCCGCCTCGCCTATTCTGGTACACCGTTTTTCGGGACATGTTGACCTTTTCATTTGAAAGATCCGGATCGATGACGCAGGGACGATGGAATTCATCCAGTTCGATAAGCAGTGGCATCCTCCACTCAAGCCCATGCATTACGCTCAAAACGGCCTGATGAGCATGCTGATGTGATGT
>Ga0307515_10014936_pt1 | contig 14349 bp, 4 predicted proteins | sample 17_EM_MG_FD_194513 | JGI IMG/M metagenome (GOLD analysis project Ga0307515, IMG submission 194513) | Populus trichocarpa ectomycorrhiza microbial communities from riparian zone in the Pacific Northwest, United States - 17_EM | ecosystem: Host-associated > Plants > Roots > Unclassified | place...
ACTATGCTTAAGTATTTTACTTGCATTCTCCCGTAAGATACTATAACCCTATAACTTTACTATATTAGGTTTGTTGTTGCCTCTAATAAACTTACACTAGGTACGCGCATATTGCTTAATAAGTACTTCTTTATTAACGGGGACTTTAGCCTATTTACGCCGTAAATCTATAAAGCTTAGGATATGCTATTAAATAGTCCTATAGTTATTATCTACTTCTTTATACTAGGCACTAAATAGCTTAATAGTTATATCGCGAGCCTAAATATAAGCCTATAATAGCAGAGCGTTAATAATCCTTTAAGTTGCTAGTGGAAGAACTATAATATAAATATTTAGCTTAGTATATAGCTCTTAATAAAGGACCGACTATCGTATAAAATCCCTATAAGGTATTAGTTTAATAGCGTTCTTAAGTATTTTATAATTTAGTTCTATACTATAGTTACAAGCCTTAAGGCCGTTAATTAGAACCCCTAGGTACTTACTATTATTTATCTTATTACCTTCTTAGGTAGTGCGGACTAAGTCTACTACGCTACTATTTAGATAGTTAATAGTCTTGCCCTTTATACTAACTCTATTATTAATATCTTATTTTTAGATAAAGACGCAGATAGCTAGGCCAGCTAGAAAGGAGTTATTATTAATACCACTCCCTTTAGCTCTGGCTATAACTACTATACTTTTATCTTTTAACTATAGGTAGGTTATAAGTTTATACTAAAACCCGTATTTGCTCTAGAGTATATCCTAAGTAGTAATAACTTTATAATAGTTGGTAACCTAAATAAGGCCCTAATTACGGTATAGGGTATTAAATATTTTATAACTAAGCGTATTCCTAAGGTTAGAATCTCCTAAGAGATTAATACTTTACGCCACCTATAGTAAAGAGGCAATAGTTTCTATATTAAGCGCCAAATTGCGCTATCTAATAACTTTACAGATCTCCCGCGTATTAATTACTTTAATTGCAATATCGCTAAGTATAGGAAGAACTTAGTTAATAATACCCTTAAGGCCATCTTACCGCTACTTAATAAAAAGTAAACAGGTACCTATACTACGCTTAAATATATAATAGGCGGTATTTTACTAATATAAGGCCCTGGTGGTGTTAGGAAATTAACCTTCCTAACTATTTTAGTATAATACTAGTATTAACTTAGGTCGCCCTAGTAGGATCCTACTAAAATTTAGGTCCTATTGCCGCTTAATTAGTAACTAAATATACTAGCTAAAATAATTAATAATGCGCTTATAGAGAACTATAAGGCACTAAATACGTAAGGCCGTCCCGCTAAATTTCCTATTATCCTTCGCCGCTATATACGCTTAACGGAAACTAAGGTTTATAAGCGGGATGCCGTTATATAGCAAATAGCGGCAGGTATTAATACTTATCCTAAGTATTTTAAGGAATAAGATAACTATACTATAATTAATAAGGACGCGTCTATGCTAAATATAGCATTCCTACTCTACTATACGTTTAAGGCTAGTAATGCTACTAGCTTTAATAAGCGGTTATAGGTTATAGATTTATCTAAAGGTTAGTGGTTATTACGCCTTATAGGTGTCCTAGATAGTAACGGAAACTTATATCCTATTATAGACCCTAATATAACTAAATACGCTAAATTCCGCTAATACTTGTACTAATTTATACTTAGTAATAATATAACGCAAGATAATAAGATGGGATTAATACTTATGGCTAATGTAGTTATTATAGACTTAGCTAAAAAGGCTAATATTATTCTTATAATATTTAATATAGCCTCGCAGACTTATATATATTCTATTAGCGCTATATATATAGTTTTCCATAATAAGGCTAGGAAGGCGTCTAAGCTAAATAGTTTTACTAGGTTTGCTTAAAGTAAACTATATTTAATTTAGGGAGGTTTATAGATCTAGGCTAGCGACCCTATACCTTAGGTTTTTCTTAGTAATATATACTAACCAAAACCAATCCTTAGTCCCAATTTTAATAATCCGTTTTACTATTAGAAATCCATCTCCCTCTATACACATCTCCTCGCGGCTAGTGCGAATATAGTATAGTTCTCACTACAACATTAATTTATTAAAGATATTATATATTTTATAAATGCCGTCCTACTATACGGCTAGCTTTAGATAAGCCTAATAGTTAAGGACTAAGAGCAGTTAAAGCTAGCAGCGAGCTTTTTTAAGAATATACTGCGCTGCAACCACCCTATTACCTTTTTTACCGTTAATAGTACTATATAGGTAAATAAGCTTAGCCAATTAACGTATAACCTAGTCTACGCTTAACGCGCATTTTAGGTAGTTATAGCGCTAATAAACTTTAGATTTAAGCTATTAGAGGTTAGCCTTACCATTCTATATATAGCCTAACTTACTATCTACTCTATAGCGCTGTATACGCTTAAAGAATAGTGCTATGCCTAGTAAGATAGTAGTAAGTGTCGGGAATTTGCGCCAGTAGTTAGTGAGATTAAGGTCTTTACTGTTAACGGCATCTAAGGCGGCTAGGTAGAGTTATTAGTATACAATATAATAGTTACTAGTCCGCTAAATTTTATCTAGGATACGGTAAGAAACCTTTTTATAATTACTAAACTATAAGCGGGCCTTATTATTATTAGTAGTCTCTAAATAGTTTATAATTATTATACTGGTAATAAGACCTTTATAAATACCGCGTATTATAAAATTAAGAAGTGGTATAAGAATAATAAGGTATTTATTAACCTTAAGAATCCTAAATAAAAAGAGCACTTCTAGTAACTTATCGCCCCGTTTAACGTTAATAAAACTATATAACATATCTACTACTAGCGTATAGCTAATTATATACCCATTTTATATAATATAGACGTTAACTTTAATATTGCTATCCCTAACTTCGCGGGTATAGTAAATATTAACGGTATTAGTAATTATACTAAAGTATAAAAAGAGGCTAATAGAGAGGGCGCTAATAATAATAGCTGGGGCGGTGCCGGTAATAATAACGAGGATAATAACAATAAAAAGGATATTAGTGGCGTCGGAATATGTAACCGACTACCGAGGCTCGCATCACGTCGTGACTCACCACCTCGTATGTCTCACTACCTATGTCTCACTACCTCTTTCCATTACCTATTGCTGACTGTAAGCGCTGTCTACCGAGGCAATTGTGCATCATCGTTATCATCTTCTTGCCACTATTTCATGTATATATACCTCTTGATTTCCATAGATTTACAATTAAGTTGCTCGTTTAATTCCTACACACCGCAAAGCTTACAGAATATAAGGAGGGTAGTAAAAACGGATATTATAAACTTTATTAGTAGCGAGACCCTTAAATAGGGATACTAGATAAAAGTTAAGAGCGGTAGTAGCTATAGGCCTTTAATATTTGCAATTTTGCTATAGTACTAAGTAAAATACGGCATATTATAATATTATATATTATAGCTAAATAAGATAAACTTTTAATAATTATAATCTCTAAAATAGATAAGCATATTATAGTAAAGATAGCCTAATTTATAAAGCCTAGTAATCCTAGTTTCTATCCCTTTTAGGTTAGCGGTTAATTAATACTAATCCATAATCTAGATTTTAAGGGGTTATTTGGTTATAATCTGTCACTTTTAAATCTAAACTAAAAGTTTAGTAGAAAGAACGCATTCCTTCCTAATTTAATACGTGTTTATAGCTCTATAGGTTATATAGACGTATATAATCTAAAGCCTTTAGATTTAAACTAACGCTAAGACCTTAGTTTAGATTCTATATATAGTAAGTTGCCAACTTTTTAGTAACTTTTAGCGTGTTTTTTAGAACATCAAAATTTTATAGCTAAAGTTAAGTTAAACTAGAATTTAACTAAACGGTCGCCTTAGAATTAGATTAAAGCTCTAAATTAACTCTATTTTAAAGCCCTTATTCTAATCTAAACTTATAACTAAATATTCCCTAAGTACTTAACTAGTTAGATTATAGTCTAGATATCTTACTAATAACCGCAACTATTATTAATTACTCTCCGTATAGTATAGGCCGCCTCTATTTTCGCTAAACTATAATAACCTTAAATAGGATCTAATCCTTTTCTTACTATAGCTGCCGCTAAGGCAATATGACCTAACGCCCTCTTCTGCTTATATTAGGTATGCTATTTCTAGTATTAGTACACTATTACTATATTTTAAGAAACTTGTTGCTAATACTATAGGCCCTTAGAATAATACCTATCCTATTATACTAGCTACTAGCTAGTAAAATATAGGACAAATATAATGTCTATATAGTTACCCCTAATAAAAGAGCCTATAGTAAAGGCAATTCGCTATACTATGTTTAAATAACCTAAAATTATATATATAGGTAATAATCTTAGGGCTTCCTAGTGCGATAGGAGGTCTTACTATAAGGTAAACTTAACTAAAGTTACTATCTCTACGTAGATTAGATTAACTGTAATCTATCTATCGCAGTCACGTAAGGGGATATTTAATTTTTGTATAATTGGGAGGCGTAGGGCTATAAGGTCGCTCTAGGGCTAGTTCTTAGTAGTTTTGCTAGTTCCTAGCACTTAAATCTGCTAAGGATTTGCCCTAAAGCGGCCAGATATCCCTAAGCGAAGCTCCTACGCCTAATAAGACATTACCGCATTCTACTATATTCTGCCAAATTCTACCACCTTATTACATTCTGCTATATTATCGCATTCTACTAAATTCTGCCATATTATCGCATTCTGCTAAGTTCTGCTATATTATTATATTCTACTATATTCTACTAACCCTAAGTTATAAGCCAACTAATTAGGATTTTCTATACCCGGTATAGGAAATCGCTATTAGCTTGCTTACTACTAGCGCCTTAGCGGCCCTCTTAATATCTTAACCTACTACCTAGTAATTCTTACGCTAAGAGCGGTATACTACGCTAGAAGTAAGAGTTAAGGTAATAGAGGTTAGTAGTCTTAGTCCTAATATATAGGCAAAAGGCTTCTAATAACTACTAACCTAGCTGCTAAATTTGCTAATATAAATACCCTAAATCTTTAGCGAACTAGGCAGCGCCCTAGCAGAAAAAGTAGTTTAAGTAACTACTTAGGTTAATCCTAGTAGCTATTAGATGGGAGGAAAGGATCTTATAAACCCCTAGAAAGGTAAAGGGTTTACTATTAAGACTAAATAAAGGAGAGTTAAGGGGTTAAGGGTCCCTATTAAACAGCTTTATTATAGTAGCGACTGGGTATAATAGGCCGCCTACCGCCGTAATAGTAATATTAACGCCCTAGTGTTACTTGTTGGCTTTACTCTATTTAAGGCGGAATATTATCCTACTAGGCGTAAAGGTAATATTATATTAAGTAGCCTTTTTTACTAAGAAGGTTATTTAGTTCTTAAGCTCTGCCGTAATATATATAATCTTACCTATCTATAGAAATCTAGCAAATGTAAGGGTAAATACGGCATTAGTGTTAATATCTAGTAGTAATAGGCCGTATATTACTACCTGGGCTAAAATATCCCTAATAATGGATTACTTGTCCTTTTTTACTAAGGGAGAGATAGCGGCTACTTTAGTAAGTAATTGGTGTACTATAGGATCCTTAAATGCTATAATTAAGATGCCGTAATCTACGTAGCGCGAGCGAATTGCGAAGATATAGGCTTATAAGGTTTCGGCCTTAAGCCTACCTATCTATAGCTAGGAGGTACCAAACGCGCGGCGGGTAATCCATTCGCCTAGTTTACGCGGCTTAGCTAGGTAGGGGGAGACTCCTTTAAGTACGCAGTATAACTCCTAGCTGTTAACTGTTAAGGAATAGTTCCTATAGGTTACTAGCGCAAGGCCGTTCTAGAGAAGGAGCGCATAGAGGTTAAATAGCGCGTTAATATTATCTTTAAAGTTTATAGGCGGTTATAAGTAGTTTATTAGGTTTACAGCACCTATTAAAAACTTATTAGCTTTAGTAGTAATAAATTAAGGGCCTAGTATAGGCAGAACTAATAAATAGCCGCGGCCTGGAATTGAGATAGTGTATCAGCCAAGCCATTTAAATCACCTAGGATCTATTTCGCGGATATTATAATATTGTAAGCTATAGTAGCTAGCATAATCTTATAAAGCGATTCGTTTGCTACGCTATGGATAACGGTTTTCTCGATGCCCTAGTAAACTACTATACTATCGGTGTAAATAGATAGCGCGCTATACTACTAATTAGTAGACTATAGATTAAATACGTAAGCAATAGCATATATCTCTTTTAGATTAATATGGTCTACTTATTAACTAGGCTTAGGCAATATACTAAACGCTTAAGATTAAGGGAGGTTGGCTATATACCACTGCCAGTCATCCTTATATTTAAGTTCCTTAAAAAAGTAAAAGCCACTAAACCTAAACCGGGTAAAGGCGTTAGTAAAGAGATAAATATAGGTACGCTTAACGTTGTTAAAGAACAATACCCCATTACTTATAGTAAGTAGGTTAAGCTAGACATATAAGTTACTTCGCAACTTAGTACTAAATCGCCTAGGTTTATATTTGTTTACTAAAGTCTTTGGCTAAGCAGTAATAAAGATCTAAAGGGATTTAGAGTAAGATTAACTAAGTCTAATTACATGGGCGTACTATGTGAGGTAGCCCGTAAGCTACTAGGCTTAAAGGAACGATAATAAGCCGTATTAGAGTGCGGTAGTAACTTTCTTAATAGCATATAATTGTTTCTATAGTAACAATCGCGTTTATATTTATACGGTGTTAATAGTATATCCTAAAACTTTAATAATAGTTCCTACTATATCTTTGGAGCCATTTTAAGGGATACCTAGGGAGTTAGTAATAAAGATATAAGTCTAGGTAATAGCTACTAAGTTGTTCGGGTTAATAAGGATAAAGATAAAGTTATTTAGGTAGTGTTCTACCTCGTAAGGTAGTTATAAATAGAGTATCTAATATAGGCCTTCCGCGAAGAGGTTAAATATAAGCGGCGCAGTTTAAAGATTAAAGGATAGGCAGTATTCCTAGTAGGTAATACCTTCCTAGGAGAAGCCTATTAATGTTCTTACCCTATAAGATAGGGGGACTATACAAAACGCGTCTTTAATATCTCTTTTAAGCAGCAGATATTTACGACCTGTAGAAATAACGTGGGCTTAAATAGCGGTAACTATAGTATATACTAGTGCTCTATATTCTTCTAGGATTGCGTCATTAACTAAAGATGCTAGTGGAAAGGAGAGATCGTGAATTCGGCGGTATCCTCTATCCGATTTTAGCACTAGGCTAAGAGGTAAAACTATAATAGGCCCTATCGCAATTCTAATATATCCTTTTTTAAGGTTTAATATTATCTTCTTAGAGATAAGGTCGGCGTTATCCTAAGAGGAGTTGTGGTTCCTATAAGATCTTAGGGTAAGGATAGACTTAGCTTCTATCTCGCAGCTATAGGTTAGGATGCTTACTAAGGTGGCTAGTAGATTGCCTAAGTAGTTAGATAAAAGGGAGTGCCACGCTAAAATCCTTAGGGGCGATAGAGAGTAGTAAAGAGCCTTCGCCTCTATAAAGGTAGAGAATAATGGTAACGTATTAGGCCTAGGTCCTAGGCGTATAATTAAAGTTGGTGTTATTATTAGGCTAGACCCTACTTTATAAGGTTCGCCTTACTGTTCCTAGGTGCAAGCTTTAGATGATATAGTATGATCTTTACTACACTTTAAGCACTTATGCGGGTATTTACAAACTATATTATTGCAGCCTCTGCTATTAAACCTATGGTAGGTATTAGAGGTATAGGAGGTATCTAACCTAGGTCTCTTTAAGGCGGTAAAGCCGATAGTACTAGATATTATAAGGTATGGCGCTGTATACTAGGCTAGCATTTGCTAATTAGTAGGCTCTAGTTAGCCATTGGTTATTATAAAGGTATAATAGTTAAGTGCTAAGTTAAGTATATAACTTACCTAGATATACTAGGTTAATAAGGTACAAATTGTGTTTATTTAGAGAAGTATACTAGCGATAAGGTCTAGCGGGCATATATAAAGGGTGCCAGTGATAACTATATAGTTAGTAAAACCTTTAAACCAAACGCCTTTATCTATAAATAGCTTCCTGTTTACCTTTACCTTCCTTATAACTAGAGTACCATTCTTAATCTATATCTCGTCGGCGATCTTAATTTAAGTAGTATGGACTTAAAAATAGGCGAGGTTTACTGAATTAAAGGTACCCTTAAAAATGTCCAGGTAATCCCTTTTTATAACGCTAGGAAGGCGGAGTTTAAGCGACTTTATACTAAAAAAGAGAGGCTTACTAAGGACATTAGCTATAGCAGCTGTTGTAGTAGCCTATAAGGCTGAAGCGGCCAAGCCTAACTATAATTAAGCTATTCGAGCTAGGTGGTATTTATGCTGGCGAGCCTCCTCCGTTAGGTAGGCTTTACGCTCTTCCTTATACTTCTAAATCTCCCTTTTATCTCGGGCTTGTTCCCTTTACTCTTTAGTAATTTCGCGCTCTTTTATGGCAGCGGCGTGTATATTAGCCTCAGACGGCATTATAGAACTAGTGGAGGAGGGTATAGCGGTTGTAGACGATGGTGTAGTTAAGGTAGGTCGTTTAGGTGGGTTTACTCGTTAAAATTATGCACGCGTGCGAATCTCCCAGTTGGTTATAAGCGGTAATAGCGTTATAAAATAATTCTTAAACGAATGGATAATAAATGTATGATGAATATTAATAAGTTTAGCGATATTAAAAGCGAATTAGCCACGTAGTGACTGCGTTTGATATTCGCGAATATTGCAGGAGGTCTTAGCATTATACGTTGCTAAGGTAGATGCTGCCAAGCAATATATAGACGCTAGTATATAATTTTAACTATTTATTAAAAAGTATATATTAATTAAATGGGGTGTGGCGCTAGAGCTTTTTGGTTTTCGTCAAACTTCGGCAAGATTTTGGTAAATTTACTAATAAATCCAATAGGGCGTGGGGAGGCCCTACCTTCCAGCTCTATTAGACGGTAAAAAAAATTATTAATAAGGAATTTTTTAGGTAAGCTAATAGAAAAGGCCATAATTTATCTTATTTAAAACTTTTATAGATTTTTATTATGTAGAAGTGACTCTACTTACTTACAAAGATCGAGAGTTTTATTAGTTTTTGGTGGTGCATTGACCAGGCGACCCAAACTTTTGACGACTGACTGTACTACTATCTCCTACCCCTTCTACTTCTACTAGAAGTAAGAAAAAGCAGCTATAAAAAAGGAAGCTAGTCCTAATTATAGATAAAAAGGACTAACTGCTAAATACCTTCTTTATACGGAACAAAGTTAACTAACTATTTGCATTAAAACTGTAAGTAAAAAAGCTAGTACTAGCGTCTATAGCTAGAACTAAAGGAAAGTAAAATATTCTCCTTATAACTATAGAAGAGTATAATGTAGATTTCCTAGTTAAATATAAGGATATCTAGCATAACTGCTTTACCTTTTAAAGAGAACAAAAACTAGAACCTTGGGTTTAAATTATAGCCTATAGGGTTCCTACCCTACCTTTCCTAGAAGGAGGCTCTAAGCTTCTAAAAGAAGAAATCGAGACCTTTAATCCTATAGAGATATAAGGACTACCTAGATGGATCTTATCTAGTGTAAAAAGACATAACCTATAAACTAGATTTAGCTTTATAGTTTTTACTATAGAGAATAAGGAGAAAAGATAAGAAATCCCTAAGCAAAAAGAGATCTCAATTACAGGTACAGCTACTAAGGTAGTAAAATACCTAGAAGTCTCTCCTACTACGCAGTGTACTAGCTGCCGAAAATTTGGCCATATAGGAGATAGGTGCTCTACTAGGGCCTATATATTTTATGCGGCTGTACATTTATCTAAAGACTACTGCTATCCTACCTATATAGTAATGGGCAAGCCTTGCAAGCATACTACCCCTCTTTATATTAATTGTAAGGAGAAACACTTTGCTAATAGTAAAGACTATAAGACTCTTAAAGCAGCTAAACTAGTATATAGTACTAGTGAAGAAGTTTTTATAGAAGAATAAAACAAATAGGACTCTAGGAGGTAACTCCTACTAGGCTCTTAAAAGGACCGTAGAGAGTAAAAGGATAGAAATAAATTGCAAAAGGATAGGGATAGGTGTTAGAGTTTCTTATAGTTTTCCTACCATTTTCTCATTCCCTAGTAGTTATAGTAACTTAGTGTTTTACTAAGGAACTATAAACTCCTAGTTTAGGAGTTTATAAACCACTAGGACATAGCTACTAGTATATATTAAGATGCCTAGAAAGGATTTATATATATAGAACTATAGCGCCATACCCTAGAGGCTGCATGCGAAGTATTGTACGTAGTATAATACAACGGATATAAAAAAAAATATATAAAAAGGGCGTATTCTAGGGTCCTAGTGTTAATATCTATAGCGTTAGGGTACTTAGGCTGGGATAATAACTTAATAGACATTTATTAGGTTATTATATTATATTAAGAAGTAGGCTTTAGTGTTAGGCGTAGTATATTATTATACTATTTATTAATAATGTTTATATAGGCATTAAGAGCTCCTAGTAGGTCTACGCTAATTAGGGAGGTTTTTAGTTTAGGGCTTAAGGGTTTAATAAGGCTGTTAACTAGTACGGAGTTATTCTAGCCCGTTTCCTTTACGTAATAGTTAAATTTAGAGAAGTATACTAGAAAGCTTTTTGTTTCTTAAGTTATATAGTTTATCTTTCTTTAAGTAGTAGCTTAGTAGTTTAGGTCACCGTATATAGCTTTAAGGAGTATAACTAGGCTTTATACTAAGTTTAGTTAAAGAGGTTTAATAAAGTTAGCTACGTCTCCTCCTAGTTAACTTAAGGCGTAGTAAAGTTAGTTAGCTTTAGTTAGGTAGCGTTTAGCATTACTAATTAGCTTATTTTTAAGCTAGCTTAAAAATAATTAGAGTTTTTATTATTTACTAGTAAATATTAAAGGGTTTAATAGTCGTTTAGATTGTTATAATGCAGTAGTTGGCTTAGGATAAATAACTATTATAAGTTTGGGACTCTTATTTTGTATATTTATCTCTAGGGATATCGTTTAGTCTTAGAGTCCTAGTATAGGCATCTTAAGGGTACGGACTTTTTCTTAGAGCTCCTTAATTAATTGCTAGCGTTATACGTCTTATTTAGCTTATTATTAAGTTAAAGTGGCTTAGTTCTATATAAGAGCGTCTATAAAAGACTTTTATATCTTTACTAATTATTCTTAGAGTATAGATATAATACTAGCGGCTATTACGGGGGTTTTGGGGTTATTTTATATTTAAGAGGGTAGTATATAAGGTTAACATAATATAGTATTACGGAGTAAGTATAAGCGGTAATAATATATAACGAAGTAGGTATTATTAAGCTATATATATAAACTATATAATAAAGTTAAGACGTTACGTAAGGAAAGAAGGTAAGAAAACGGGGAGAAAGGGTATATATTATTAGTTTGGTTGCTTAGTTAATATATATATAGGATAAAATAGGATTTAAGTAGTAGTCCTAGCAGAACTTGGTAAAATTTGGTAGACTTGGCGGAATATAGCAGAATACGGCAGATTGCCGTTAGATTGCCGTCTTGGGGTCGGTCTCTTCTTGCTAAGTCGGTAGAAATAGGTAGACGTATATAAGGTGTTATGGAGGTATCCCGTGACAATATTAAGCCAATACTTAATATATTTATAAGCCTTATTTGTTAGCATGTCTAATATATAAAGGACTTCATCTATTAGGGTTTTAAAGCACTTTATATCCCTTTAAAAAACGCCTTAAACCTTTATTTCCTATATTTTAAATTTTTCTTACTTTTTAGTTAGTAATCCCTTGCTATTAAACGAGGTTAAATCTTTTACTTTATGCTTTTTTCTATAGGGCTTAGTCGAAAGTTAGGAGCTAGGGATTGTATCTTATTAGTAATAGTCTAGGTAAGTATAATAATCTAAAAGCCTAGGCCTTATATAGTTTCAGTATATATAAAAGCTTACTATTTATATTATTATATATATAGTTTAAGCATTATAAGGGAGTTAATTCTGTACTAAGCTTATTTAAGTTAGAACTTTATAGTTTAACCTTTGTTATATATAGCTTAGAAACCGCTCTTAATGCTAGTTAAAAAGGTTATACATATAAAGCGGTGTTAAGAGGTTCCTGCTATATTAAGGTCCTTAGAGTACTCCGGACTACTTTTAATTACCTAGGTAATATAGGTATAGGGGGTATTAAAAAGGCAGGCGAGCGCTTTGCGTATATTTGCCAACGGAGTATTATCTATACTATAGTCGCCCATTTTAGAGGATCTGGATAAGGTAGTTAAAACCTATAAGGCTAGCTATAATACTAAGATTATCTATAATTATACTAAGGTTATCTATAATTATACTAAGGTTATCTATAATTATACTAAGGTTATCTATAATTATACTAAGGTTATCTATAATTATACTAAGGTTGTCTAAGACTATAGTATAGTGTTATTAGTCGCGCCGGGTCGCGATTATACTAGAGAAAACAGAGATAGTAAACTAGGAAAATAAGATCGCAATAGGGCGCAATTAGAGATACTATAAACTGTCACAGTGCTACAATATAGGTAGACTAAATAACTACGTTATAGTATAAGAGAAGAGGGTTGAAAGGGGTATTATATATAAATGTAGGGCCAGGCGCCAAGGCGCTAGTGGTAGGCTAGCCAACAGTAGGAAACTGTATAAGATAGGTTAGTGCTGTAATAGCCCCTACTAAATTAAACTATAAAATATACAATAAGAAACTACTTATAATTATTAGATGCTTTAAACAATGGCGTCCTAAGCTTAAAGAATTATTATTCCTAATATGTATATTAATGGACTATAAGAACCTATAGTACTTTATAACTATAAAGCAATTAATATAGTGCTAAATTCGTTAGGCCAAATACCTCTTATAATTTAACTTTAAGATTATATATTAACTAGGCAAACTTAATTAGAAGCCTAACGTATTAATATAATAATTATAAAACTTACTTATAAACGCTTTAGATAAACGGATTATAAATTATTTATAGATCTTATTGCCCCCTAAATATTTCAAAAAACTATACCCCATATTTCTAAATACGGAACTTAATAGAAATAAATTAGAAGTTAATAAATAGGAAATAGAAATTAATAAGCTAATAAAATACGAATATATAGATAATATATAGATAATAAATATAATAAAAGTGATTTAAATAGGAAAACGATATTATAAAGATATTATACTCGCTAAATGCAAAATTTAAAATAATTAATTATACTATACTATTAATAGAAGATAGTATTTCCGAATTCCAAACCTTTATAATTTAAGATACTTAAATTTATATACAACTCCCCTATAGTAGGGCATCCTGGCCATATAAAGACTATAAAATTATTTAATAAGTATACTACTAGCCTATAATATATAAATACGTATAAAAATACGTTTAGGTATATAGGATGTGCGTATATAGAAAGACCTCTTATATAAAAAAGCAAGGAGTACTTTAACAACTACTAATTCCAATACAAAGACGGCGCGATATCTTAATTGACTTTATAGTTAACTTGCCTAGTAGTAATAGGTTTATAAATATTATAGTAGTTATTAACTATCTTATAAAAATGCAATATATAATCCCCATAGACTTAATTAATATAATATTAGTAGCTAAATATTTTATTAAGCATGTCTTTAAGCTATATAGACTTCCTAACTTAATAATATCCAACTATAAAAGCTAGTTCGTTTTAGACTTCTAGTAAGCTCTATATAAATAGGGTTATAAATCAATCAACTCAACTTAACTGAGGCTTCAAATTGATTGAATTGAAAGCTTTGTAAGCAGAGAGCTCGGTTAATTAAATTGATTAAATCAATATTAAAGTCTTGGCAACTAGTTCAACTGAGTTCAACTAGTGTAGTAGTTAGCAACAATTACAGGTTCTTGGCAGAGTTGATGCAGGACAACCTACCTAGCGACGCCTAAATTATTTCCTACTGTCCTTCCTGTCGCCCAGCTCTCAATATAGGTCTATCGCGAATCTTGGCATGGCGTTAACTCACCTTCCCACCCGTTAATAATAATAATAATAATAACGACGATAATAAGGAGGGGGAGGAGTTAGAGGAGTTAGAGGAGGCCCTGCCTACCTACGTCCGCCCCTATTTTAGGCGGCGCAGGTAGCGCGGGCGGGTTATAGGGCTGCTCCGCCGTTTAGCGGCTATGCTTAAGGAGGAGTTATTAGAGGATAAGGATAAGGAGTAGGGGAGGGGGG
>Ga0307515_10014937_pt1 | contig 14349 bp, 14 predicted proteins | sample 17_EM_MG_FD_194513 | JGI IMG/M metagenome (GOLD analysis project Ga0307515, IMG submission 194513) | Populus trichocarpa ectomycorrhiza microbial communities from riparian zone in the Pacific Northwest, United States - 17_EM | ecosystem: Host-associated > Plants > Roots > Unclassified | place...
CGTAGAGGTAGTACGCGTTGAACCCGCCGGGCAGGTCGCCGAGGCCTTCCTGGTGCCGGAAGTAGTTCTCCAGCGCGGTCAGCGGGCACGGCACGGGCGTGACGTTGACCAGGATGCCCCAGAACGCGGCGAACATGTGGACGAAGATCAGCTTGGGCCAGCGCCACGCGAGGAATCCGCCGAGCCCGATCAGCAAGAGGGCGACAATGTGCACCGCAACGGTCACGTCGGCCAGGAACTTTGCCACCGCACCCCCTCAACCGATGCCCCCACCAGCGACTTTACTCCGCTGATCGAGTTCGGCCGCCCTCAAGAATGCCCATGGGTGTGATGTTCAACCCACCGGAGCAACTTCTTCACCTGGGTGGTGACGGAGGGGTCACACCCGGTGGGAATTCCGGCGGGCGTTTCGCCGGATACTTCGTCGGTTCCTCATGGGGGTACTGATCCGGCGCGCCGTCCGGTTTCTTCCGGTTCGGGTCGCTGGGGCGGTGTGGCTCTCTGGGCGTCGACGGCTCGTCCATCCGTCGACGGTAACCTCGGTGGCCGTCGGATCACCGAGCGCGAACGCCGGATTTCGCCGTCAGCCGAACTTCCACGGTCACTGCACCCGATCGCTGGTGACGGGCTCGTCGTCACCCGGGATGTGGACGTCGTTGACGTTGATGTTCACCTCGACGACCTCCAGCCCGGTCATCTGCTCGATCGCGGTGATCACGTTGCGGCGCACGGCCCGCGCGAGATCCGCGATGGCGACGCCGTACTCGACGAGCAGTTGCAGGTCGACGGCGGCCTGCTTCTCGCCGACCTCGACCGAAACGCCCTGGCCGACACTGCCGGACGCACCGGGAATGCGGTCGCGCAGCGCGCTCAGCGCCCGCGCGGCCCCGCCGCCGAGGTCGTACACGCCGTTGACCTCGCGGGCGGCGAGCCCGGCGATCTTCTGCACGACGGTGTCGGCGATGGTGGTGGCGCCCTGCTTGGTGACGAGGGCGGTGGTGTCGTCGGCGGTCGCCACCAAGGTCTTCTCGGCCGTCGCGGTCATGTGGTCCTCCTCGGATGTCCTGGGAACAAAGGCTTTTCGCCTGGTTCGTAGGTGAGGACACCGGGGATGGGAGATCGTCACTGCCACGATGGTGTGACGTGGCTCTCGCGTCGCGCACCACTGTCCTGAATGGCCCATTGGGGACCTCCGAGGTCTTGAATGGGTCATTCAAGACAGTCTCCGTCGGGTGGGGACCCGCCCGGAGGCGGCCACGGGAGTCGAGCTTGCTCGCGAGCCCGGTTCCAACGTCTTGAATGACCCATTCATGTCGTCGGACGACATGAATGGGTCATTCAAGACACTGGAGGAGCCCATCCCGAAACGCCCGCCGAGCAGCGGCGGGCCCGTACGAGTGTGAACCCTGAGGAGTTCCGACTGCGAAACAAAACCCGAGCAGCCACCGAACCCCGCGTCAGGCGAAGGCCGCGCCGTCGAGGTCCGTGACCACCAGTCGCAGCCGGGCGTTCTCCCACTCCGTGCCGGCCAGCACCGGCCGGACAGCTTCCGAAGCTCGGTCCAGCAGCGGCGGGATCGGCAGCCGGGTCGCGATCAGGCGGATCTGCACCACTTCCGGCGTCAGATCGACAGCCATGCCTTCCCGGTCCACCGGGAGCCACGTCGTCTCCGGGGAAACCGGTGTCGCCGGCCGGAGGCCCGCGACGCCCTTGAGCGCGCCGATGATCTTCTCGACCGCTTCGTTCGCGATCACCGGGTCGCCGCTTCGATGTCCATGATGGACACCGACACCTCGTCGACGACCAAGCCGGTCTGCGAAGTCACGTACCGGCTGACCGCGCGCTGCACCGAGCGGCCCACTGTCGCCGCCTGGTCGGCGCCCGAGGCGATCAAGTCCACCTGGACGCTCAACCGGCCGTCGACCGTGCGGACGCGCACCCCGTCGGCCGGGGCCGGGTCGAGGCCCTTCCACCGTTGGCGGGCCGCGCGTGTCCACGCCGTCACCAGGCCCCGCAGCCCCGGCTCCAGCCGCACCACGCCCGGCGCGGCGATCGCCGCCCGGGCCGCCACGCCGGCGATCACCGGGTCGGCGATGACGTACTCCACGCTCATTCCCCTGGCTCCCCGGCTGTGTCCCCGGCTGTGTCCCCAAAGATGTCGTCCACCAGCAGGTCGAGCTTCGCCAGCGTCAGGCCCACCCGGGCCGCGGCCGCCGCGGTCACCCGCTCGCGCACCAGCGACAACGCTTCACCGCCCGTAGCGTTCCGGAAACTCACCGCGAGGGTGAGCTCGACTTCGACGACGCCCGCGCCGTCGTTCCGGATCCGGCAGCGCCGGGCCCGGATGCCCTCGACGGTGTCCGCCGCGTACCGCAGCACCGCCGCCACCGCCTGCTCGCTGATCTCGACGAACCCGGGTTCCGGGGTCGGCAGCCGCACCATCGAGCCGCGCCGCACCTCCGCCCGGACCGCCGACATGATCTTGCCGAACAGGTCGGGCGACGGGACTTCGTCCTCGAGAACCAGCTCCGACGTCGCCTCGCGCAACGCGAGCAGGCTCTCGCGCGCCGCGCGGCAGTGCGGGCAGATCAGTTCGTGTTCGTCGGCCGGCCCGGCGCCGACCGCATCGAGCCGCTCCCACACCTGCTCGACATCGCGTTCGCAGGGCAGCTCGTAGTCCGTCATCGCCATGGCTTCATCACCTCCGCCAGCTGTGCCCTGGCCCGCGCGATCCGGCCTCGTACTGCGGTGCCGTTCACGCCGACGATTTCGCCGATCTCTTCGTAGGACCGGCTGTGCACCTCGCGCAGCAGCCAGCACGCCCGCTGTTCCGGGGTGAGCCGCGCCAACGCCGCGTTCAGCGCCGCGAGCTGGCCGCTCACCTGGGCGGCCCGCTCCGGCTGGAGGTCCCCGCGCGGCGACTCCGCCGCGTCCAAATCAATTTCGGCCTGCGGCCGGCGCGCGCGGATGACGTTCAGGCAGCGGTTCGTCGTGGCCCGGTAGAGCCAGCCGACGAACGCGGCGTCCTCGCCGAGCTGGTCGAGCTTGCGCCAGGCGTTGAGGAACACCTCCTGGACGACGTCCTCGGCGTCGCCGCGGTTGGCGAGCATCCTCGCGGCGAGCCGGAACATCGGGCCCTGGTAGCGCAGCACGAGCTGTTCGTACGCCCGGACGTCACCGTCCCGCGCGCGGCCCACCAGGGTCGCGTCGTCGAGCGGCGTACCGGGATCCGCGCTGGTCGTCGTCACGGCACCTCCTCTGGAGGAGGACACCGGAGCACGGAAAACGTCACGCACCGATTGTGGGTGACAGCCACCACTCGTGCGAATCCGTGCCGATCGGCTGAAGCCCGAAGGTCAGCTCTTCAGGCCGAGGTCGTCCAGACCGAGGATGTACCGGTACGGCAGGCCTTCCTTCTCGATGGCCTCACGCGCGCCGGTGTCGCGGTCGACGACCGTGACGACCCCGATGACGTCGGCGCCGGCCTCACGCAACGCCTCGACCGCGGTGAGCACGCTGCCGCCGGTCGTCGAGGTGTCCTCGACGGCCAGCACGCGCTGCCCTCGGACCTCCATGCCCTCGATGCGCCGCTGCATCCCGTGCGCCTTGGTGTCCTTCCGGACGACAAACGCGTCGAGCACGACGTCGTCGTCCGCCGCGGAGTGCAGCATCGCCAGCGCGACCGGGTCGGCGCCGAGCGTGAGCCCGCCGGCCGCCACGTAGTCCCAGTCCGCGGTGAGCTGCCGCAGCAGCTTGCCGATCAACGGCGCGGCCGCGTGGTGCAGCGTCGCCCGCCGGAGATCGATGTAGTAGTCGGCTTCCTTGCCGGACGCCAGGGTCACTTTTCCGTGCACCACGGAAAGATCGGTGACCAGCCTGGCCAGTTCGAGTTTCGCCGCTTGATCCAACCCGGGGTTCGCCACGGCCGTGAGTCTTACACACGTACCGGTTCACTCCCCGATCGATGTGGCGTCGACCGCACGCCCGCGCGTCGCCGCCCAGGCCGGGACCAGGATCGCGACCAGCGCCAGCACCACGGCGATGGCGAGCACCGTCAGATAGATCGCGATCGGACCGGACGGCAGCACCGAACCGGTCACCACGAGGCAGAACGGCACGATCGCGCCGGCCGCCGTCGCCGTGCCGAGCAGGATCGCGATGGTCGCGATCAGCCCGCCTTCGACCCCGGCCATCCGCAGCACCTGGCCGCGGGTGAACCCGCTCAGCCGCTGCAGCCCGAACTCGCGGCGCCGCTTGCCGGTCGCCATCACCAGCGTGTTGACCACGGAAATCACCGTGTACGCGATGATCATCCCGACGAGCAGGTAGTTGACCCAGGCGCCGACCTCGTTGCCCTTGGCGTGCGCCGCGATCAGTGCGTCCCGATCGCCGATCTGGACCGGCAACCCCGCTGTCGCTTCACGAAGGTGCGAAGTCAGCGTCGCCGTGTCGACGCCGGGAGCGGCGCGGACCAGCAGCTGCGGGGCGAGCCCGGCGGTCGTGTGCGGTGCGAGCAACCCGGCGGGCAGGACGAGGCTCTCGAACCCGGGGCGCTGGCTCACGACGGCCCCCACCCGCACGTCCACCGGGGTGCCGTCGCCGAGCCGCAGCGACAGCGTGTCGCCGACGTGGCGGCCGAGCGTGTCCGGCACCGTGACGGCGTTCCCGGTCAGCTCGCTGACGCCGACGGCGGGCCAGCCGTCCTTGTCCTGGTTCGACTCGTACGGCTTCTCGATGAACACCGTGCTCGTGACGTACTCCGACGCTCCGGCGACCCCCGGGACCGCGCGGACCCGGCTCACCACCGACGGGTCGAGCCCGACCGGCGAGCCGACGACCGCGTCCGCGCGCAGGTCCTCGGTGTACGCCTGGTTGGAGACGGCTTCCTGGGTCGTCTGCAGGTAGATGTTCGCGGTCGCGATGCCGACGGCCAGCATGATCGGGGTGACCGCGCCGGCCGTCCGCACCGCGACGACTCGGGTGTTGAGCAGCGCGACCCGGCCGGTGACGCCGCTGATCGCCTGCACCGGCCAGCGCAGCAGCGTCGCCATCACCTTCGTGACGCCGGGGCTGATCGCCGCCAGGCCGAACGCCCACAGCATCACCGCCGGGCCGGACGTACTGGCCGCGACCGGGCCGGTCATCACCGCGACCGTGACGATCGCCAGCGCCGTCCCGCCCGCGAAGCACAGGATCGCCGTGATCAGCCGGATCGGCGTCAGCCAGCGCCGTTCGACGGCCGCTTCGGCAAGCGCCTCGGTCGGGCGGACCTTCGACGCACGACGCCCGGCGACGAAGGCCGCCGCGACGACAGCCAGCAGCGACGCGCCCGCGGCGACCGTCGCCGGGAGCCAGCCCTGCTCGAAGCGCAGCACGTCGGGGACGACGTGGTTGGCCGCGAGCTGGTCGAACAGCCACCGCCCGAGCACCGGGCCGAGCACGATCGCGGCCCCCACCGCGAGCAGCCCGACCACCAGCGCCTCCCCGAGGACCATCCGCCGCAGCTGGCGCGGGGTGGTGCCGATCGCGCGCAGCAGCGCGAGCTCACGCTGGCGCTGCTGCGTCGACAGCGAGAGCGTGCCCGCGACGACGAACACCATGACCATCGCCGACAGCCCACCGGAGACCGCGGCCAGCACGATCAGGTTCTCACCGCTCTGGTCGACCTCCGGGAACTCCAGGAGCCCGCGGTCGGTGCCGGTCATGACCACACCGGCATCCCCGACCGCGGCCGTCACCGCGGCGACGTCGCCGCCGAAGACGCCGATCGTGTCGAGCTTGCCCGGGTGCCCGGCCAGGCGTTCGGCGTCCGAAGCCGCGAAGAACACGGCCGAGTCCCGCATCGGCTGCGGCGCGGTGGCGATGCCGGAGACGCGGTACCGGGCGACACCTCCGTGTGCGGCGACGGGCAGCGTGGCGCCGACGGGGATCCCCAGTCCGGCTTCGACGACGACCTCACCGGGCTGCGGCGCCTGCCCCTGCAACGAGTACGGCGTCAGCACGGCGGAGTCCCAGGCGTGGCCGAGAGCGCTCGCGGTACCGATCTGCGCCGCGAAGCTGACCTCGCCGACCACGTTCCGGACGCCGGGGACCGCGCGCAGGCGGTCGGCCAACGCGGCGTCGAGCCGGACGCGCTCGGCCAGGGTCCCGTTGTCGAACTTGTGCTTGTCCTCGGGGTCGAGGGTCGCCGGGTCGTCCTCCGGCAGCTTGAGCGTCTGCTGCCCGCCGACGACGATCGGCGCCGCGGCCAGCCGCTGCACCGGCGTCTCGGATCGGATGCCCGACTCCATCAGGCCACCGCACGCCGAGACGATCAGCGCGCCGAAGAACACGGCGACGAACGTCGCCAGGAAGGCGCCCTTGCGCTGGCGCAGGGTGCGCAGTGCCAGTCTGAACAGCGGTGCGAGCTTGAACATCAGACCCGCACCGCCGTCCGGTCCCAGGCGCCCAGGTGGGTCATCCGTTCGGCGACGGCGGCCGCGGTCGGCCGGGCCAGCCGGCCGGCGATCCGGCCGTCGGCGAGGAACACGACGTCGTCGGCGTAGGACGCGGCGACCGGGTCGTGCGTCACCATGATCACCGTCTGGCCCGACGCCCGGACGGACTCGCGCAGCAGGCCGAGGACATCGGCGGCGGTGCTGGTGTCGAGCGCGCCGGTCGGCTCGTCGGCGAACAGCACAGCCGGATCGGTGACCAGGGCGCGCGCGATCGCGACGCGCTGCTGCTGCCCGCCCGACAGCTGCCCGGGCAGGTGCTTGCGGCGCCCGTCGAGCCCGACGTGCGCGAGGATCCGCTTGACGAGCCGCTTGTCCGGGCGCTTCCCGGCCAGCTGCAGCGGCAGGACGACGTTCTGCTCGACCGTCAGCGCCGGGAGCAGGTTGAACGCCTGGAACACGAAGCCGACGCGGTCGCGCCGCAGCTTGGTCAGGTAGGTCTCGCTCTTGCCCTCGAGGTCCTGGCCGTCGAGCAGGACCCGGCCCGACGTCGGCCGGTCGAGGCCGGCCGCGCAGTGCAGGAACGTGCTCTTGCCCGAACCCGACGGCCCCATCACGGCCGTGAAACCGCCACGCGGGAAGGAGATCGAGACCCCGTCCAGCGCGACCACGCCTTCGCCGTACTCCTTGCGCACGGCTTCGAGCCGGACCGCGTCGGCTGCCTCGTGCCACCCAGTTGTCATGGGGAAAACGCTAGGCAGGTAGCGCCCGAACCTCCCTGGTGCAGACGCGCGTTTCCGGGGTAGGGACAGCCCTACTCAGGTGCGGCCCTTGCCACCGAAGCCGCCGCTGATCTTCCGCAACACCGCGCGCGGCAGCAGCCCGCCGATCGCGACGACGGCCTTGTACTGCAGGCTCGGCACCGAGATCACCTTGCCGCGGCGCAGGTCGGCGAGCGCCTCGGTGACCACCTGTTCGACACCCAGCCAGGCGATTTTCGGGCCGGGTTTGTCGATGCCGGCGCGCTCGTGGAACTCGGTCGCGGTGAAACCCGGGCAGAGCGCCATCATCCGGACACCCTTGGGCAGTGACGCGGCGATGCCTTCGGTGAACGACGTGACCCAGTTCTTGCTCGCGGTGTACGTCGAACCACGGCCGCTGAAGAAGCCCGCGACGCTGCTGACCTGGATGACGTCGCCGCGGCCGCGCTCGACCATGCCGGGCAGCACCGCCCGGGTCAGCCGCAGGACGGCGGTGACGTTGACGTCGAGCTGGCGCTGCAGCGCGTCCGGCGAGACGGTCCAGAAGTCGCCGCCCAGCCCGAATCCGGCGTTGTTCACGAGCAGGTCGATCGGCCCGGCGGCGAGCCGCTCTTCGACGGCGGCACGTCCGTCCACTTCGGACAGGTCGGCGGGCAGTACCTCGACGGCGACGCCGTACCGTTCCCGCAGCTCGGCGGCGTAGGCCTCCAGTCGCGCGGCGTCGCGGGCGACGAGCACCAGGTCGTACTTCTCGGCGGCGAGCGTGCGCGCGAACTGCGCGCCGATGCCCGCGGTGGCTCCGGTGATCACGGCGGTGGTGGTCATGTGGGTGAACCATACCCGCTGGTCAGGGCCCGAGGTGCAGCCGATTCGCGGCCGGGCTATCGTCGGCGATCATGGGTAAGCACAGCAGGCGCAAGAGCGGCTATCTGCCCAGGGTCGCCGCCGGCGCGGCCCCCGTCGCCCTCTTCTTCGCCGCCCCCGTTTCGGCGTTCGCCGCCCAGTCGGACCTGACGCTGCCGCTCGACGGGATCTCCCTCCCGGTCGACCACCGGCACGCCGGCACACTCGACGTCGAGCCGATCTCCGCCGGGCGTCGCGACGTCGTCACCAAGCAGTTCGGCGACGCCCGGATCGCCTTGAACCTCGCGGAGGCCGCGGGCGTCAGCCCGAATGGGGCGTCCGTGGCGCGGTTGGGCCAGCACGAACTTCGGGTCAGCCAGGTCGCCGTGACCACGGGCAACGAGCAGCGCCTGGCCGGCGTGAGCACGCCCACCCGGCTCGGGACGGGCGAGAGCACGCACCACGGCGTCTGGCTGGGCAACGGCGTCGACGTGCTGAGCGAGAACGCCGAGCAGCTCGACTCCGGGCTCTTCACCGGGGACCTCTCGGGCGGGCTCGCCGCTCGGCGGTCGTCCGGGCAGGCCGTCGACCTCGGCCGGCTGGGCGCGGTCGGCACGTCGTCCGAGCAGCACGCCACGGGCCGGCTCTCCGGCGTCCTCGACGTGGGGCAGGAGCACGACCTGGGCGGTCAGCTGGGTCCGGCATCGGGCCTGGTGAAGACGTCCCAGAGCCTCTCGTCGGGCTCGATCAGCGGCGACCTCGGCGTCGACCACGTCGTCCACGTCCAAGGCGGCGCGACGTCGGTGCGCGGCACGCTCACCCCCGACCACTCGGTGTCGGCGAGCGTGCTCGACCGCCCCGCGGTGTCCCTCTAGGTCAGTCCTGCGGCGGCTGGTCCGCGGGCGGGTGCTGCACCGGCGTCCCGGCGGCCGGGGTGCTCGGCGCGGAGCCGGCCGCGGGGATCGGCGCGCTCGCCTGGTGGCGGCCGGCGTCGTAGTCCTCGTCGAACGGGTCGACGATGTCCGCGATCTCGCCGAGATCACGCAGCAGGCGCTCGAGCCGGGACGGGCCGGCGGTCGGGACGACGCTGGCCAGCACCCACTCGTTCTCCAGCCACGCCACGCCGACGTCGCCGCCGAGCTGGTCCGCGGCGTCGACGAGCTCCTGGGTGATCACGGCGCGGGCGCCGTCGGCGTCGTCCGCGAAGGCGTAGCGGGAGCCGATCGGGCCGAGCATCTCGGGCATGTCGGCGCGCTGGAAGGGCACGCTGGAGAGCCACATCTCGATCGGGATCCGGTGCTTCTTGTTGCAGCGCACGGCGACGACGACGGCCGGGATCTGCCCCTCGGACTCGATGTCGAAGATGAACACGGGACGGCGGCCGTCGGAGGTGAAGGTCGAGCCCGCGACGACGTTCACGGCGGCGTCCGCGCCGAAGTAGCCGATGGCCCCGTTGGACCACTGCTGCGGCAGCCGCTCGTCCTCTTCGACGAACTGCCAGCCGCGCAACTGAGCCCAGCGCATGCGCTCGCGGTTGCGCGAGCCCTCCTTCGCCCGGTCGGCCGCAAGCAGCCCCAGCCCCGCCACCAGCGCGACGGCGGCGATGACGAACCAGATCCACGCCGGAATACCCACGACGTGCAGGGTATCGCCTGCTACGCCGAAGAGATGATCGCCGGTACCCGTGTCGCCGCGCCCGTTCGGAGCATTTCCCCGCTCCCGGGTCGACAAATCGCCATCTCAAGCCACTTTGGACAGCCGCTCGACCCCGAAAAGCCGTGAAGGCCTCCTTCCCGGCTCTTATGGCCGGGAAGGGAGGCCTTCACGGACCTCAGACGCGGTTGACGGTCAGGGCGTCGCCCGCCTCGATGTCCGGGATGTCGACCCGGACCGTGTCGCCGTCGCGGACCTCGCCGGACAGCAGTTCCTTCGCCAGCTTGTCGCCGATCGCCGACTGGACCAGCCGCCGGAGCGGGCGGGCGCCGTAGATCGGGTCGAAGCCGTTGAGCGCGAGCCACTCGCGGGCGCCGTCGGTGACCTCCAGGTTCAGCCGGCGCTGGGCCAGCCGCGCGGCCAGCTTGGCCACCTGGATGTCCACAATGGACGTCAGCTGCTCGGTGCCGAGCGAGTGGAACACGACGATGTCGTCAAGCCGGTTGAGGAACTCCGGCTTGAACTGCCGCTGCACCACCTGCAGCACCGCGTCACGCCGCTGCCGCTCGTCCAGGTTCGGGTCGGCGATGGCCTGCGAACCGAGGTTCGAGGTCAGGACCAGGATGGTGTTCCGGAAGTCCACCGTCCGGCCCTGGCCGTCGGTCAGCCGCCCGTCGTCGAGGACCTGCAGCAGCACGTCGAAGACGTCCGGGTGGGCCTTCTCGACCTCGTCGAGCAGCACCACCGAGTACGGCCGGCGCCGGACGGCCTCGGTCAGCTGCCCGCCCTGGTCGTACCCGACGTAGCCCGGCGGGGCGCCGACCAGGCGCGCCACCGAGTGCTTCTCGGCGTACTCGCTCATGTCGATCCGCTGGATCGCCCGCTCGTCGTCGAACAGGAACTCCGCCAGCGCCTTGGCCAGCTCGGTCTTGCCGACGCCGGTCGGGCCGAGGAACAGGAACGAGCCGGTCGGCCGGTCCGGGTCGGCGACGCCGGCCCGGGCGCGGCGCACCGCGTCCGCCACGACCTGCACGGCCTCGGGCTGCCCGATCACCCGCTGCCCCAGCTCCTCTTCCATCCGGAGCAGCTTGCCGGTCTCGCCCTCGAGGAGCCGTCCCGCCGGGATGCCGGTCCACGCGGCCACGACGTCCGCGACGTCGTCGGCGCCGACCTCCTCCTTCAGCATCACGTTCTGCTGGCTCGCCTCGTTCGCGACCGTGGCGGCCTCGAACTCCTTCTCCAGCGCCGGGATCCGGCCGTAACGCAGCTCCGCGGCCTTGCCCAGGTCACCGTCGCGCTCGGCGCGCTCGGACTCGCCGCGCAGCTGCTCCAGCTGCTCCTTGAGCTCGCGGACCTTCTCGATGGAGCCCTTCTCGTTCTGCCAGCGCGCGGTGAGCGCGGTCAGCGTCTCGCGCTTCTCGGCCAGCTCGGCGCGCAGCGCGGACAACCGGTCCTTCGACGCGGCGTCGCTCTCCTTCGCCAGCGCCATCTCCTCGATCTCCAAACGGCGCACGGCGCGCTCGACCTCGTCGATCTCCACCGGCCGCGAGTCGATCTCCATGCGCAGCTTGGACGCGGCCTCGTCGACCAGGTCGATGGCCTTGTCCGGCAGGAAGCGCGCGGTGATGTAGCGGTCGGACAGCGTCGCGGCGGCGACCAGGGCGGCGTCCGTGATCCGGACACCGTGGTGCACCTCGTAGCGCTCCTTCAGACCGCGAAGGATCGCGATGGTGTCCTCGGGCGACGGCTCGCCGACCAGCACCTGCTGGAAACGCCGCTCCAGGGCGGCGTCCTTCTCGATGTGCTGGCGGTACTCGTCGAGCGTGGTCGCGCCGACCATCCGCAGCTCACCGCGAGCGAGCATCGGCTTGATCATGTTGCCGGCGTCCATCGCGCCTTCGCCGGTCGCGCCGGCGCCGACGATCGTGTGCAGCTCGTCGATGAAGGTGACGACCTCGCCCGCGGAGTCGGTGATCTCCTTGAGCACGGCCTTCAGCCGCTCTTCGAACTCGCCACGGAACTTGGCGCCGGCCACCATCGACCCGAGGTCGAGGGCGACGACGCGCTTGCCGCGCAGCGACTCCGGCACGTCACCGGCGATGATCCGCTGGGCCAGGCCCTCGACGATCGCCGTCTTGCCGACGCCGGGCTCGCCGATCAGGACCGGGTTGTTCTTCGTGCGCCGCGACAGCACCTGCACGACGCGGCGGATCTCAGTGTCCCGGCCGATGACCGGGTCGAGTTCGCCGGCGCGGGCGCGCGCGGTGAGGTCGACGCCGTACTTCTCCAGCGCCTTGAACGTGCTCTCCGGGTCCGCGCTGGTGATCCGGGCGGAACCACGGACCTTGGCGAACGCCTCCTGGAGCGCGTCCGGCGTGGCGCCGTGCCGCTTGAGCAGGTCGGCCACCTGGCCGCCCTCGGTGGCGAGCCCGACGAGCAGGTGCTCGGTCGAGACGTACTCGTCGCCCAGCTCGGTCGCCAGTTTCTGGGCGTGCGTCAGCGACTTCACGGCGAAGTTGTCGAACTGCGGGCTCGACACGGTCGCGCCGGTCGCCGACGGCAGCGCCGCGATGATCGGCTCGAGCTCCTTGTGCACCACCCCGGGGTCGGCCCCGACCGCGGTGAGCAGCGGTGCGGTCAGCCCCTCACCCTGCGCCAGCAGGGCGCCCAGCAGGTGGGCGGCCGAAACGTGCGGGTTGCCGGCCATGGTGGCCGCCTGCGCCGCGGACGAGATCGCCTGCTGGGTCTTCGTGGTCGGGTTGAAAGCGTCCATCCCTCACCTCATGCTCGGATACCTGAAAAGTCCTGGTGACAGGCCTGACCGTGACCTGACACTACCTTCAACGCACAAAGACTTGAGTCTGTTCCGCTCAACTTTGACCGGGTGCGACGGCGTTCGCCGGGAGCCGGGGCGCGAGCGTGCCGAGCCCGGCGACGGCGAGGCCGGCACACACCCCGACCAGCACCCAGGGTAACCAGTCGGCGACCGAGAACAACGCCACCACGGCGGGCGCCAGGACCTGCGCCATGGTGAACGCGTACTGGTACGCAGCGAGATAACGGCCGCGGGCGTCCGGAGGTGCCGCGGCCTCGGCCAGCGCCCCCGGCCGCGGCCCGAAGACCAGGTCGCCGGCGGCGAACACCAGCGTCGAGGCCAGCAGGTAGACCACCCGCCAGTCTTCGGGGACGAGCAGCACGCCCAGGCTGACCATGCACCACGCGGCGAACAACGCCGAGCCGGCCCGCATCGCGCCGATCCGGGTCAGCTTCGCCGTGAGCCGCAGCGCGAGCGTGCCGCCGACGCTGGTCAGCACGGTGAGCAGGGCGAGGATCGCGCCGGGCAGCCAGGCCGGGCCGTGCAGCCGGTCCAGGACGAACACCGGAGTGCCGATCAGGAAGAAGTCGAGGGAGAGCCCGAACAGGCCGCTGAAGACGATCAACGCGAGGTAGGGCCGGTCGCGCAGCACCCGCGCGGGCCGTTCGCACTCCTTCTGGTGCGGCCGCACCAGCCGGACGAAGAACCCGAGGATGAAGGCGGCGGCGGCGAACGTGAAGACGTCCAGGGCGAGCGCGACCTGGTACCCGTCCGTGCCCCGCCAGGTCAGCAGAACTCCCGCCACGAGACCACCCAGGCCGAAACAGCCGGCCCGCACCATCCCCACCTCGGCGAACGGCCGATCCTTCTGGACGTCGCCCACGACGTCGGCGATGAGCACGAACAGGGAGCTGTAGAACAACTGCTGCCCGGCGGCGAGCAGGACCGCGGCGATCACCACGGTCCCGACGCCGTCGGCCAAGAGGTACGCGCTCGCGCCGGCGGCCTGCAACAGCTGGGCGCCGATGACTACCGCGCGTGGCCCGACGCGGTCCACGAGCCGGCCGGCCAGCGGCGGCACCACGAGACCGCCGACCGTGCCGAGGGTGACGGCGGTGCCCGCCATCGCGAGCGGCACGTCGACCACCTGGGTCACGTAGACCAAGGCCAACGGGAGAAACAGACCTGAGCCGAAGTTGTCGATCCCCAACGCGCACAGCAGTGCGACCCGGCTACGCGTCACCCACCGACGTTAGCTCTGCTCAACACCGGGAAGTCAGGACCGAACGGCCACAATCGGTCACGCCGAATGCAACTGGCGGTGTTACCGCTTCCCCGCGAGTCACTTGGTCGTGTCAGCAAGACACGCCGCGGTGCCGAGGGCGCGGCGCAGGTCGGCGTTCATCTCCGCGAGCCGCCCGGTGAGGTCGCTGACGCGCTCGTCGTCCCAGCCGCCGAGGGCCTGCTCCATGAATTCGACGTAGTTGGTCCGCCAGTGGGCGAGCTCGGCGCGGCCCTTCTCGGAGACGCTCACCAGGGTCGCCCGGCCGTCCTCGGGCGCGGGACGGCGGTCGATCAGCCCGGCGGCGGAGAGCTGGGTGATCTGCCTGCTGACCACCGACAGGTCGACGAGCCGGCGCTTCGCCAGCTCCGATGGCCGCGCCTCGCCGTTCTTCGCCAGGTCCGACAGCAGCATGGCGGCCGCGGGGTGCAGCCCCGGCGAGTCCTGCCAGGCCTGCATGATCCAGGCGTGCTGCAGCTGCGACGCCGTCCTCAGCTCACGCATGAGCTCGACCCGGACGTCGTCCTCGGTGTCGTCGAAGCTCATCGGAACCCTCCCGGT
>Ga0307515_10014939_pt1 | contig 14347 bp, 1 predicted proteins | sample 17_EM_MG_FD_194513 | JGI IMG/M metagenome (GOLD analysis project Ga0307515, IMG submission 194513) | Populus trichocarpa ectomycorrhiza microbial communities from riparian zone in the Pacific Northwest, United States - 17_EM | ecosystem: Host-associated > Plants > Roots > Unclassified | place...
GCCTTTAAATAGTGGAATAATAAAGATTTAGAAGGGTGTATATTACTAATAAGCCTAAAGGATATCCTAGAGAATATAGCCCTAGGTAAAATAGTATACGCTTTATACCTAAAGAAGTATTAAATCTAATCCCTATTTAATAGTAAGATGGGTATAAAGCCTAGTATAGGTAATAACCCCTTTATAATGGAGACTGGATAGGTCGCGGAGATATTATAGGGAGGCGGCGATCTTAAGGATTTTATAAGATATTTTAACCGTTATAGGTTACTCTAGCTTAAGCAATATATAGAGAATATACTACAGCACCTTAAACGCTATATTAAAGAATTTCCTACCCTTTACTAGCTACTATATAAAATGGTATAATATACAGTAGCAACTATATATAAGTAACTACTATAGCGCACGACGCTGCCTATAAGCATTTTAAGGGAGCTTAGGACCTACTTAATAATAGCATAAAGGATAAACGCGACCCTAATTTGTTAAATATTCTAGTAGGCCTAAGGGACTTATTAAGGGTATTTTTGGGTAAAAGAGCTAAAGTCCTACCATAGAACTCGGAGTATAATTATATAATTAATTTAAAAGAAGGTAAATAACCGCCGAACCTTTCTATTTATAACCTCTCTTATAAAGAGCTTAAGATCTTACAAGAGTACCTTAATAGTTTACTAAAAAAGGGGTAGATCCGGCCTAGTAAGTTACTAGTAGGCACGCTAATCCTCTTTATTCTAAAACTAGATAGAACTATAAGGCTATATATAGACTATTACAGTCTTAATAAGATTATAATTAAGAACCATTACCTACTACTACTAGTTAGTAAAATACTAGATTAACTATTTAGGGTAAAGATTTTTACAAAGCTAGATTTATAAGACGCCTATTATAGGCTCCGTATTAAAAAAGGGGATAAGTAAAAAACCGCTTTTAAGACCTAATATAGCTACTTTAAGTATCTGGTAATGCCTTTTAGGCTAGCTAATACGCCTATAATATTCTAATTATATATTTATAAAGCTTTAGGGAGACTAGTTAACCGTATATACGTTAATTATCTAAATAATATTCTAATCTACTTAGAAAATAAGAATTAGTTTAAGTAATATATCCGTAAAGCGCTAAAACGTTTAGATAATTAGGGCCTTTACGCTAAGGCGTTAAAGTATATTTTTAATACTAAGTAGGTTAAGTTTCTAGGTTATATTATAATGCCTATAAGCGTGGTTATAAACCTAGTATAGGTATAGATAATTTAAAAGTAGCTAAAGCTAGAGAGTTATTAGGATATTTAAGTGTTCTTAGGCTTTACTAATTTCTATAAGTACTTTATTTATAACTACTTAGACATTACCTAATACTTATTTAACTATATTACGTATCACGGGACTCACACGTTCTCACGTCTCTGCGCGTTTTAACGTTCTTGACCCGTGCTCACGTTCGTCCCGAGACACCTACGCACGTTCCCCTACAACCCCTATTTATACCCGTACCTAACCTGTTCTGTTCTGTTCTGCATCCAAATGTCTTTATATCAACCACGCATAGTTACACGTAAGAGTATAGTGCAAAAAAGGTGCATAGAGGCGAAAAATTCGCTTATTTTTTCTAAGTCATTTTGCGTGCAGTTTCAATTACGCCTGCGTACAAAGTAGTCCCGAGGCTTAACACTACACCAAAACTCTATACAATTAATATTTTATCGCCAATCCTTGACATTTAATAACTTCCTTGCACTTCTCCTGCATATTCTTAATATGTTTAAGTGCCTAGTATAAATCTAGCTCGTCCTAAAGGTCCTAAACTACCTGCTTAAGCTCCTTAAGCGACGTTGGAAAGGGCTCTATCTATGTAATCTGTGCTTTTATCCATAACTAGACCTTCTTAATAGGATTTAGATCTGGTAAGCTTGGAGGCTAATTATTACTAAATCCTTTAATACCAAGCCTTTTGCAAACTGCCTTTGCTGCCCCCTTGTGAACCGGCGCGCTGTCTTCTATAAATATGGTATTGGGTTCTATATCTTTAAGAAATAGGCCAACTACTGCCTTTTTTAGGTTAGTAGAGGTTTAAAATAGCAGAGAATAAACACTTACTTTAAGGACCTGCTCTGCGTAATCTCTGCTATTAATCCCTTTCTTGCCATGTCGTCTCTCTAAAAACACAAGCTTAGACTTCCACCCCCAACTAATTGCTCCCCATACTATAAAAGACGTCCTCCCTAAGCGAAATACTGATTGTATATAATCAGGATGAGTCTTCTCGCCGGTCCTTCTTGTAATATATAGCCTTCCTCGCTCGCCGGTGACAAAGCTGCATTTGTCTGACCATATCACTGTTGCCCACGCGTTAATTGTCTAATTAATGTAATGAGACTTTAAGATCTAGTTGCTTAATCAATCGTGCGGAAGTTATGCGTCTGCCGTACCAGCCCTATCGAATTAGCCGTATTACGTAGCGGACAGCTTGTTCCGAGAGCTTATAATTGCGTCCAGGTGCTTTATAGCGGCGATTGCGTTTAGATGCAACGATGCGACTAACTGCTGATTAAGATATTAACACGCCGTGCTTAGTATTCATCTTTTTAACGATTTAAGGTTGTGAAAGACCCGCATTACTGTATGATCGGACCCGTACACGCGTAGGGGTCCTAAAATGGCTCTTTGGAGCCGGCCCACGGGCCGGGGAGCTCATTGTCGCGTGTTAAAGCTTAAAGAAGTTAACGCGGTGGTGATATTTTGGATATTTTTTAGGCGGTCGTAGGTGGCAATATACACAGTACGCAGGCATGATTAGTTTTACCGCAAAATGACTTAGAAAAAATAAGCGAATTTTTCGCCTCTATGCACCTTTTTTGCACCATACTCTTACGTAGCCTTCTTCAATTACTACCCTGTTTAGTACATTGTATTCCAGCTCGTGCCCACTTCCGTGACACTACATTTAGATCCCTTTTCTATACCTGGCGGGCCTGTGGGCTACTAGTCGCGGAGCATGCCTTTCTACGCCTACGGGGTAGATACAGGAGCTGCTGGCTGCGGGTAGACTAGGACGCTAGGGTTCTGAACTGGTACGACAAGATTCCGCGCCGATTCGCATACGGACCTCGATGGCTTGCACCCTACTGCTACCGATTACGAACAGGCACGTTACTGCCCTTCGGTTTGACCTGATGGCTCGCATCCTACTGCATGACGACCCCGACCCCGGCGCTGGCATCGTACTGCTGTCCTACCGACCTGCACCGTTACTGCCCTACGTACCGACAAGACCTCGCGCCAATACGCCTGCGAAACGACCCCGATAACCCGTCGTGCCGATACGCCTACGACCCTGTCGCTTACATCGTACTGCTACCCGAATCTGATAAGATCCCGTGCCGATATGCCTACGGAACCTGCGCTGGCACCGTACTGCCACCGATAAGAACCTGCCTACGATACGAATACTGCACCGCATCGACAAGAACCTGCCAAGATAAGATAACACTGCACCGTAATCCGACATCTATTTTTCCCACCCACCCACCCCTATACACGCTACACGACACCCCCCACGGAGGGGGGGCCCTACCGGCGTCGGGACGAGACCTGGTGAGGAGGGACCATATATAGATATATGAAGGAAGACCGTAGAGCTGCTAGAAGCGAGAAAGGGACTATATAAGCTTCAGCAATGCGTCTCCAAGCGGCAAGAACAGGAGTGTAGCTAGCAACAGAAGCTAGGCTATGCTTCGGGCCTAACAAGTTAGTAGCCTAACGATCAAATATGGAAGGACTGAACTGGAGGAACCTATATAACGGAGGACGTAGAAGGGCGGAGAAAGCTAACGAATTTTTTTTCCCGTAATGGGTTTTTTTTCTAGTATATACGACACAACACGCCTCGCAGGAGCTTGGAAGTAAGGGGGGGGTACTGTCACGGGACTCACACGTTCTTACGTCTCTGCACGTTTTGACGTTCTTAACCCATACTTACGTTCGTCCCAAGACACCTACGCACGTTCCCCTACAACCCCTATTTATACCCATACCTAACCTATTCTGTTCTGTTCTGCATCCAAATATCTTTATATCAACCACGCATAGTTACGCGTACGTAGCCTTCTTTAATTACTACCCCGTTTAGTATATTGTATTCCAGCTCGTGCCCACTTCCGTGACATTACGGAAGCTTTTTAAGACCTAACCTAAGGAGTAAAATACCCAAAGGTGATAAGGAAGAAAATTAAAAAGGGACTAACTAAATAGTATAAGCTATAGCTATAGCCTAAAAAGGTTTAGAAGGCCTTTTAAAAACTATATATAAAGTTTACGGAAGCTTTATTACTATAGTATTTTAACCTAGATTAGCTACTAATAATAGTTACTAATATATTAAATTTTGCCCTTATTAGTATTCTACTATAACCTAATAGGCATCTAGATGCTACCTAGCTTTACTAAAGACTAGTAGTATTTTATAGTAGAAATTCTAGGGGCTTAAAGTTAGGTATTATACCTATAATAAGAAACTACTAGCTATAGTTAACTGCTTTAAATAGTAGCGATACTACCTTAAGTACGCGAGCTATACTACTTATATACTCTTAGATTATTATAATTTATACTACTTTATAACTATAAAGGAGCTTATACCTTAATGGGCTAAATAAGTAAAGAAATTTACGCGATTTAATTTTAAAATTAAATATAAGCTAGGGGAAAACAACCCTACTAATAGACCGTTATAATGGCTAGATTATACTAAAGGCTTTAAAATAAAAAAAGGAAAATAGATAATAAATATTTTACTCCCTATATTATAGAATAAGCTCTAGGTATAGAATACTTAAGTACCTATAGCTTTATATATTAAGTTTTAGGCAGTATAAACCTTATTAGCTTTTACTAACGTTTTAGTTAGTACTTAGTTTATAACTAATAAGGGTCTAAATATACCTAAATAGGATATTTTTAATATACTCTTAAAACCTAGTAATATATTACCTCTAATTACTAAGCTATCCTTTTAACTAATAGTAAAGCTATAAAGTAATTAAAACTCGGAGCCTTATAATAACTAAAGGACTTTAACCTTATAGCGGCCTTTCTAATATATATATATATATTAAGAAGTTATAAAATTTATAGTACTATCTAGTTTTATACTTAAAGTAGTATAGAATAAAATAGCTTTTACCTAAGAACTATCTAAAAGGTTAACGGATCTTATCTATAAGGTATAATAGAGAAACGCTTTTTATACTATCTTTAATATAAAAGTAGACTGGAAACGTAATAGAAAAAAAGCTATTAGGTGCTACTATTAGAAACTAGACCTAATAGGCCTATTACGTAGATATAGTAAGGTTTAGGTACTATAAAAAATAAATCTATAACAGAAGATTTTTATAAAGAATTATAATAATCCTTTAGGCGGCCACCATAGTCAAATAAAAATAGTAAAATTATTTTAACGCAAATACTATTAGCTAAAGCTTAATTAGGAAGTAAAAAAGTAAATTAGCTATTATAAAAAGTATTAAGTATATAAGATCTATAGATATAAGCTATAGTAATATTATACTATAGACTTTATTATAGATCTTCTACTATTTAAAGATAGCTAAGAATAAATATATAATTTAGTCCTTATACTTATTAATAGGTTTTTAAAGTACGTTTAATACCTTTTTATTAATAAGACGATTAATATATAAGCGCTTACTAACCTAATTAAGGAAAAATACTTTTTTAAAGTAGATTAGCCGTACTCTATTATTACTAATAGGGGCAGCATCTTTATAAGCTAGTACTAGTTAGATTTATACTTTTATTTAAAGATAGACTACTATTATAATATAGCTTTCTATTTATAAATGGATGGGTAAATAAAACGCTAGAACTAAAAACCAGAGTCTTACTTATATATATATTTAAACTATTAGCAAAATAATTAGTATAAGCTACTTCCGTATACGGAGTACGCTTATAATTTAAAGTAATACGTATTATATAAGTATATACTAATTTAGATTACCTATAGCGTTTAACTATTTAGGTTTAATAGTATACCTGATAATTATTATCTAAGGCTATATAATTAGTTATAGAATCCTACTAGAAAGTTTAAGGATATCTACTAAAGAGTATAAGGATACCTCTAGGAATAAAAGGAGTAATAAAAGTATATAAAGTAGAGCCTATAGAATACCTAAAAGTAGTAGAGACTCTAGTAGAACTATAAATACTAGAATAAATATTTTAGAGTAGGCAATAAGGTTCTATTATGTTTAATAAATATTAAAACCTGCTAAATATTAAAGAAGCTTAATATAAGATACCTAAATCCCTTTTAAGTTAAGGAATAAATTAATAAGCTAGCCTACTACCTCTAGCTACCCCTATCTATAGCCTATATATATTTAATATTTTATATAAACCTACTAAAGCTATTGTATAAACTACTACTAAAAAGGAACTTCTGTTTAGGCCTAATTAAACACCCTAAAGTAGTAGGCGAGTGGTATAAGGTTAAAGCTATACTATACTATAAGTTTATTAAGAATAAGCTTTAATATAAAGTTAAATAGCTAGGCTAGCCTACTAAGAACTCTATATAGGAACTAGAGGATTGCCTTAATTATTATAAAGATATTTTAAAAGAATATTAGGACTAAGGTCTATAATCTATAAATTATAGAAAGCGCTTTAATACTATAGTATTATTATAACCTATAAAGAAAGCTCGTAGAAAGAGTAAATAGGTTAACTTAAATATAAAATAAATAGGCTCTAAAAACTATAAGAATTAGAGATATAGCCTAAGGTTAAATAGGCCCTTAGCCTTTTTATATATATAGTATAGAATTAATAGGGCATTTTACTAGAATTGTATTCCTATTAATTAATCTATACTAGAAATATTATTTTTAAGGCCTTTAAGCCCTTCCTAAAAGCCTTTTAAGGCCTTTTTAAACACCTAATTAAGGTCCTTAATTGCTACTATATATAAGGATAAATTCTAAATACCTAATTTAAAAAGCTACTATATCTTATCCTTAGAATTAATATTAGTATTTATTAGCCCTCTAAGGAATAGCTAATAGAAATAAGATCCCTTTATAGAAGTATGGGTAGGTATAAAAATAGGGGTAGGATAATAAGGTATAGCTAAAGTAGAGATTTTTAAACGCTTAGTACTAATATTAAGTCTAAACTAATACTAATAAAGTTCTTAAGGCGTAAGCTTATGGTTAATAAAGATACGTTTAAGCCTAGAATAAATAGAGATATTAGCTAGCTAGTATAGTCTAGAACTACTAAAACCTTACTATAATAACTATTAATTACCTATCTGCTAAGTACCTAAAGGGTAACCTACCTAATAACGTATTATATTATACTTTTTTAAGACTTAACGCGTATACGCGAACTTTTTTTATAGTAAATAGCAACCTTCTTCTTATTACCCCTATCCTTTACCTTATTCTTAATATACTAACCTTACTTTTATATTAGGCGTTACTAACTAGCTTACTAGGAATTATAGACAGTATAAATAGCCGTAGTATAGTCTTAAATTTAACTAAGTTACTTAGTATTTATACTAGAATAAGAAGGAGCCCAGGCGATACAGTAGTTTAAAATATTAAAGGAACGCTACTACTTAAGCCTAGGCTATTAAAGCTTACCTTAATATAACTACCGCTTTTAGTATATATATATTAATTATAAGGACTAAAGGTGTTAGATTTAATATAGTACGTCTTATTATAAGCCTCTAGAATCCTTTTATTAGATTTCTAGTTTTTTTTAAAAGATATATAGGTAAAATTATTTAGGTAGGACTAGTACTAATTATAAGTTAGTAGAAGTTAGGGTTTTATATATAAAGGTAAGGCTAGGATACGCTATAAAATTTACCTAAAAGAGTAGTTAGTAGGGAAATAAAGAGGTATATTAAATTAATAATAAAAAAGATGAAAATTTTAATAATATATTAAAGATACGTCTAAATTAGATAAAGGTTAATAACGGGAAGTAAAGTATTAAGAAAAAGGATTAAGCTTAATAAGTAAGGTATCTTTATACTTTACCTTTTAATACCCTTTTAGTAAATAGCCATAACCTTACTAATATAACTCAGTTATAATAGCGCTATTTTTAAATATAAAAAAAGGAAACACGCGTATAAGCTATTTAGCTATTACTTTCTTATAAAAACTATTCCAAATATATAGTATAAGACTATTAGATTTAAAAGTATATATATTAAATCTTAAAAAATAAGTCTCTTTAAATAACTAACTAATACCTTAACTGTATTTAATAGCCTAAGGGCAAATATAAAAGCAATGCGTTAATAACGTAGGGGATTATAAGAAAAGGATTTTAAGAAAGGATTGTAGACTATATCTTAGCAGTTAAAGACAACGGTAAGCTAAGGCTCTATATATTAAATCCTATACTAAAAGGTTCTATAGAACTATACTAGAACACTAAATTACCTATAATACTTAAAATTAATTATAAACTAGTATAAAGGCTTAAAATTAAAGTTATAATAAAAATCCTTATATTAGCCTAGGTAGTTACTAGTACGCTTTTAGTAAGCTTCTAATAGGTCTTCTAGCAATCCTCACGTCTTTTCTTTAGTTATATATTTTTCTTATTAAGGTTTTTTAGAGTTTAAAATAGGGGTTAGATAGATAGATAATATATAGCGGTATACTAATATCTCTTCAATATCTCTCCGACCCCCTTTTAGGATAAGCCCTTATAATCTCCCTACTATAAGGTAATAGCAATTAGGGGCTAACTATAAAAAGGGGGAGGGGGGCAATATAAGGGATATTATTGCGGATACTTTGGGTTGCCCTTAGGACAACCCCTAAACGCCCCTTAGATAGTCGCTAGTTACGTACTAAAGGCATATACCCGTAGTATATAGTCTCTATAATCCTAAAGGCCTTACCTTTTAAGGATTTATCTCTCTTACCAATCTATTCTATTCTATAATTATATCCTTATAGCCCCCTATTTATAGAGTCCCCTTATACTATTAGATATAGTTAAAGAGACTTACCTTTTAAGATTTAGTATATATACTTTTAAATCTAATAGTCCTATGCTATATAATTAGCGTAGCTTTACTGCTTAGTAAGTAGGGATACTTTATAATAGCATCTATAGCTATTATACGATTATTAAAAACGTCTATAATATTATTCCCTAATACTATAGTATCGTTTTAAGTATAATTTAACCTATGTATATCTTTAATTAACGTCTTAATTGCCTTCCCCTGGCTACATTATTAGTTTTTATAAAAAAGCAATAGCTAAATAGCTTATACGCGTATTTCCTTTCTTTTAAATAGCGCTATTATAATAGAGTTATATTAGTAAGGTTGTGGCTATTTACTAAAAGGGTATTAGAAGGTAAAGTATAAAGATATTTACTTATTAAGCTTAATCCTTTTTCTTAATACCTTACTTTCCATTATTAAGCTTCGTTTAATTTAGACATGTCCTTAATATATTATTAAATTTTTCTTTTTTATTATTATTAATTTAATATATCTCTTTATTTTTCTACTAACTACTCTTTTAAGTAAATTCTATAGTATATTTTAGCCCTACCTTTATATATAGAACCCTAGCCTCTACTAACTTGCAACTAGTACTAGTCCTATATAAAGGTATTAAATATACTTTAAACCCTTATTAATAAGTATAAGAACTAAATTATATATTTATCCTTAGCTATCTTTAAATAGCGGGAGATCTATAATAAAGTCTGTAGTATAATATTGTTATAGCTTACTAGTAGGGGGAACTAATTTAAGTAAACCCTATAGCTTATACCTATAGATTTTATATACTTAATACTTCTTATAATAACTAATATACTCCTTTACTTCCTAATTAAGCTTTAGCTAATAGTATTTATACTAAAGTAATATTACTATTTTTACTTAACTATAGTAGCCGCCTAGAGGATTATTATAATTTTTTATAAGAATCTTCTATTGTAAATTTGCTTTTTATAGTACCTAAACCTTACTATTTCTATATAGTAAGCCTATTAGGTTTAGTTCCTAATTTTAATACTTAATAGCTTCCTTTCTATTACATTTCTAGTTTACTTTTATATTAAAAATAGTATAAAAGGCGTCCCTTTATTATACCTTATAGATAAGATCTATTAACCTTTTTAATAGTTTTTAGGTAAAAGCTATTTTATTTTATACTACTCTAAATATAAAACTAAATAGTACTATAAATCTTATAACTTCTTAATACGCGTATATTAGAAAGGCTGCTATAAGGTTAAAGTTCTTTAGTTATTATAAGGCTCTAAGTTCTAATTACTCTATTGCTTTACTATTAGTTTAAGGGAATAACTTAGTAATTAAAGGTAGTATATTACTAGGTTTTAAGAGTATTTTAGGGATATTCTATCTAGGTATATTTAGACCCTTATTAGCTATAGACTAGGTACTAGTTAAAATATTAATAAAAGCTAATAGGGTTTATACCGCCTAAAACTTAATATATAAAGCTATAGGCGCTTAAGCATTCTATACCTAGAGTTTATTCTATAATATAAGGAGTAAGATATCTATTATCTATTTTCCTTTTTCTATTTTAAAGCCTTTAGTATAATCTAGCCGTCGTAACGGTCTATTAGTAGGGTTATTTTTCCCTAGCTTATATTTAATCTTAAAATTAAATTATATAAGCTTCTTTACCTATTTAGCTTATTAAGGTATAAGCTCTTTTATAATTATAAAGTAGCGTAAATTATAGTAATCTAAAAGTATATAAGTGGTATAGCTTATATATTTAAGGTAATATTACTACTATTTAAAGCAGTTAACTATAGCTAGTAGTTCCTTATTATAGGTATAATACCTAATTTTAGGCCTTTAAAATTTTCTACTATAGAATATTACTAGTCTTTAGTAAAGCTAGGTAGTGTTTAAATACCTATTAGGTTATAATAGGATACTAATAAAGATAAAATTTAATTTATTAGTAATTATTATTAATAGCTAATCTAGGTTAAAATGCTATAGTAATAAAGCTTTTATAAATTTTATATATAGTTTTTAAAAGACCTCCTAAACCTTTCTAGGCTATAACTATAGTTTATACTATTTAGTTAATCCCTTTTTAATTTTCTTTCTTACTACCTTTAAGCTTTTTACTTCTTAGGTTAGGTTTTAATAAGCTTTTATAATATAGTTAAATAGGTATTAGGCGATGTCTAAGTAGTTATAAATAAAGCGCCTATAGAAATTAGTAAAGCCTAAGAATACTTTAATATTCTAATAGCCCTCTAGCTTTAGCTACTCTTAGATTATCTATACTTATAGGCATTATAATATAACCTAAAAACTTAACCTATTTAGTATTAAAGATATATTTTAACGCCTTAGCGTAGAGGCCCTAATTATTTAAATATTCTAGCACTTTACGGATATATTACTTATACTAATTCTTATTTTTTTAAGTAGATTAGGATATTATTTAAATAGATAATATATATACGGTTAACTAGTCCCCTTAAGGCTCTATAAATATATAATTAGAATATTATAGGCGTATTAGCTAGCCTAAAAGGCATTACTAGATACTTAAAGTGGCTATATTAGGTCTTAAAAGCGGTCTTTTATTTATTCCCTTCTTTAATATAAAGCCTATAATAGGCGTCTTATAAATTTAACTTTATAAAAATCTTCGTCCTAAATAGTTAATCTAGCATTTTACTAACTAGTAGTAGTAGGTAACGGTTTTTAATTATAATCTTATTAAGACCGTAATAGTTTATATATAGCTTTATAGTTATATCTAGTTTTAAATAAAGAGGATTAGCGCGCCTACTAGTAACTTATTAGGCTAAATTTACCCCTTTTTTAATAACCTATTAAGGTACTTTTATAGGATCTTAAGCTCTTTATAAGAGAGGTTATAGATAAAAAGGTTTAGTAATTATTTACCTTCTTCTAGATTAATTATATAATTATATTCTAAGTTCTATTATAGGACTTTAGCTTATCTACCTAAAAAATACCTTTAGTAAGTACCTTAGGCCTAATAGAATATTTAATAAATTAGGGTTATGTTTATCCTCTATATTATTATTAGGTAGGTTCTAAAGCTCCCTTAAAATACTTACGGGCAGCGCCGCGCGCTATAGGAGTTACTTATATATAGTTACTACTATATATTAAACCGTTTTATATAGTAGCCGGTAGAGGGTAGGAAACTCCTTAACGCGGTATTTAAGATACTATAGTATACTCTCTATATATTACTTAAGCTAGAGTAACCTATAGCGGTTAAAGTATCTTATAAGATCATTAAAATCGCCATCTCTTTATAATATCTCCGCGACCTATCTAGTAGTTCCCTATAAAATCTCCGTTATAAAGGGGTTATTACCTATACTAGGCTTTATATCTATCTCGCTATTAAATAGAGGTTAAATTTAATACTCCTTTGGGTATAAAGCGTATACTATTTTACCTAGGGCTATATTCTTTAGGGTATTTTTTAAGCTTATTAGTAATATACGCCCTTCTAAATCTTCGTCGTTCTACTATTTAAAGACTCCTATTTTAAAGTATATCTTAAGATTTACTTTTATAAGCTAAGGGTATTTAAGAATAAGGTTATAACCTATAAAGTTAGCCACCTAAAAGGGTTGCGGGCTAACTACCTTAGTATAGTTATATATATTAGCCACTAACACTGTAAGCTTATAGGCACTATATAGTTTAATCTAATACTTATCTAAAAAGCCTATAATAGGTTTCCGCCACCTTTATAATAGAATATATTTATACTCTTTTACTAAATTATATTATATAATATTAATTTCAGCGCTACTATTATATAGTGCTTTAAACTATTATACCTCGCCTATAGGAAGTACTATTTTTAGTTTAATAGCAATATAAAGAGTCTCTCTTTTATATTTTACCCTAGTTATAGCTAGAAGAGGTCTATAACTAGGGCTTTTTTTTAATAAAATCTACTTCTAGAGTTTTTTTTAACTTTTTAAAGTATTCCTATAAAGGTACTAAATAGGTATTAGGTTGGCCCTAAAAGGCTTTCCTATTACTTAAGGCCTCTAACTTTAACCCTTTTAAAGTTCTTTTTGAGAATAGCTTCTTTAAAGGTTAAGTCTACCCTATATTACTACTAAAGTACCTACGCTTTTAGTAACCCCTTAGCTTTTTACTAGAAGAGGTCTAGTTCCTTACTATATCTTTAGCGTTTAGAACCGCTCGTTTAAAGTCCGTATATATAGTAATCCGCGATAGGGCTTCTATGCGCTTTATTTTGTCACAAATTTCTAGCTTAATTTTAGCCTAGATAAACCTAATCTTCTTCTTTTTATAAATACTACCATCCTTATTTTTAAAGGGCTCTAAATTTATCTATTAAGTACGAGTTTTTATAAAGCTTATAAACTGGCGGAAGTTATAGCAGTTAAGCTATATCCCATTCTAGAATAGCTCTATATTATTATATTATAAAATATACAGATCTTAAATCTATTTCTTTAGAAAGGGTTATATCTATAGCTATATAGTAATTTACTCTTTATTAAGCTAATTAAGTATAATCTAGTTTAGTAATTAGTCTTTAATTCTACTAATAATCTAGTATATATGTTCTTTAGTATTATCTTATATTATTAGTATCTTAAAAAAGTTGTCTACCCTATAAACCTAATTATCTAGCTATTGGGCGTTGGGTCTATAGCGAAGCTCTAAACTACTAAAGGCCTTAGCCAGTTAGTCTATATTCTTTTTCCGTTTATAGCATAGATGCCTCTAAGTCTTTTATACCCCCTTAGGTAAGTATTAAGTAGCTCCTAAAAAGCCCTTAACCTTAGCTGAGTTATAAAATTTTTTATCTAGCCTAAATTAAGCTTTACTAGATCTAGACCTGCCCCTAAAGGTTTCTAATATATTTATTAGTATAGTAAAATCTCCTTAATACGATATAGGGTATATAACGATAACCTTTACATTACGATCTACACCCCTTAATTAAGCCTTTTTTTGGTGTAATATTACGATAATCTAACTTTTGGCAATATCGTTAAGCACCTACCACCAATATCGGTATAACCAGTAGAGAATTTATATGGGAGAGGGCCCTATTTAGCCCGCGAGGTAGATATCCTAAGCCTTTTTAGGTATTAAGCTCCTCTTTTTCCTACTTATTTACCCAATACGTAACTCTTAATATAACAATACTATTGGTATTACGATACGCTCGGCCGAACAAACAGTATCGTACTAAAGAGATTTTACTGTAGCTCCTTTCTATATA
>Ga0307515_10014940_pt1 | contig 14347 bp, 9 predicted proteins | sample 17_EM_MG_FD_194513 | JGI IMG/M metagenome (GOLD analysis project Ga0307515, IMG submission 194513) | Populus trichocarpa ectomycorrhiza microbial communities from riparian zone in the Pacific Northwest, United States - 17_EM | ecosystem: Host-associated > Plants > Roots > Unclassified | place...
GGAGCCAATCCGCATAATAGACACGAGTAGATGCGCTGCCACTGTTGTGGGTGATGATGAGAGGTGGGAGTGTCGACGCAGGTAGAGAGTCGTTCGGAAAAAGGGGTGAGGGCGCTGTAACGTAACGTAACTTAGGCTTCTAATTCGAGCCTGCAGGTGCATGTACATCAGTATTGTGCGCCTTGTACTAGCCAATTCGTCAGAGCGAATGCGCACATCTACTCAATGAGTCCACGAATCTACACACCTGCTGAAAATTCTCGTGGCCCCAGGCCCCCTGCAGTTCTCCGTATGAGAATGAGCATCGTTCGTTCGTTCGTTCGTTCGGAGCATGATCCTAAATTGGAGATGAAAGGTCATCAAACGTCGTTCTCGAACTCATGGAACAGTACATGGGACTGAGATACACACCGATCGTCCCACGCGCCCGACCCTCATCCACGTTGTCCTCCGTGTGCCAGCCCTGGTTGCCTCCGTGCCCAGGTCGTCGATTTCCCGTACCCAATCAAACAGTGGTTCACGCTCCTCAGCATGGTCTGGATGTGAGGTACGGTATAGATTACCACTGCGCATCAGACGAGTTGGTCAGAAACCGTGTTCCCATCTGTGGTAGTTAAGGTATAGAGATGGCGCTCATTGACCACCTCCTAGGGACCCCGGCTGCGCCTGGAAATTCACAGCATGTACATTCACAACGCCGTCTCCGTCAGCGTGAATGACTCAAAAACCAAGAATGCGCTACTCGATTCTTGCTAGGTGGGGTATAATATTGTGGGCCTGTGAAGCTTAACCCGTTTGTTAGGTCTCCATACGTGCTGTGGGAGTTGGGTCAGTAGGGCTGGTTCGAGTATCGCTCGCGCCAATGACTGGTGCTGTGATTGAAAGCGCTGAAGAGGATGGCCGACGAACCGATTGGGTGTGAGCCCTGGATAATCCTTGTTAGACGAGAGGATTGACGTCGTACAACTTGATTCACATGGAGAGAATCGGGGAGAGGTGCAACCATGGTCTTTCGTTGTCGAATGCTGGGTGGTGTGAGTGACTGAAACCGCTGTGGGAGCGACGCGATCAATGCCCTCGAATGCTCGCTGGTTTTGGGGAGATTGGGTGGGTTGTCAATCGTACGAGAGAGCAAGCAGGAGCAATTGCGGAATTTCTATGAATTCCCCAGGAATGACGGAGTGTCCAATTTTGGGCACAGAGTAGGCATACGCATTGGACGTGGACGATATCGCGGTCTGTCGAGGATGATGAGGGCTGAGTGAATACGACCTTGCTCCCATGTTCGCTGTCGACGCGGACGAGTGCCCCGCCGATCATCCAGTCCAACTTGCAGAGGAGCGGCTATCACAACGAAGGAACATCCTATCGTCTCCCGAGCGCCTCTTCAATCTCCCATCCGACCTCCCCCAGGGGCCCCAGTGCGACCAGGAAAGCCCGATCAACGTTTGTAACCTCAGCAACACACAGGAGCGGCGTCCATAGTCCCGCTCTTTACCACGAATACCGCGCCGTCGCCCGTAACGCAGCGCCTGCCCTCCACGGTATCCCAAGTGCGGCAGCAGGGCACGTCCTCTTATCCAGAAACCTTTTGTATGCTGTTCAGTTTGTCGCTCGTCCGGCATCGTTCGTCGTCGTTGGAATTGTTTATGTACCCTGCTGGTGGATGTAGTTGCGCGACGCTCAAATACGGGCTCGGATGGTACATTTTCTGGCCATTTGGCGATTATGCCGAGGAAGATATCGAAAGTTCGGCCCGTGACGACGATGCGGGCACTATTGGTGATGCCTGTGCCTAGGGTTCCAAGAATTGTCGCGGCGCTAGTTGCTGGGGTTGTGCGCGTCCTTGACCTGCTCGTCGATTTGCTCGATCTTAATTGTTGTCTGCCGCGGATAATAACGTAGACAGTGGGCGGGTTGGAGAGGAGACAGTGGTCGGCGAAGTAGTACGAGTGGTTGGGGTTGACATATCGATGATGCAATGATGAATTCGAGGCGTCTTCGGAACGTCGAACAGTGGGTCGGACCAATGGCGTGATGGATTCGACGAGGTGCGGACCTGTGAGTACATGGTCCATGCTGCCATCGAAAGCATGGGTGCTGTTGATACTGCACATGTAGGTACTGGACTTGTGGACCATGATGGTAGGAATTGAGGTCAAGTGTCAGGGAAAGAATACTAGACACGAGGAGGGTACCAATCGCGATAGAACACGTACAAAATATTCTCCGTGGAACCTGGTGGTGGGTCGTCTGCGTCGTAGCTAGACATGGCTGGCAGGCCCATGACGTTCTTCTGGTCTTCTGGACGGGCCAGCACTGCGATCAGCCAACGACCACGACTGCTGCTCGCCGAGTACCCTGCTGTCGTTTAAAATCGTCTTCTACGTAGAGGATGAGGAAAGCGGTGGAGATTCGGGCAATAGCGCCGACGCAAAGCAGTACGAAGTTCTAGATGTCCACCTCAGGCAACCACTTTTCGACACCTAAGAGGGGTGCGTTCTCTTTGTGCATAAGACCCCTTCGAGGGGTCAACCGCGCGCGTTCCCACGGCCGACTCTGTCCCAAATGAGGCGTGCGCGGCACTTGAAGCTAATCACCCGCCCCCCCGGTGGAAAAAACTGACGGCTGACAGGTGTATATCAAATTGAAAATCACCGGTAGGTCATCTGACAGGACTTGAAGCAAATGACCCAATGTGAAACGGGTTGGGGTTTGACAGATCAATAGGTCCAGTTGACAGATCCGGTTGCCAACCAATCGAGGTGTGTGATGGCATGACGGGATTGAGGTTTGGGTGGCGAGGCGCGAACTTTAGTGATAATAAGGGATAATAATTTAATATAATAAACAATAGTCTATTATGTATAAAATATTGGAAATGGCCAACGGTTTGAGGCTACTGAGGCTACGTTTGAATTGGGGGTTGGGCCAGCCGTTTGTAAGGGCGCGTCGACGAATGTAGTGAATATAATAATGTATATATTTTATAATTATAAATAAAATTATTACATATAAAATGGCGTCGGCAACAGTGAGAGCTGCTAGGGCTGTTGAGGCCGCTCGCAAGGTGACCAGCTGGTGCTTTGCAGGCAAGTCTTCACGCGTCATATACTTGGATTAGACACATAAGTGTCCTACGTTCTACGTCTTACGCCAAGTACGCTTCCAACCCAACTCTCAGGTTCTCGTTCACCAACCCTCGCCTCCAGACCCTCTGAACCTTCCAGACCTGCCTTGTATGCTCTTCTCCTCGTCATTCCATGCAAAGCTAGCACCTGTGTATCATTGCAGTTAGCGCCAGATTTTTACTAGAATAATTCAAGGCGGCAAAACGCGCAAACGGCTACTCACCCGCATTTCCTAGACTTTTCCAACTCCTTGGTATCAAGCCACCGAAGTACTTACAGAATCCTCTCGCGGTATAGTCGTTGACGCGTCTTGCCTTTCGTGTCTGCTGGTCATATGGTTGAGGTAAGCTCCAAGCCTGGGCGGAGTTTGAATGTCACGTTTATGCTTGAATCCCGTCACACCTCGAAAGGTTGGCAACCGGATCTGTCAACCAGACTTGTCGATCTGTCAAACCCCAACCTGCTTCAAGTCCTGTCAGATGACCTACCGGTGATTTTCAATTTGATATACACCTGTCAGCCGTCAGTTTTTTCCACCGGGGGGGCGGGTGATTAGCTTCAAGTTGCGCGGCTTGCGCGACTTGCGCAATTCTGCATTGGGTTAGGGGCATTCAACCACGCTCGTCCCATCCACCAGAAGACCACGTAGGCAGCGGTTGCGTGTGATACGCAACATCGTCAATCATCCTGTAAATTATTAGAAATTATTAGCGAATTTCTTAGCCTGTACCATGAAAACACCGTGAAATGACTGGAAGCGCGCGCGACGCGTGCCCCCAATTTGTATGGATATAATTTTTTATTTATTCCAGGCGCGCGATGCACCCGGCTCAACCTGTATTATGGAGCCTGTACCATGGGTACATGATTTTGCACATAGGGCACACAAACACAGCCGCGCGCGGCTGCGAGCTTCATTGTGATTTGGGTCGATTGAAGCGCGTGCGCGTGCGCGCGGCCTGCCTTCTATTACCATAATTAGATGTGCGTGCCTCGCACCTGTCAGTCACAAATGCACCCATCACGTCCCCTGGAATGGTGTTCCTTCAGCCTCCCTGCATCCGTTCCAGACCCGTTTTCGTTGTAGAATCTTTTGATACGTTTTCTGATATTGTGTAGTACTATAATACATTTATTTCTGTTTATTTCAGTGAAAGTTTACTGGTTTATGCGATAATATCGCCCTTTTTTCCCCTTTTCCTCTTTATTCCGACAACCTCCGCTCCCTCCGGTCGCTCCGACACCCTCCCTCCGACTCCGCTCCCGTCTCCACTCCTCTTCCGATCCCCTCGTCCCCTTCCCCGTTCCCTGTGACTTGTGTCTCGTGCTACGGACTCTTTCTGGTGTTTACTGATTTATTCCCTGTATTTCCCCGCGCTTGTATCATTCTCCGCTAGCTACTAGACTCGCTCCGATAGTGTAGGCCCTCCGCCCCGCGCGCTCCACTATTCCCTCTTCGCTTCCACCTCCGTTCCACCACATTCGCATAGTCTCCACCTCACTGCCCGTGTGTAGTTTCCACCTCCACACCACCCCCGCCTCTGCTTCTTACCACCTACCCTGTGCGATGCCACCCACCTCACTGCCTTCCACTCCACCGCCCCCTGCAGTCTCGTAGCCGCATGTATGTGATTTAGACTTTGTATTTAAGCTCGGACTCGATGAGGCATGTACCTCACTCGACGTCTCGATTATAGATGTTTGATATTGCGCCCCGCCTTGCTCGCTGTTAATCCCGCCCCGCTCGCTCGCTCACTCGCCCCGTCGGACTTCGGACCTCAAGACCGGTGGTTCATTTCCCCGCCCTCGCGTGCTAACTCCCACCCTCAGCACCGCCGGGCTAGCCAGCCGGACTGAAACCCCACTTCAGTCAGCCCCTTCGGAGTCGTACCTAGTCAGAGCATTTACGCCGAGACAGATTGGGCGCCCGTCATGCTTTTGGGCAGTTGCTTGGGAATTAGGTCCGACAAGCCCCTAAGTCGTCGTCCCCACTTCCCTCTTCCTTTCGGAGATCGTATTCCCGCCGGCGCGCGTGGACGAGAGGAGTACCGAATTCCGTCGGCGAACGGATAAGCCTCAAGACCTTCTCCCCTTCCATTCTCTCGGCTTCCATCGCATTTAATCTCTGTTGGAGATTAGCGGAATTACCGATTCCATCGCAGTTTACCTGCCTGTCACATTGAAGCGCGCGCGCCTCACGTGCCTTACGCATTCCATCTATCTTATTTCCTTTTTCAGAATCACAGTAACACCCCGTTCCTGTCACTGCTCACAAATGGCGCGCGCGCGCCTCACGCGCCTCACCACCCTGTATATGAATAGGATGGTTAAAAGTGCCGGGCGGCTATCCCAATTGAAAACAATTGAAAAAGCTACGGCCGTATTCTGAGGGCCTTAAAAATAGGGGCACGGCGCAGCTGCGTATGTCGCGCACCACCCCGTTGGCGTCGTACCACGCGCCCGTCGTTGTCGTCATTGTCGTCAATTGGCCACCCACGCCGGTCACCTGCCCGGCCACCCTCTCCACAACACAACACGTTTTTTGGATCACGCCATTGCCATTGCCATTGCCATTGCCATTGCCGTCGCGGCCTGCCACACTGCCCCCAACTTTCCATGGGCGCATTCTCAACGTAACAAAAGGTGAGTACAATAGCTCTAAACGCGTCATTCAGCTGACCACTCGAACCCCTTACGAACAGTACAACAACCCCAGGAGCGATTCAATCCCACGTACGTGTATTCTACAATATCACATACGTTTTGCTGATGCTCTTAGCCCAACCTACGATCTACACGCTGTGTTCAACAGCCCGGTGGGGCCTTTCCTCCTTCCTCGCTGCCTTCCTCGCCGCCTTCCTCGCCGCCCTCCTCGCCGCCACTACACGTCAATGGGCGCATTATCAAGACCCTCCGCATATACATAGGTGAGTGTAGCGAGTAGAGTATACGAGCAGGGCACTAAGTCAATCTTCACACTTGAGAGACGCTCAAGGAAGAGAGACTGGAAGGAAGCGACGAATGAAGTATGATTTCAAGGTCGAATGAAGAATACAGGTCCCCCCATCGTCGCTTATATAGTCCGTAGCACAGAATCCAAAGGAATCCCAGAGAATAAGAGATGACATCATATGGAACAGAAGGGAACATATCAGAAAGACAATGAGCCAGCGATGACATCATCGGGGAAGGTTCCAGCATAGAGTCACGTGAGAATGGGAACAAAGCGGAAAAAGGGTTAGGGGTTTGTTAGGTGTCTCAGTTCCCCCTTTCAAGACATTCATCGCCCCGATGAATTACTTATTTCCACGTGGGTGCATCTGCCTCCAATGCGTCCTAACATCGGCCTCCAAGGCCTGCGTACTCCTCTCCGGATCCTGCATCCTTTTTGTATATGCCGTCGCGGCAAGCCACATCACCTCATCGAGGGTAATACCTCTATACTCCACGGTGAGTTCCGATGCCAAATGCGCAATCGTGCTGAGGGTCGCCGGAGTGGGCTGTCATGTAGCGCGATCCTCGAAGTATGGCGGGATGAGTAAGTTATCAGGGATTGGGGAGGGGACGACCATAACCAGTGGTTCCACGTTGAACTCTATCGCAGGTGTCGTGGGTATCTCCTCCTTTACCCGCGGCGGTGGAGTGTTCGGTTGAGTGACATACTCGATGGGGTCCTCCCTCGTTCCCGTTCCGATGGTGATGGTGCGCTCTGGAGGCGTTGGGGATCTCTCAGGGATTGGTTCGAGGGTCTTGAGAATCTCCATGAGGCTCTTGCGCTTCTCCTCCGTGAGCAGTCGGGGTTCCAACATGGGAGTGTGGGGATTGTATCGTGGGGATGGGTACTCAACAGAACCGACCTCGGCCAACGTCGCGCCGGTCAATCCCAGAGCAGGGGTGGTTTCCCGGTTGGCGGAGTGTGTCGGCCTTGCATTGGGTTGAATACGTCTTCCTCGTCGTGCTTGCATGCGTCTGGGCTGTTCGGCGGGCATGTCGTTGTCGTTGGTAGTAGGAATGGGTGCGGTATCGTTCCGTGTTCGTTCATCCGAGTTTATATCGTATGGTCGATCGATGACGTCACGAGGATTTGTCGTCTCATTTCGTCGTCCCTGAATCAAGTCCAGTGTCACCGGGTGGAGCTTGCTTCTGTGGAACACGTTGTTGATCTTCCATTCCCGGGGCAGTACCAGGCGGTACGTGAGTGGTCCCATGACCCTATCAATGGCAAATGGTCCAAAACGTATCGCCTCCAATTTTGGTGATGGCCTATCGGTTGCCAGGTCTGACGAATCGAGCCACACCAAATCCCCTTCCTGCAGGGTCGGTGTTCCGCTTCTCTTCCTGTTGTATTGAGAAGTCTGGGACTTCTGGGCCTTGTCCAACCATAACTTGCAACGTGTGTGGAGTCGTGTTAGGAGTGCGAGTCGTAATGGTGCATCCGTGCCTCGTGTGGGACCCTCTCCCGTTAACGTCATATCATAACCGACATTTGCCTTGAATGGCGACATTCCAATCGATGGATGATGGTGGTTGTTGTAGGCGAACTCGGCGGTGTAGAGGAGGTTTGCCCAATCATTCTGTTGGTGATTACAGAACATGCGGATGTACGTTTCCACCCATTTGTTATTGTTTTCAACCTGTCCCTGCGTCTGTGGGTGATATGCCGTTGAGAATCGCTGGTCAATCTTTAGGGCCCTGAAGAATCGCCTTGTGTACTCCGCCGTGAACGTTGATCCCCTATCTGTATTATGGATTCTCGGTACCCCATGGTGCTTCCACACGTGTTTTAAGTGCAGTTGTACGAGGTCCTCGGCGTTCGCCGTTGTGTGTGTGGGAATGAAATGCGCCATTTTGGTGAGGCGGTCCATGACGACATAAATGGCGTCGTAACCCGAAGATACTGGCAATCCCGTGATATGATCCGACTGCGTCCATTCCCAAGGTCCCGTCGGTGTGGGAAGGGGTTGTAAGGTCCCCGGGGTCTTCCAGTTTCTATGTTTGTGTTGCGCACACGTATGACATCCACTAACGTAATTCTTGACATAAAGGGCCTGTCCCTTCCACCAATACATCCGTCGTACCAACTCCAGGGTACCCTGTTGTCCCAGGTGTCCGGCTATCGGTGAATCGTGATATAGGCGCATTATCGATGCTTTGATCTCATCGTTCTCCGGCACAAAGATCCGATCGCCGTGATACGCTAGTCCATCGTGGAGAACGACGTCATTCGGTAGATCTTTAATTGAAAGGAGATATGTGCGGATCTGTTGTTGTATTTCCTGATCCGAGCTAATGGCCTCTTCTATGACCGCAATCATGACATCAATGAACTCCTCTCCGTTGAGTTCGGCGATATCGGTTGCTATCTCCCGGAACTTGTCCAGGGGGAACAGGGTCGTGGGTTCCTCCTCTATTGGGTTTTCAGGAGCGAGTTCCCCCTTTCTCGATAAAGCATCCGCGGCACCATTCCGATTGCCGGGCCAGTATGAAATGACGTAATTATAATGGTTGAGGAGATCCATCCATCGGAGTTGTCGCCTATTCAGTATTCTGGGTTTCGTGAAATACTGGAGGTTTTTATGGTCCGTAATGATGTCTATGGGTATTTTCGTGCCTTCCAACCAATGTCGCCAGTGCTGCAACGCCTTGACTATTGCGAGTCCTTCCTTATCCGAGATACTGTAATTTCGTTCGGCAGGGGTCATAGACTTAGAAAAGAACGCAACAGGATGTTGTTTTGAATCCTCCTTTGCTTTCTGGGATAGTATCGCACCATACGCGTAGTTGGAAGCATCCGTTTCGACCCGAAAGTGTTCGTCGGGGTCCGGGTGAATGAGGACCAGTGCCGCACAAATTATATCCTTTAAGGTCTGGAAGGCGTGCTGTTGTCTGGGACCCCATTCCCACTTCTGATCCTTTCGTATCAAGTCATGTAAAGGTCGTGCGACCTCCGCAAAGTTTCTCACAAACCGCCGGTAGAAGTTGCAGAATCCCGTAAATTCGCGAACCTGTCGTACAGTTCTCGGGGGTTGCCACTCCCGTATGGCATCCACTTTTACCCGTTCCATTTCAAATCCCTTGTCTGAAAGCTCCACCCCAAGGAAGTCGATCTGTTCCTTGTGAAACTCGCATTTCTTTGCATTCAACGTGACACCTGCCTCCCGGCATCTTTGAAGGAATTGACGGACCGTTTGTTGGTGTTCCTCAATGTTAGGACTATGGATGTTGGCATCGTCCAAGTAACCAACCAGGTTATTGACTAATTCTGGCTTTCGATATATATGATCATCGACAAATCGTTGGAAAACCGGTGGGGCATTCATGAATCCAAAGGTCATGACGTTCATTTGGAATACGCCCTGTGAAGTAACGAATGTGGTCAACCATTCCTTTCCTGGTTTTACGCGTATTTGATTATATCCGGACTTCATGTCGAACTTTGAGAACACCTTCGATCCACGTACTTGATCCATGATTTGATCGATGCGAGGGAGTGGGTACGAATCGCGGATAGTGACATCGTTTAATCGTCGGTAATCAATGACTGGTCTCTTTGAACCGTCTTTCTTTCCGACGAACATAAGTGGCGCCGCAGTGGGACATCGGTTGGAGCATTTGGTGACCATTCCGGCTTCAATCATTCCTGTAAGCCATTCCTTCATGATCTCCTCTTCCTGTCGACTAAGGTGATATGGTCGGGATGGAGGTGGTAGTTTTGCGCCTTCCAAAATCAAGGGATCGAAGTCGTACTGTTCCCGCGAAGGGGGACATTTTGACATCGCGAGATCCGAGTCGAAGACGTCCAGGAAATCATGATATTCGGGGGGTATTTGTGACCGTAGTTTACTATATCTTTCCTCAACAGGAGGGATATCAGTTCCTGCTCCGTGTCCAAGTGTAATGGCGTAGATCTCTGCCAATTCTTCGTCCATGAGAGGATATTCCTCATTCATACCCGTGGAACCAAACCCGTACTGTGCTCGGGCTGTTTCCGGTAGGAATTCCGTGACAACCACATCTTCCAAAGTGGCATTTTCGAGGATGAGTTGAGCGATGCGTTCTCCCGTTATGACCGTGTAATTTTGTGATCCGTTGTTTACCAGGACCACTTTGATTTCTCCCCGATAATCCGGGTCGATGACTCCTGCCGCCGTGTCGATTTGATGTTTAACCGCAAGTCCACTTCTGGGAGCTATCCTTCCATATGTCCCCTCGGGGAGTTGTATCGCAATTCCAGTGTTAATGGAGGCGTGCGAAGCAGGTTTCAGGGTCACAGTTTCCGTAGCGTATAGGTCATATCCAATTGATCCCTCAGTGGCTCTTTTGGGTACCTGAGCTTCGGAGGACATAAGTTGTACAAGGAGTGGGGCGACGATGTGGGATGGGAAACATCTATTTTCGCATGACGGTGACCATTGAGTGATATCGCGGTGATTCCAGTCAAACTGTACTTCATGGTATGTGCACCATGGGAGTCCTAGTATGACATTGTGTTTTCCGATTGGTGCAACGTCGAGGGTAATAACTTCCTCATGGCCATGAGTGGTGATAAGTGATACCCGTACCTGTTGTGATACATCATGAAAGTTCACACCAGTGACCGTTCTTAACCGGAGAGGGGTTGGGCGTGGGAAAGTAGGAATGTTGAATTTAGCGACGAGTCGAGGGTGTATGAAGTTTCCCATAGCACCGGAGTCGACGAATGCTTGTCCAGTACATGAGAATGGAGTAGGATCTTCAGGATTCTCCTGTATGCGAATTTTTAATAGGAAGGGTTTTGTAGGCGATGAAGCAGTGAGAGTGGAAACGATAACGCTGCATTCATGGGGTATTGGATCTACAAAATTTCGCATATTAGCGGCTGAGGCGGAGTCTTTCAGTCGCTCTTGACAAAATCCTCTTCTCCTTTCTCGGTGGTCTCTACATTGGCTACCTGAGCCTTTCCCTTCACGTCCTTGTAAACCGTACGCGTGCCCTTGCATTCTGTGGAGTTGTGCCCTTTCTTATGGCATTTGAAGCACAGTCCTCCTTCGAGATGTTCCTTCCTCTCGGTATCGGATAACTTGAACTTATAGTTTTCGGATCGAGCGGGATCCTTGGAGGTAGAGGCGGTGGCGTTGGTGGTGTTGCCCTTCTTAGGCTTGTTTTCGTGTCCCTTTAATCGCTGGACTTCTTCATCAATAGAGATGGCGAGGGGAAGGTAGTCGTTCCAGTGAAGAGTTATATGGGAAGCCATGAGTTTAGCGATCTCGGGCTTCATCCCATTGCGGAGAATGGCCTTCCATTGGGCAGGGTCGTTCCATCCCGCTTTTTGACATGTATCGACCACTAGGTCTGCAAACTTGCGGACACTAGTAGTCTGGAAGAGTTTTCCATTGAGAAGGAGTTGGTGGGCTCTCTCCTGTTCTTGTGCATCGGCGAAACGCTGGTTGAAGTGTGTTTTAAAGAGAACCCAATTGAGGGTCCAGTTGGGAGGTTGTGCCTGTTGAAAGGCATTGAGTGCAGTAGAAGCCCAATGATCTGCATCTCCTTCCATGAGTTGGAGAGCGAACCTAATCCTCTGTTCGTCGTTCATGGGGTTGAGAACGAAGTAGTTCTCGCATTTGTTGAGAAATCCCCTAGACTCGGTGATTACTCCGGTGTACTTAGTTGGCAGAGCGGCTTTGTAACGTGGTTGGGCGGGAGGAGGGGGATTAACAGGTACAGCCAACTGTTGTCCCAACAATTGATTTACCATGTTGAGAAGGGCGGTGACGTTAGCGGGAACTTGAGCTTGGGGTTGGGGTTGCGGTGGGGCAGCCCCTGGTGCTAACGCGGCAGCCACAGCTGCATTGACTGCAGCTGTGATGGCGGTCTGTTGGTTTAGTGCTGCTGCTTGTGTAGCTACCAGGGCGGCATGTTGGGCTTGTATGCGGTGTAACCATCCTGTTACTTGTCCAGCAACTAGGAGGCGTTGGGTAGGCGTGGTGGGTCCTGCAGTGTATTGAGGTGGTTCACCCTCTACTGCGAGGGTCGGGTCGATAGTATTGATGTCATTGGTAATCTGAGCGGCAAGGGCTGCCACCGCTTGTGAGTACGTAGCCCATTCGGCGTTGGCCGCAGCCGCAGGGTTTGGTGGGTTGAATTGTGGAATCTGTGCCATGATAGACTCGAAGGTAGTGCGACCAAGAGTTTAGAAGATGGCGAGGACGTGAGGAGGGGAGCAGTGACAATCGCAGATCAGGAGGATAATTCCTGTTGGGGTTCTAGAGGGTCTCCAACAACGACGGTTGTGGTCCCAGATAAGCCAGACGACGGTCTGGGGTCGGGTGGGGATACAGTGATACGTGGTGGGCAAGAATCGCTTGCGTAGAGGTAGTGCAGTGCTCGAAGGTAGATTCGACCTTCTGTAGCGAGTAGAGTATACGAGCAGGGCACTAAGTCAATCTTCACACTTGAGAGACGCTCAAGGAAGAGAGACTGGAAGGAAGCGACGAATGAAGTATGATTTCAAGGTCGAATGAAGAATACAGGTCCCCCCATCGTCGCTTATATAGTCCGTAGCACAGAATCCAAAGGAATCCCAGAGAATAAGAGATGACATCATATGGAACAGAAGGGAACATATCAGAAAGACAATGAGCCAGCGATGACATCATCGGGGAAGGTTCCAGCATAGAGTCACGTGAGAATGGGAACAAAGCGGAAAAAGGGTTAGGGGTTTGTTAGGTGTCTCAGTGAGTGCAATATGTTTGAAGGCATTGCTGAGTAGCTAATCACTTACACCTCGAAAACCTCAGCTGGACTGCCTAACGACCCCGAAAGCGACTCCTCTGTATACGTACGTATTCACATGTATCGTATGTACTTCACTGATGCTTGTAACCCGACCCGTAGCCTACCCACGACACCTATCGGCCCTGCAAGACCTCAGACTTCCCCTCCCTCCTCGTTGCCTCCACACACCCAAACACACATCCAGAAAGCCCCCTGCATACCCACAGGTGAGTACGATAACCCCCAATGTGCCATTCAGCTTACAACCCAACAGGCACTGCCGGACCCATAACGACCCCAGGAGCGACCCCTCCGTATATGTGCGTGTGAACATATGCCGCACATGCTTCACTGATACTTGTAGCCCAACCCGCAGCCCACCCGCTATTGGCTCCACAGGAACTCCGACTTCCTTCCCCCCTCACCGCCTTCCTCGCTGCCCCTACACTTGCCGGGAGCGACGCCTCCATGTACGTGCACTGTACACATCTATCTGCGCCTCACTGACGCTTGTTACCGAACCTACAGCCCGCGCGTCGCGTTTATGACCTCTGGAGGACCTTTACCTCCCTCGCCACCTTCCGAGCCGCCCCTACACTTCCCGGAAGTGACAATTCCATGTATGTGATTTGTAAATAGATTGCATACACTTCGCTGACGCTTGTCCTGCAACCTACAGCCCGCATGCTGCACTTAACAGCTTTGTAGGACGTTCCCCCCCCTCCATGTTTAATAATTTTGTAGTTCTCGCACATGTATTTCTTGCTACATACTGCTATATAGAACGACTGTATCTTAGAGAGAAAAAACGCACATCTGCCCATACCAATTCGTCATGCGTCATTCCATTCATTCGCCATCACCCGAGGTGTGCCGGCCGAGGTCATGCCATTCATTTGGCCAGACACCCATTCATCGATCAGGCACCACAAAAAACCACCACTGGAAGAACAAAGGAATCCCAAAAAGAAAAAATTCTAGCGGGAGTAATATGAATGCTAGAGGGCTCGGATAAATCGGCTTAGAGTACCTTGATAGTGTAGAATTGAAATTAAAAATAAGCTTACAATTAATACTGCAGTAAATTTTGAGGTATTGGGAACATCGATGCAGCAACATTTCCAGTTCTGTGGCTCGATATATTTGCACCGCGAATAGGAAATGTATTATTACATGCAGGGGTAACCTACTATAACACATAGCAGTAGCTCATGGGCTGTATAGTGGTGCTCAGCATGTGCTACACATTAACATGATGTTCTTCCTTGAATCAAAGGAGAATGACAGCCCATGAGCTACAGTGGTCAACCACCCAACTGACACTCAGTTTTGGAATGGCTCTGACGAGAAATGGAGGACTTCAAACAGCCCGGTGGCAGTCGTATTGTATATATATATATTGTTCCTTGATATACAATACATTTTTGGTGCATCCGCTGCCTGCGTTCGAGCTGGAGGAGGGA
>Ga0307515_10014941_pt1 | contig 14347 bp, 12 predicted proteins | sample 17_EM_MG_FD_194513 | JGI IMG/M metagenome (GOLD analysis project Ga0307515, IMG submission 194513) | Populus trichocarpa ectomycorrhiza microbial communities from riparian zone in the Pacific Northwest, United States - 17_EM | ecosystem: Host-associated > Plants > Roots > Unclassified | place...
CTCCCATTATAACAAAGAGAGATAGGCTGCTAATTAAACCGCCTATTAGCATATAATTAGTAATTTAGACAAGCCCTATATATATAATTTTAAAGGTGTCCTATTTATAAGACTTAGCTTAGCGTCCGTAGCCGGTTTATTAGTTAAATTAGATATAGTATAGTTTAAGAATAAAGTAACAGAGGATGTATTCTTAGTTGTGCTATTAGGTAAGTACCTCTTATGGGTGCCTAGTACTGGTATTAATGTATTACTCTTATCTTATAAGGTATCTTAGGTATTAGTATTAGTATATTATATGTTAGCCGCGTATATATTAATATAGTATCTAAAAAGCCTACTTAAAAGCGCGTTTGCGCCGCTTTATAAAAACCTTTACTATTCTCTTAGGGCGTATTATAGCTCTATATATTATATAAGCTAATTAAATATACCTCCTAATAGAGCTTATAAGCCTATAGTAACCTCTATTTATTTAGCCTGGTAATATTATCTTTTTTCTATATAACTGGTAGTATAGGGATTTTATAGTTTCTAGTTTTATAATATTATTTATAGGGTTAAGCAAATAGTCTAATAGCGGTAGGAAAAGTACTATATTAGAAGCAATTGTTTATATAATAAGGGTTATTATTAGAGAGACAGATAAGTATATAAGAGAAAATAGGGGTTATAATGCGTTATTTATAGTTAGAACGCAGATAAGCTAAGCTATTCTATAATAAGGCCTTATAGGAAATACTACGGTAGACTTGTTAATAGGCTAGGTATATAGATAATAAGAAGTTAATAATATAATAATAACTAGTAGAGTAGTTACCTAATAGATTAACTCTAATTATATTTTAAGATTTACTATAAGGAAGAGAACTATCTAGGTAGGGACTATAGTCCTTTAAATATATAATACTACACCTAAGAAATATACTAAGTATATTAGTATATTAGTACGTTAGTATATTATATTCCTATATTTCTATATTCCTATATTCCGAACTTATAATATAACTTACTATATAACTTAGCTACCCCTCATTCTATAGTTTAACTAATTCTAGTACCTTCTATACTTTTACTATTAGTCCGTTTATATTTTACCTTAGTAATGCTACTATTATTAATATAAGGTCTGTAATACTATCCCCCTCCTTTTTATCTTTATCCTTAAAGATATCTCCTATCTCTAAATTGTCTATTAAAGGTATAGCATTCCCATCTTTAATTTAATAACCTTTATTATTTCTAATACCTCTTATTAAATCCTCTACGTCTAATTATTGTAACTAGCTAGTAATATTTATTCTTTTACTTAGTAATTAATAAATAGCTACTAGTTTAGAGGAAGCCCGCTAATAATAGCTATTTAAGTACTATATTAGGTGAATTGGGGCTAGATTTTAATCGGGCAATGTTAATATTTACATATAGAGAGGTGCTGCCAAAAAACCAAAATAAAACACCATAAATTCTACATAAATTTCCTAATTAGGACAGCTAGCTGACAGCTTGACGGTCAGCGTTCGTGATCCAACAGTCAGCGGACAGCGAGCGATCCAATTGACGCAGTCAGTCAGCTATTTTTCTCAAGCTCGCAGCTAGGCTGACTGTTGGATACACTGATTAGCATATTTGTGAGTAGTAGGACCCTTCAAGACAAATTTCTCGCCGCAATGTTACAGACATTGTTCTTTTTCCAACAAGATGGCGTAGATAAAACGACAATAGGAATTACGTCGACAGTAGAACTTGCAGCCCGCGAGCATTTCTGGCTCTATCTGAGAGCTGGAAAAAAGGCGTATTGATTATCCTAGTAAGCCACTGAATCCCCCCTGCATTCTTAGTCATGCTAAGCATGAGAGTAAATCCCTGTTATTGTATGCAAGGAATTGTTCACCAATCTCTTCACCGAAAAGGGCATCAAACATAAATCCATATGGGCAAGAGCAAGTGGCCATGGACTACGGCCGAAGTAGCTCGTCTGAAGCAATACAGAGGGAAAGGCTACGACGTATTACAAATCACGAATATGATGAGAGAAGAGTTTGGTTTGCCACCAATCACGGAAGACGCAGTGTTTTTGACGATGCAGCAACTGTACACTGTTGAGAAGTTTGGATGGTTTCTAGGCAGAGAAGAGCTTTCGTCTGACTTGAACGTGCCCCTAGCAACACCAGAAGAAGATATAGCTCGAATACCATTGACATTGAGCATCGCGGAGAGAATCGACGAAGGAAAGAACAGCAGCAATGATGGCGCATGATGTTGTTTCTTAACGTTTCGATGGTATCACGATACTGTCTAAGAGAAGGGTGGGACACTTTGACCGGCTAATCAGTGTGCAGTGGATGAATAATGTTCGGTTAAGTATATATCTTGCTACATACTTTAGTGCGTTGTCCTGGAGGGAGGGTGAAGAGGTTGTCGCGGTAAGTGCGACGTTGCTGGGAGACGAAAGGTTATGATGATTGGTTGGAAGTGTGGTACAAGCATGCTGCGAGAAATAAACGGCAGAGCCAGAAACGCATGTTGTAGAGCTAATTTGAAGCGGATGGTCAGACGATTGTCCAGGCAGTCAGGATATGAATGAGACTCCCTCGGACACTATTCAACCGATGATGGAAAGCTCAGTTATCGAGTGATGGCGTGCCGGACATTTGTCCAACGGCTCTCCGCGAGGCATTTGTCGGTAGAAGCTACACAGGGTCCGTGAAAGCATTATTTATGCGAAACGCGCAGCACAAAATCCATTCCATACTGTTACCCAGAGGACACGACTCGCGTATATCCACTCCTCACTACCACCTTCTTCGCGCGTCTACAGCTATCTGGTGTTTTCTATCAAGTGCTGACCAGTATCCTACCAAGCTCCTCAGCCACCCGACTACCCTACTAAGCCGTAGTCCCAGGGGGCCTTTTACTTTTCTATTCTTAGCACCAAGCCGTTGCCAACGCGCAACGTCTTTCAAGTTTCAACCGCAAAGCTCTAAACTCCAGAAATTTCACCATCGCCAACGCTGCTGAACTCGTCGATATGTCTACCACTGCAACAAAGAAACCGCCACCGCCTGGCTCAACTGGCCGCAATGCCTCTGTCAATCCTCCTTCGTCGCCAGGGGTTCCAATCCGGAGCCCATCACGAACATCTACAACTACACCATCGTCGAATGGCGTCGCAAGGACAAGGTCTATTAGGAGCACAAACGGCACGCCTGTCTCAGCCAGAGCATCGGTTAAGAAACCTGGTACGCCTTCTGGGCTGAGCCAGAGCTCATCTACCGCGGTGCAGGACGGCGCGGATGAAGAGGCTCGTGAGGAGATGACCGCGCTCATTCACGAGCTGAAGGAGCGCCTACAGAAAGCTGAAACAGTGTCAGAGGAGTATCAAATGCAGATCGAGGTTCTTCACTCGCGGATGGATGATGCGCTGAAGGAGCAGGCGAAGCTGGAAGAAAGGGTACACGAAGAAGAGGAACGGGTAGAGGGTTTGGAAAATGAAAAGAGAGAAAGCGTACGGCAACAGCGGGAGTTAGAGACCATTTACGAGGCGGAGCGGGCTACATCAATGAAAGAGAAGGAGGAAGCACAGTCAAGGGAGGAGATGCTGCAGGAAACTATCCAGCGGCTAAAGGAGACGCTCGCAATGAAGGATATTCGAGCCGGTGATGGAGAAGAAGGGCGACTTTCGAGAACATGTATGCGCTCCTCACTTCCTGATTTCGATATTTCTAGGGCCATTGGGCCTGTTACTAACCCTTTACAGCGAGCTTCCGAAGAAACTCTCCTAGTAATTCTTCCGCACACCTTGAGAACGGTGGCCAATTTGCTCCGCCTACCTCAATCCAGCGAAGTAATTCGAAGAACAACTCTAAATTGATACATCAAAAAGACAAGATCATTGAATCACTCCGGCTCGAACTCGCCGAGCACCAGATCAAGCTTGTCGAAATGGAGAACATGGGTGGTGGACGTATGCAGGAGCTAGAGCGAGTACTCCTTGAAACTCGGATGACCAATGCTCGTCTAATGGAAGACAATGAAAGCTTTCAGCTCCTCCTCTCCGAGAAGACTCTGAACGGCGATTTTGCTCGGGGAGACTTCATGCGGGGCACGTCGAATTCGGAAGACAGAGTGCCTTCCCGCAACGGTCCTTCTACTAGCCTAGCAGATGAACTTGAATCTGCTGAGGGTGCAGAAGGCGAAAATGTTCGCCGTCTTGAAGCAGAACTTAATAATATGAAGGATCAGAACAAAGCTCTGACGCTTTATATTAACAAGATCATTGAGCGTCTCCTCCAGCACCAAGGTTTTGAAAGCATTCTCGACAAGACTGATTTGGAGGCTGCTGTACCTACTCGTCCCCTTAACACAGACAAAGATCTCCCACCGCCCCCTCCACCAAAAGAGAACGCAGCTCCATCCCTCCTCGCTCGTGCCAAATCTGTTGCCATTGGCAGCAATCGAGCACGGCCGCGACCAGCAAGCCACATGCCACCCCCAGTTGCGGCTAGCACGGTCACCGAAGACCCAGCAACAGCGCCTAGCATTCCACTTCAGCGCTCGCAGAGTCATAGAATGAGTAGCGGGAGCTACGGTCACCGCCGCAGCAATTCAGAATGGAACACAGCGGCTGCAGCCGTAGTGAACAATATGTACCGCGCGCCACCTCCAGCAGCTTCTGTACCCGGTCAAATCAGCCCCGGAATCGTTTCTCCTCGAAACTCCTTTTTTGGCCCCAACTCTGCTGCTGCAGCACGGATTCCGTCAGGGGGTATTCCACGCGCAAGTAGCGATGACTCAAGACCACCAGCGAGCAATAGTACGGTCGACAGTATTAGCAACTCCGACAGTAACGCCAATATTGACACACCATCACCGCCACGCAGCGTAGCGAGCTCGTTTGACCGCCCAGGAGGCGTGATGACGGGCAACAAAATGCGCCCTCTGCGACTAGTGCAGGAGACCGAGGAAGCTGAAGAAGCTGCGCGCTCACGAAATAAGGCAAACCGGGGAAGCTGGGTTATGGGATGGTTCAACAAGGGTGTCGAAAGAGCTCCTGGTGATGAGACTATGTCGCCTCAATAAGCTAGTTCGACCTTAACATGATGTGGAGTAAGTTAATGCTCTTTCTAGATTGTGTTTTTATTTGTGAAATGGAACCTGATGGCTCTCCTGTTTACGAGTTGGATCTGATCTCATTGCGCTGGTTAAAGGGGGCGTTCTTCGGCGATGGCTAGATGAAGGGAGAAGAATGTTGCATACCCTATGTCTTTTATTCTATCATTTGACGTTTTACCTTTTGAGATTGTATTGCCAGATTATGGATTGTACATTGTCACACTCACGGAAGAATGTTATCCGAAGTCCTCAAGTTTATTTCTACGCAAGAACCCTTGGGGATATCATGGACACCATTACGAGAAGCGCAAATGTCAATCCTATGTTTCTACATGCATTTGAAATGTTGCAAGTCTACTCTGCCTCGCGATCACGCAAAGAATTTGAACATCCCATTGCGAGTGCTTCAGAAAATACCATGTCCTTGCTAAGCATTCCATACTTCATTGCAGCTCTTGAAGATCTTCAAGGTAGTTAACCATGTATCAAAACCACATCCTTGATTGAGCACCAAACACCATGAGAGTGACCAAACACGAGTCTTATCTGCAACTCCTCTCTAGCGAGTCCACCCAGCACCGACAACGTGGCAGTTGTTCCGACGACCTCGTTTATGGCGTTCATATTATTCACTGGGGGATTAGCCCGTTGTTCAAGATAGCCAAAAGTTAGAAAAAGATAATTATATACCTATCAACTACTAATTAATAGTAGGATCTAGCAATTCTGAGCGGGTCTTTAGGCATTGTTCTCAACAAGAGTTAGGTATGATCCGGTTGGGGATCGCGAAACTCTAGAACACGTTATTTCTCAAGAGGATAATGAATTGTTGTCTAATTGCACCGTGATGCAAAGGCTCCTTCGTTTGTTTAAACCTTGAGAGAGTTCATGGTAGAGCTTCCGACTACTACGCTTGCTATCATGGATGTTTGCGGAGGTCAGTTTGCAAGCTTGAAATGCAAACTAATGATAGAAAACGGAAAACACACATTCAAAGCTTGTCTAGCCACAAGCACATACTCGCCATTATTCAAGTCAAACTAGGGACTATATCTAATCTCTCCATGAATGACGCCACAGAACAGGGGTAAAATGGTGCATCATCCGAAGTTTCCCCGCACTCCACCTTGAAGCCTTTGATATTTCTCTGGATAGCAGCCACTGGGTCTTGGAAGATCGCAGGTTCCCTATCTACTCTAACCTCTGAAGACCAATCTCAACCCTTGAAACCATGCCATTCCTGCAACTCGGATACAAGAGATTGCACTACACGAATAGCAAACCGGGAGATAATGCTGTCCGTGAAACTTTCATACTCACCCATGGGCTTGGATCTTCCCAAAACTACTATGGTGCAATAGTTGCAGGACTCACACGCCACCATTTCCGATGCATCACCTTCGACACCACAGGCGCTGGTCGCTCGCCCTACACCCAAATTGAGCAGAGCATTGAGAACCTTTCAAATGACGTCATTGGCTTAATGGACGCATTGGATGTGCCAAAAGCCGTGGTTGTCGGTCATAGCATGGGAGGGTATAAGCTCAACCTTTCAGTGGCTCCAAAGCACGAATAAGTACTGACCACTACCCAAAGTATTGTAGCAGCGAATCTAGCGGCCGAGCGGAACGACCGCGTGGTGGCCGCCATAATGATAGGGCCCGTGTATCCTAGCGACAGTATAGCGGAGATACTCGAGAAGAGAATACAGGTGGTCGAGAAGGAGGGCATGGAGCCAATAGCGAATACGATCCCGGCGGCGGCAACTGGTAAGAAAGCATCACCAATTGCAAGAGCCTTCATCCGTGAGCTTCTCCTTGCACAAAATCCCGCGGGCTATATTTCAAATTGTCGCGTCATTGCGAATGCGAAGCCTCCAAATTATGCCAAGATTGCCGTTCCGGTTTTGATACTGGCGGGCGAGGAGGACAAATCGGCACCGCTTGAGGGATGCGAGAAAATGTTTGAACAAATGGGTACGGGTGAGAAGAAGATGGAGATCTTAAAGGGCGTGGGACACTGGCATTGTGTCGAGGCCTTTGAGGAAGTAGGTAAACAGATACTGTCGTTCTACCATGAAATCCAATGAGGTCGGGGAACCGGGTGGCTTTAGATAATTAACTCTGAAAGTAAAATAGCGGTCTAATAGAGGACAAGATCGAATGCCTTCTTGAATGAGGCTTGTTGGATGCTGAAGGCTCCTAAAACAACTCTATGGGTGTTGGATGGCACACGGCTCGAAGTTGCCTACCCATGTCCCTCGTGATGTTGTCATTCGCTCGATGTTTCACGCTTTTGTTTCTGCGGGCTTGCATCGAGATCTTGGCGCATCTCAGTGCATTGCCGCCGGTAAGTGTGTGCTGTACCTGCTTGCTTTCCAATCTCTCTGCTCACCACCCTTACTGACCTTTGAGCATGTTTTTCGCTCCACTAATCCCGTTTAATAGGCACGAAGCTGCTTCATGCATGCAAAGGCCTAGACTCTGAGAGGAGCACTTAGGCCGAGGAAAAACCTTCATGTCTATTTCCAAAACATCTCTCAGCTGTCACCAACGCACCATGACCATGCGCCTCTAGGATTGGCCAGGTTTGGCCCATGCGAGGACCCTTTTGGATGAGGCTGCTTGAACATGTTCGGGTTACCCTGTAGACCCTTATTCCACTCGCCGATGTCGGTTACAGCCCCCATTTCGGGCCTTCCTGTGCCTGTTGGCGGTGAAGAGTCTTGACTGACACGCTATTCGATGCCCCTCATGAAGCCATACATCCTCGACCAGGACCGTTTTGCTGTCTTCGCTGCTGTTTGTCACAAGACGCCCAACTGGAGAGACATGGCTGTCTGACATGTGAAAGAAGACATCATATCTCAAACACCCTACCCTCGGCATAGCCTCATACTCTGCTCTGAATCATCCCAAGATCCCCTTTTCCGATACCTTTATTTATACTTGTTTCCTGTCTTTTCACGTCGTTTGTAGAAAGACCTAAAATCCACTCTAAGACCATACTAAAATTCAACAAGTGGAGCGGTGAACTCAACGGGGGCAAGCCACCCGCCCCCCCCGGTTTGATCGCGCATCGAAGCCATCCAAACAACATTCGAACTATTACTAGCACCACCACTTGACCGTTAAGGAAGACTCAAGATCATCCTTCTCGCCACCATCTTTCGATTGCGTACCGTCGACCATTTCCTATCGTACGTCTTGGCGCCAATGTTTGTGCCGATTTGCCATCTGCTTTAAAACGCAACTGGTTCGAACTTAAGACTCCCGCTATCCCTCTCAGCAAACACTTATTTCGACACACTAATCCTTTTCACTTCAAATACATAATCATTCTTTGATTCCATATTACTTTGTAAGACCTTGTTCAGTGTCTTACCTAAAATAATACTAACTATTTATTGAAGAAAGCAATGCCACGATAGCGAAGGACATAACATGGCTGCGCCCGCTTCTCAGGAACTCACATCTCGTCTTCCGGGCAGGCCTCCCTCTCATGGGCGGGTCATGCGCAGGACCGACAGTGGCTTTGACGAACATCAGCCGCTGAAACTAGTTGATAAAAGAGAGCACCAAATCCTCCATGATGGTACATCGAGTTCTACCATAACGCGTCGAAGCAGATCCTTAATGGCAAGAACAAGCAAGGCATCTCACTGTCCGTTAGTGGATCTTCCAACCGAGGAAGGGGCTGTGAAGCAAAAGTCTCAATCCCAGGACCGGAGAAGACCAGGTGCTCGGCGCGCATCGGTCAGCTCATCCTCCGGAGAGTCGGCGTCTAGGCCTCGGGGGTCAAGGCAAAGCTCGAAACAATCTTCCCGCAGAGCACCTGCTGCTTCTGACACGACTCGTCCAGCCCCTCCGTGGAGGATTATAAATTCGCAAACCATGCCAATTTCCAGCTGCGACGTAGATGATGTTTTCGCCCTGCATTACCGAAGTTGTAGTCTCTTCCGGAACGTGTCAGCCGCGGGTGTTCCCGAGTCCTATACTTCCCGGTCCGGAATGGTAGATCCGGACCCCCCGTCACACCCGCCAGATGAACACTCAGCACTAACCCCACCTTCCGTGATGGAGCCTGCAACGGTTGTCAGCATGACAAACTCGCCCAAAGATACTGATGAAATCACCGTCTACCATGAGTTACCGGATACGATCATTCACTGGACTTCCCCAAGCACGCGACGCCGGGAGTATGCTGAGATTGATAAGTCGCATAGAGGCGTCCGCAGATTTTTGAGAAAAGTCACCCCGAGGTGGTGTTCAGGATCTCTTTCGCAGCCGTTCTACGATTCAAAAGACAATTCGGATCTTGGCAGTGTCCGACGGTATCGATTAGATTTACCTGAGCCTGAGCCAGAGGACGACGAGAAAAGCACCAAATCATTGCACGGCGAACCTAGTGCCCCACGCATGTCTAGAGGTTGGAATGTTTTTGATCGTCTAACGGTCCTCGGTTTGAAGATGGCATGAATTAGGCGTTTTGCATGTGCGATGATACCCATGTTTGCGTTGTAGGTGTTGGCCTTCCTGTTCTTCCAGTAGTTCAATTCCACTGCACGCATCGTCTCTCATAGACACACCCTGCAATGCCTCGCAGAGTTTCTTCTATCTTCGTAATAAATGACACCAAATATAGTATCAATAAGCATAATGCATACCTAAAAATGAGAAGTGAGAACCGCAGCACATGTCTCGGATCCTTCGTATCCCTTAACCCGTCCATCTGTTATCGATAAGGATTTAGCCAATCAGATTAATAGGATCAAATCGCCGTGCTCAGGAATATGAGACTGGTGATCCACTAAATATCATAAAACAATCTATATAGCTTATATCTTAGAGTTGAGTCGCTTGATATGAGGTATTTAACACTCGTCTTTTCTGCAGAACGGAATCTGACATATTTTACACCCAAAACGCGTCCTTGGCGCCTCTTCTAGTGTTTATTGTCTTATGGATTCCGAACAGTATTTGGTGAAAGCATTGATAGAGACTTCCTTAATCGTTTGTGATGTTCCTAAGACGATCTTTGGGCTTATAAAGATCGGGGGGTAGATTTGGTGTACTACGGGTGTCAAAATCGTCAACATGAAAAGGTATAAAATCGGGCGGCGGCCACGGCTCTGGTAGTAGATTTTTAGCCACCCGGTTTAGTTAAACGTTATATTAAGTCGGCTAAACATGGTCTATATCATTGGAAGTACGATTGGAAGGCATAGTTGATGGTATTGTATTAATTAAACTATATAGGCTATACGCGTACTTCTGATTCTGGTGTTCCCCACGGACCACATACTCGATGGACGTCGAACGGTTAAGGGATAAACTTGGTGAGGCCACTTCAAATCAACGAGCCGGGAATAATAAGGGTGACTTTTGCAGAGAAATGAAGTACACGGTTTAACCGGAATGCATTTCCACGCCGCTTCTAACCTTAATACCTCCCCTATTGCGTATGTCCAGTACGTCTATAACCAAGCAGCAAAGCAAACGCATGCGTTCTACCTGCCTAATTGGGAAAGTTCCCTTGCCCATCCTCCACCCACTCGACAACGGGGATAGCGTCCAAGGGCTGCATTGCGATTGTACAACAACGACCCTCGCTGCCGATGATAACATTTACGTTCCGCGTTGATATGCCGTCACACATGACTACGACCCAAATATGGGGGGCCTAAAACCATTCTTTGTCACTGGAGCACCCAAGACCTTATCTCAATGTCGACGCCAGCGGCGTTGGTGATGATTACAACCGGACAGGATCCGGACAGTAACTCTTGGCAGTAACTTTACTATCCGAATCTTTTGCCAAGTTCAATTCTGCCGGGTGTAAAATCAGTGGCTTGGAGCTTGTTTTTAGTGTTGTAGATCTTAATCTTAGGGCCGTACACCAATTGCATCATAATTGAGCCATGCTTAAGTCGTGATCTACACCTACATCGTGAGTCTTGGCGTGGTGTTATATGTAAAAATATTTAATTATAAGGTTTGGAAGGGGTTATAATTTAATTAAATTGCAGGTATTATAATACAAAGTCTCCGCGGCGCAGTGGTATGGTAAGTTCTACAATTGCTTTAATTTAATTTGGAGCTAGCCAATATAATTACACCACTTTTCCCGAAGTTCTTAAGTGGTCTATTAAGCCACGATGCAAATACATAGGTTTAATATAATTTGGGGCGTTAAAAATAAGATAAGAACAACACGATCAATTTAAAGCCTTACTAATACGTGATTTAATAGGAAATAACTTTTTTTTTTAACGTTTTTAACACGCTACTAATAGGAACTAAACCCGTAACCTTCTGCTGCGTAATTAGGCTAAGGCCTCAGCGGTAATGCAATAAGACTTATAAGGCTCTGCGGCGATGCAATGAGGCTGTGGCGATATAACGAGACTTAGCGCTGAGCATTGGAAGAAAGTTAAGGCTGCTCGGTTACTGCAGGAGAGCCACAGTGCTTAGGGTGGTGTTAAACTTTAGGAGTATTAACTATTTGGGGCGTCTCTGTTACTGTGGTAGTTACTGCAGTGACAGAGACACCTTAAATAGTTAAGGCTGCTCGGTTACTGCAAGAGAGCCATAGTGCTCGGGGTAATGTCAAACTTCAGGAGTATCGATTATTTGGGGCGTCTCTATTACTATAGTAGTCTCTATAGTAACAGAGACACCCCAAATAATTGAGGATCGCGATCATTAAAAATCGTACCGCCGGAAAGCTTGCCATAGACATAATTAACGACCCCCCACTAATATCAGTAATATTAGTAGTAGGGTCTAGCTAAGTTATAGAGGACTTCTTTATATGCATATTAAACACAGTATAAGGTAGCGGCTTTAATAGAATAAGGCAATAAGCCATAAATTACTATTAGCGGTTAGGAGTTAAAGCTACAAAACGGCGTTAAATAGCTATATCTCCGATTAACTCCAAGCCAGTATACGTTTTCCTAATTTAGCTTAGTATACCGTATACTTAATTGCTGGTTTATATAGGCAGAATAACTATTGCTTACGTCTTAGTTTATACTATATTAACTTCCTCACCCGGTTTAAATTATGATGACTTAAAGTTAATATCCTAAGTATTAAGCTTTATAAAAGAGTCGTCGGAGTCATTAGAGTTATTAGAGTTATCGAAGTCTTAGCTAAAGGACGTTATAGGTAATTATAGTAGACGAACGAATATATTTAATAACATTAACTTCTACTTTGGCTCCACCCTTAATATAGGTGCTTTAGGTAAGCTACCCCATAATATAACTAAGTTATTTAATAGAGACTTCTTAGTAGGCTTTCTAAAGGCTATAGGTGAGGTTAGCAACTAACGTTTCCACTTCTTAGCAGCTGCTCGCGGTAAGTCTTATGGTAAGCACTATAACCTCCTAAGCGCGGTTAATGCAGGTAGTGCATTTAACAACTCTATACTCTTAAATATTTCAAGCTTTTTATATACACCTACTACCAGCTACTGCCTGTTCTTTTGTCGCTTCTTATATTATTTTGCCTACTATTTATTTCTTACTACTCTCTTAGCTTACTTAAGGCTAGTAAGGCCACACTTTCTAGCCTTGCCCTTCTTCTTAAACTCTACCTTTAAAGTTTAAATAGTATTAGGTAGCTCTACTGGTATAAGGTTATTCTTATTACGTAGCTCTTTAAATTTAAGAAGGAGCTATTAAGTCTACCGCCAGAATAAGTCTATAAGAACTTCTGCTTGCTTAGGTGGATATATCTTTATAATTATATTATAGACTACACTTGCCGTACCTAATACTATATCTACTCCACCATTACTAAAACAATCGCTGTTAGTAGTAGCTTTATTATTAGCGCTAAGTTAAGTAGCATAGCTTAGCTGCTAGTTAAACGCAATAGCAGGCAGCCCGTTAAGTAGCCACCGCGGATAGAGAAGACTTAGTAGTAGCGACGCTAAGTCTTATATAGCCTTCTCCATCTAATAATAATATGGAAGGCCATATTAAATAGGAAGGTCGTAGTTACCTTATACTAAATAGCAACCGTATTTACTATAACCATCCTTAGTATTAAATCTACAAGTATAGAACTCTAAGAGTCGCTAACTTATATAAGTAATAACTTAACTCTTCTCGAGTAGTCTATACCTTTAGTAGTCCTTATTAAGTTGGCTAAATCGCCTATAGTTAGATTTAACGACTTCCTATTCGTCTTATATAAGCCTAATAGCCTTATTAGTTACCTAGCCCTATAGTAACCGGAATATATAGGTATCTTAAAGCCGGAAAGACTCCCTATAATCCTTATACTCTAGTATCTTATACTCTTTAAACTTCTTATTAATTACTAACTTAATCTAGGTAGCAACTTCTAATAATCCAAGCTCTTTATATAGCCTTACTTTTATCCTTAGGTAAATTAACTCCCCTTACTATAAGGTATTAGCACTAAGATTACAGTAGTGGCGCGTATATACTCTATTAAAGTAGGCTTCCTTTAGGCGCTAGTATTCTTTAACTTTAAGAGCCTCTAGCTAGTTAAGTTAATATATAAATGCAGTATAATTAGCTTTAAGTTTAATAGGATTCTCTAACTTAATATACTTCCATATTAACTCTTCTAAAGGCTTTTACTTCTTCTTAGTATAACTACTACTATTAACCAATATAGTCTTAATATTTTTAGCAACGTGCTACTTACAGAGTTGCATTTAGATGTCCTCCTCTATAAGCTTCTCTATAACTAATATAAAGCTAGCTCCCTAATTACCAATATAGATGTTTAGGCTGGGTATATTATAAAACATAAACTTATTTATAAAGTCATATATCTCTTTAAATACCTACTCGGCCTTAGATAAGACGAGTAAGTATATAATTGGAACTATCTTGCCAGTATTTATTATAATTATTATAGTTAATAGCGGCATACGGAGCTAGTTTATTAAAAATATTGCATTAGTGTAGATATAGAAGCTAGAAGTAAATTAACGTATAAAAGCAATCTGCTGTAGAGTTAAGAAGGTGATTTAGATAAGGACTTAAGAGGTATAGTTACCTAGGGGGAATAGCAAGTTAGTATTTAGTTAGTGGTAGAAAAGCAAATTAATATCCTAAACACTTTAATATCCAGGCACTCTAAGCTATACAGCTATTTAATTAAACTATTATATTTAGTGGGCCTATAGTTATAACGGAACCTTATAGCAAGTACTACGGTGGGTTCGTTATTGGGCTAGGTGTGTA
>Ga0307515_10014942_pt1 | contig 14346 bp, 7 predicted proteins | sample 17_EM_MG_FD_194513 | JGI IMG/M metagenome (GOLD analysis project Ga0307515, IMG submission 194513) | Populus trichocarpa ectomycorrhiza microbial communities from riparian zone in the Pacific Northwest, United States - 17_EM | ecosystem: Host-associated > Plants > Roots > Unclassified | place...
TTCCATGATCATTACAAGTTCATCGAGGCACCATCTCGACGAAGCATAGTCTTTGGAGAACACGATTATCGATATTTTTGATTGTTGTATTGCCTTCTGGAGCTCGAAATCTATATTCTCTCCTCTCTGAATTTCATCATCATCTCTAAATGTGTGAATCCCTGCATCAACCAGGGCCTTGTACAGGTGATCGGTAAAGTTCTTGCGGGTGTCTTCACCTCTAAAACTCAAGAACACTTGGTATTTACAATTAGAAAACCGGGAAGAGTAGGATTCTTGATATTTCCCAGGAGCCATTCCGATTCTAGCAAAGATAAGACTTTTCAAAGATCTGAACAAAAAAAAAAAGAGTTGCAGGATTAATGTCGATAGTTCAAGATCGACAGTACACCAATAAGCTGAAGTATTCATATATTATTATCTTACTTTTTCTATAAAACAATTTTCAAGTTATTTCCCTGCAATCAACTCCTCCATGCCCTTTCAGAAAAATATTTGTACATATGATAAATTAAATCTCTATGCTGAACCAACAAATTCGGTTGATGAGTTACATTCCACAATATATAACATAATACGAAAAGAGATAAGCAGAGTTACCTGCAATCTTCACTTTCCCTTCGCTGATGTTCTCTTATCATTTCATCAATTTTCTGCTTTTAAATCAACCTTAAAAGTCTGTGGTACGGGGAATTTCCGCGTTAGGACAATTTTTTTTTTTTTAATTTGCTCAAAATTGAGAGAGAAAGGGTGGATTGTAATTTTAAGACAAGTCATCCCCACAAGTCCACTCTCTCTGTGGTATGGAATGTTTCCGCGTGAGGACTTTTTTGGTTTTATTTTGATCAAGACTTGGATGTTGATTATAATCACTAATGTATTTGATTATAATCCCGACAAATGCACACTGAATTTTCCATGGCTAATGTCGGAAGCAGAAAGTCGGAATGTCTAGGCATGACCAGTTATGCATGGAAAATTTTGGTGCCAGGAATTGATGGCTATTGACATCGTGAAGTAAGAAAAAAGTTATAAAATAAATTCCACAAGTTGATGGCTAGGGACATCCTGAAGTAAGAATCAAGTTAGAAAAAACATTGGTTAAATCTTCCGAAACTTGCATCGATTATTGGTTTTTTTTTTGGAATATTTAGAAACTTGTCTCCATTCAAACAATTGAATTTTTATATTTGATTTCATCATCAATATTATAGTTATGATAGTCTCAATATTTATAAACTTAAAATTGTATTTATTAATTGAAATTAATTTTTAAACAATTATTAACCTTTAGCTGTGAAAGAAAAAAACAAACTTGTATTGAAAGATCGTTCTTCTACTAGGCCTGATACTTGTGGGTAAATGAATTCCACTCTTAAGGTACTCAACGAGCCCGTGTCGTAAGTGGATGCCTATCTCTCAGGTGCTTGTTCTTGGTTGTGAGAAGTTTTGCTAGAAGAATTAGCAGTGATCATGTCTGTACGACACATGATTGACTTTCCCCTGGTATCTACATAAATTAAAAGATTAAAATGTTATAAATCATTCATATTTTATAAAAATATTTAGCAGCACCTTCTCCATATGAGAAAAAAAAATTAAATGAATTGCCACAAATTAATTGATTTTATTTAATTTGTTTCCTTGTATTTGTATTGAGTGAAGAGTTCACTCAACTTGTATTTGACTTAGTTTTAAGATTATTTTTTAAATTTTTTCTATTTATACATATATTTAATGGGCAGCCTTTATTATGTTTCAAATTGTATGTTAATTAGCCGAATTGCATCTTATGAGTTTAATTCTGAACTAATTACCTAAAAACGTTTTTAATCAGTGAAAGCCAATTTTGATCCTTGTTTTCACAAACAAACCCTCAATTGGTCACAATCTTTAATAATCTTTTCAATTATGCCACTAGATTTCATTGATTGTGCACTCATTGTCTTTTACAGTATGGTCCTTGGTCTTGATATTCTTTAATTTCATCCTTAATTGCCCTTTTATACTTTTAATTCTTTTGATTTCACCCCTGATTAAATTAATTAGCCCCTCAAAGCTTCAACACCCATTCATTTTAGTCTTTGAACCTTTAATTATTGCAATCTTGACACAAATTGATGCTTAAACTTTGTTTTTTCTTCAATTAAGTCCCTAGTTGCATTAATTAACATAAACTGAATTTCAATTAAGTCCCTAGACTTATTGATTCTTCTAATTTCAAACAATCACTACCAGAAAATTGGCGAAAACCAACGGAATTACCGACAGAATTATTTTGTCGGTAATTTTTACCGACGGATATAATTCCATCTCTAATTTTGTCGATCTACACCGACAGAACTTTGCCGTCGGTGATATATACCGACAGACTACATACCTTCGGCAACTCGGTCGGTATATACCGACAGAATTATTCCATCGGTATATACCGACCGAGTTGTCGACGAACTATGTAGAATTTTGAAAAGAAGAAACAGTGTGATGACGTTGAATTTTTTCATACGATTTTATCGACGGAATAACCGAGAGATTCAAATCAGGATCTCCGTACAGTGACGTGGCCCGTTTATCGTCAGATGTACCGACGGGTATACTGACGGCAGTAATCCGTCGGTGATTCGATCGGTAAAATGCAATATATACACACTCTGCCAACTCTCTCCTCCTCTATTTCTCCTTCTTCTTCCCCATCCCAACTCTCCCCTCCCAAACTGCAACCAACCACCCATCCCAACTCTCTCCCTCTTCTCAACACAAGCACTCAAGTTTCTTCACAACATCCGTTCTCCGATTACTTTATTGTGGATTTTATCATTTTTTGTAAGTAAATCTATCCTTTTTAGTTTTAACATTTAAATGTCAATTTTATTTTATTTTATTGTTTTTTTTAGTATATGTATTTTGTTAACGTATATACTTATTTTATTGTTATTTGTCAAAAAAACTTATAGTATGAATGTATAATTTTGTTGTTGTTATAGTTTGTTTTAGATTTTATCAAATTGTATTTGTCTGTAAATTGTTGAAACTTTGTTTGAATTACATCAAATTAGATGTGTTGTGATGAAATAAATAATAGCTTGTTTAACGGGTCCGTTTTAATTTTTATCAATTCTATTGCGGAGTTGTGATTTTCTGTAAATTTATATATGTAAAAACTTTGTATGGACGCTGATAATTGATAATTGATAATGAATATTTAACATAAGTGTTTTTTTAGTTTGTTGGATAATATCGGGGCAAACCAATATTTTTGCAAATTTATTTACGTAATATAGTTAATTAATGCATGTTGTCATCATAATTGATTCTTCTAATTTCAAACAATGCAAATTGACTTCTTAAACTTTATTTTTCTTTCATTTTAGCTCCTGATCAAGCCACTTAAACCTTTTTAAAGTTCAATTATGTCCTTGGATTTTTTTAATTTAATTGAAAAACAAAATTAAAAAAAAAACAACTAAAATCCAACAAAAGTTTCTCATATGAAAAAAATTCATACAAATAAGAACATAAAAAAAAAAAAACACAAACACACAAACTTAGAGAAGAAATAGGAGAATTCTTACCTTATATTAGTTGTGGGTTAATCTGAGAATAAAAAAAATGACATGTTATGAGTTAATTAACAAATAAAAAATTAAACAAACTGAGGTGAAAAGAGAAGGAGAAGCCATACCTGTTAGAGAAAAGAGGGTCGTTGCTTCAGGAGAGTGAGAGAGAGAAGAGAAAGAAAGAGTGGGAGGTTTTTGTTGGCGAGATAAATAGCAGAAGAGGAAGTGAGAGAAAGAAAAAAGAGAGAAGTTGTAACATCCCCATTTTTATTCCGGGACAAATTCTCAATCTAACATGAAAATTTAGGATTTTTTTTTTTTTTTTTTGCTTAAGATATTAATATGATGCTAACGCAAGCACATGATTTTCATATTATACAATAAAACATCCAACACATAAACAACTTAATAATTTAAGGATTGCATATTCGACTTACTATCACTGAAAAGTTCTCTGCGATGATTCTGATAAAGCAGGGTCACGATGGGGATGCGTTTGAAGAGGGATGATAATGAAAAATACACCTGTTGAGATTATTCAGCCTGACTAACTTTTCTCTACATTTAGACCACCTGGGGGTTATGGTTTTGTTTCCAGCAAAATCCTTCTCGATTGGGGAGGATCTTAGGCCTATTGTAGGCAGATCACTTAGCACTCGCCGCGTAATTGCTCGCCAAGTATGCTATAACGTGAATTGTTTATCCAGGTGCTGTGAAGTGAAGCTGCCAAATCTGAGTCATATTCTCATTCATTGCAAGGTGGTCTGGTGGGTGTGGTGATGTGTTTTAGATTCTTTGCTAGACGCGAGTATTTGGGTATGGAGTTGGAATACGATGTCTTATTGTTTAGGCATAATAATTTAGCAAGCACAGTCCCATACACAATAAATGAAAGAAAGAAAGAGATGGAAGTGGCAGGATCATCAAACCCAAAGATAACAACACAAGAGAGTGGAGGCGAGGGTCCCCGTTCCTTGTGAAGATCAAAACACCTTTTTGTTGATCCCACTAAAAAATCTTCTTATTTTGGGTTCTTCGAAATTGTTCATGGAATAAGTCCTTTACTTGTACCGATCAAAAAATAACTTCCATAAATCTGTTGTTTTAAATCTGCAGCACTTCCACAATCCACACAATTGGAAACTCGATAAACAACTTTAAAACTCAATAAATATGTTGTTTTAAATTGCTGTCGGATGTGTTTCGGAGACAGACCTGAAAAAGAACCTGGCTTATTAAGTTGTTCACTGCAACATTTTATAGTTTTACCGACGGATCAAATTTGTTGGTATAAGATTGCTACTTCATCGATAAATTTTTTATCGACTAAATCCCCGACGGAAAGAGTTCGTCAGCATGTCGTTTGTCGGTAATTCCACATTCTGTCGTTAATTCTGTCAGTAAAAAAAATTAAAATATCAATGGTTTTACAGACGGAAAATGCGTGTCAAAAAAAAATTCTCGCTGGAAATATTATGTCGGTGATAGTGGTATATGCAGTAAATATTTTTCAACTCTCGGTGAAATGCCAACGGATAGTATCTGTCTCTATAAGCGTCGATGATTATGGCATTTTCAGTAAATTTTTTGCAACCCTCGATAAAATGCTGACGAAATGTTTCCGTCTGTGAAGACGTCGGTGATTGTGGCATTTGCAATAAATATTTTTCAACTCTATGTAAAATACTAACGGAAAAATTTCGTCTGGGAATTCGTCGGTAGTGTTTTTTAAAATTATTTAGAATAAATAATATAAAATTATATAAATTAATAGTAAAAAAACCAATTATGCAAATAAAATTGTATTAAACATCAAAAATATAAAAATAAAGTTAAATAATATTCATCCAAATATTCATTACAAATTTAATGTGTTTCTAAAAAAAAAATTAAACTAGAACAATGGTAGAGATGAAGGAAGAGGAGGAGGTGGTGGAGGCTGGTCGTTCCCGGGATGAAAAGGCCAAAACACAAGCGCACATGTATCACCCATATGTGATGTAATGTTCATGATCATTTGGCAGAGTTATTCATAATTCGCTAAGAGTTGCTCGTATTTTTCGGTGAGATGAGCCGTGTGTTGCCGCAAGGCCACGAACTCCTTATATTGGGTGTTCAATACTGATTGGGAGCTCCCAACGATTGAGACATTACGGGCCGCCCACAAGTTCTCAGTTGTAGTGTTGGAGAGCCCATACACCCGATTTTTAACGAGTCTACCAGATGATCCTACCTCCATCCATAAATCCAGATCGAAATCCGGATGGGTTGTCCCCATATCTCTCCCTCAACCGGCTATTATAGGTCTCCTGAAAATGAAAAAGAAATAATCATATTCAATTCAAAAATAATAATAACTTATGAAATAAAATGGTTGACGATACCACGAAGTGTTGAGCGCGGTTGTCAACAAACTGTTGCACCCCTTTTTGGCGGTCTTCACTCCGCATGTGCGTCTCTACAAACAGCTCCATTGGGCTCGGCTCACGTCCAAGAGACATAGCCTGTAAGAAAAAGAATTAATTAAGTAACAACAAATTAATTAACGATATATTTCATTTAAATTAATCTTTCCATCCATTTCGCATGTGCAGCAAACAGAACAGAGCCGCCGGTGTGCGTGGTCACCGAACCATGAATTTGTCGGTTCCTGTTGTCGGCATCAGACTATGAGTGTCGTATGAACCGCTTAGACGTCACGTGCTCAATATATTGCGGCCATAGATCCCCCGGGATGTATGGCGGTTTGAAATCCCTCTAAATCGCTACGTCATTCCAGCCTTGTAGACCGTTATCTCTCGTGTAATTAGATTTTAAAACATAATTTTTTATAAAAAATATCGTATTGTTTTTAATGTTACCTAGTTGTCGCGTGATTTTCCCATACCTTCCTCATAACTTTGTCATACGCGTTGTCCCACTCAAATTTGTGTTGTGTATAAATAATTTATTTAAAATAAAAATAATAATTTATTAAAAATAAGCTGGAAATTAGAAATTAACACCAACCTGAAATCTTCGAAACCATGCATTGATATGGTCTCCATTCAGGATATATGGAAACCTGACTCCATTGAAATAATAGAATCTCCATCAACGATTTAAACACCGATGATATTACTCGGGTGGCCTCAATGTTTGTGAACCTGAAAATAAATTAAATTAATGAAATATTGATTAGTTGTTCATAAATTATGTTATAATTAAAAAAAACTAAAAACAAAACAAACTTACATTGAAAGGTCGTCCTTTCAATGTGCCTCGTACTTGCAGGTGAATTGATTCCGCTGTGAAACCGCGCTGGAAGAGACAGCATCGCAAGTCGGTGCAGGTGTCTCTTCTTGATCGGCACCTAAGGACATGTCATCCTCACTGCTAGAAGAACTAGTTGCGACCATATATGAGCGACAAGCTGTTGATTTCATTCTACGCATCTACATAATTTTATACGAATAATTATATAATTCAATTTGATTATTAAAAAACAATTCGGAAGCACCTCCCCTATACTGGAGACTACCCAAAGTTTTCAAACCTGCAAATATTGACAATAGTCACAACCAATTGACCCCATTCAAAAATCTTATATATAACCTAACATCTATACAAATAACAATTAAAATTAATGGAAATAATTAAACACATACCATGCAATAATAGAGTAAAATTGAGATAAAATAATTAAATTTAATCCTATATATTCAATTACTAATTACAAGGTAAATTGAATAATAACAATTAAAATTCAAAAAAGTATTCAATTTTTATGGCAATACAAACAAAAAAAAATATCGAACAAATTAGAAAAAAAAACTATAGACTTTAGGAATAAAAAATTCTTACCTTAATAATGTGTGTATTTCAAGACTTTATCTACATTATAAAAATACACTAAATCAAAAAACACAACAAAAATAACAATAACTAAAAAAATATCATTAAGCATATTAAATGGAAATACATACCTTTTAATTTGTTGAAGATATAACTAGAGATTACAAGTAAAAAACAAGAGTTTTGAAGCAAATGAGAGAGAAAAAAAAACCAAAACGAGAGCTATGAAATGAAGTCGAGGAAAAATGAACTGAAGGGGAGGTCGCTAGGATTTATAGTGCAGTTTTATCGACGGATTCCCGACTGACTATTTAAATAATATTATTTTTAATTATTCCGTCGACGACTTTTCAAAAATCTGTTGGTAAATTTTGAATTTCGCACCAAAATTTTTTAATCACCCTCCATTTTCGCAGTCCGTCGGTAATTCCATCGGCAAGTACACGCGGTCAAAGATGCATTAATACCCGCCCTTTGGAATTCGCACCATCCGTCGGTGAGTCTGTCGATAATTGTGAACTGCCGACAAATGTCGGCGGAATGTATCTGTCGGTATAAACGTCTGCAAGTAGTCCAATTATCCGACCGCGAACGGTAATCCACACGAACCACCTGTGAGAAATATTCTAAATTCTTATTTAGGAAAAAGGGGTTGCTATGCCTAGAGTGTTATCTCTAATTCTGTGTTTTTATAATTTTTCTGTTTAACAGACAACAACACTTAAAATAAGAGGCATGACGTATTATTTATAAAGAAAAAACCCTATAAATTTGCAAAATATCAATTTACCCCTGTATAATATGCCTATATTAATCTAGGAAAATTTTAAAAATGAACTCAATCAAGTTCTTACTTGATTTTTCTAGGTCTAGAAATATAATTCGTGTATTATTTATATTCTAGTCCTTAGTTTCTAAAATATATTTTAATCAAGTCATACTTAATTAAATTGTCCTAGTTTAATTTCTAACTAATGGTTCTTAATGTGTGTGACCCATTATGTTCCTAATATGTTAATCCAAATATAAATATAAATTATAATTAAATAGAATTAAATACATTAAAAAATTTAATTATTATTAATTAAACAATTAATTAATTCATATTTGAAGATCAGGTGCATCGTCTAGTAATATGTCACGATCCCCCAAATATTAGAAAAGTCATTAGTGGTTTGACTAACCTTTCAATGACCGGTTTCTCAGTGTAGTTAGTATCTTTTCATTAATAATGTTTTGATTTAACATTAAAGCATGAAGTATGTCTGCCATGTTAAATCATGTTTGTTCTCTACATAATAGTCTTTGATCGTTTGAATTAGATTTAAAACTCTTTTCAAATCTCATTTCACATTGACCAAGGATTTCTTAGTTAATACTATTTGAGAACATATAAAACATTTTCTCTAATTCACCTAGGATGATGAATACTTTCTTGATCACTCAAACACCTTCATATAATTCATGTTATACCAAATGTCTACCATTTCGTTATGTCAATTAAGATAACATTTAACAAAATCAAAGCATAACATTCTGTATATAAGATAACTTAGTAATTTCAAGTCTAAGAATTGCTTACAAAATCGTCACGTGAGCTTTTCCATAAACATAAGTGATCTCTCCATATGGAATTCTCATACGGGTTAGTTCAGTGTACGTGTCTTATGACAAGCACTTACATATTAGTTATAGGTGTTTCTTATACCTCAGCTTATAAGAACAACTGTTTTCTTTTATATATATATATATAAAAAGAACATAATATGTATGAATCTTTATGGCTCTAATGAATGTCCAGTATTTAAGAAAGCATCGACCAGGAACATTTTAGGAACAAAGCTTTGATGCAATAGGAATCCCATAATTATAACTTCATAATTTCTTTTGCAAAACATTTTTTATCTCATGGACTTTATCTTTACTCTAGATTCATTAATCTAATTTTACATGAAGATTAAAGATAAATTAGGCCTTTATTAATAATAAATATGTATTTATATTAATATAATAATATCACATGTAACCAACCGATTGGTTGCAGGGCATATTAAACTAACAATCTCTCATCTACACTAAAGTCAATCGCTCATGTATCTAATATCATATTGCTCCATGTAGCATTAATGCTTCTGCATGGATAGTGACTTAGTAAGAGGATCTTCTAGATCCTCTTAGGTGGGTACTCATTCTAACTTTACATCTTTCATTTCATTGATTTATAAAATCAAATTGAATTTTTTAAGTACTTATTTGGATCATTGATGAGACCTTGGTTCTTTTGTTGATGCAATGGCTCCATTATTATCACAATACTGGGCAACTAGATCAACAATGCTAGCAACCAACCTAGTTTATTGATGAACTTTTTTACCCAAACAACCTCTTTGTTTCCTCAAACGTGGAGGTGTACTCTTATTCAGTTATAGAATCAATTGTGCTCTCTTGTTTGGAACTCTTCCAACTCAGAACACTACCATTTAAAGTAAAACATATATTGACTGGTATTTACTATTTTTCAAACATTTCATTGAAAAAATCTTAATTCAAACAATTTTGAACTTCTAGTTTATCTTTTTCAATTATGGATCCTATAGTCAAGTATAGGATACCATTTCCATCGTATCTCTCTCATTATGTGTCTTAAAACACATGTCTTTGGAGGGAGGTATTCCATGCAAAATAGATGAGAATCCAATCTTATATATTTTTAGCATGTAGTCTATATGCATGGATTGCGACAATCAAAACAACCTTCTAGATCTATCTTTATAGATCTTTATATCCAATATATAGGTTGTTTCTCCCAATTTCTTTTTGGAGAAATTCTTAGATAGCCAAAACTTTACTAATAAAAAAGAATATGTCATCTACATATAATATTAGGAAAACTTTACTAAACTTTTGTAAACACAAGGTTTATTCATATTTTTTTATAAAATCAAATCTGTTGATTATATCATCAAAATTGGATATTCCTACTCTTTAAAGCTAGCATTGTACATTTGTATATTGCCTTTCATGATAGTCTTTCTCTTAAAGACTAACTTAGATCTGTCGCGGCGTGCGCAACGTCAAACTATGGGTCTGCCTCCTAAATGATGGTGAAAAGAGGTTTTGGGTTTAATCATAAAAATTATGATTATAAAATTCAGGAGTTGTCACATAGTATTATGGTTACTAGGAAACTTAATGGTTTGCGAGAGTCTAAGTAAGAGACTAATTGTACAAGTGGAAGACACACCACCCCCAGTGCACCTTACCTAAGGTAAGCTATATTGTTGTTTGATTGTTATTCTAAGTCATGTCCCTATCGGTTAGTCTTGTTTGTCTAATGTTCAAGACATATCTCTTTTTGTGAGGAAGTCTTTACTCTATTGGGTTAAATCTTAACCATTATAAGGGTTAGACTTATTTATTTCTTGGATATATCTAAGTCCTAGCATTCTAAATGAAAAACTAATTATAATAAGAATTTTTGTATTTTGGTCAAACTCTAATGGATAATCATAAACTGGTTACGATATCCATTTTGTATTTTTTTAAAACATGATAAAAATGATTTTATCTCTCTTTATAACATATGTGTAAACCCCGGGGAAAAATAAAGGTGGCATAGATTGCAAACTAACTACATGAGAAATAAAAGTGAAGAAATTCATGCATATGGTTAAATAAAAACGGGAATTCAGAAATTTTTGGATATAAGTTTCTGGATGAAATATTTCGAGACATTATAAATCAACCCGAAAATGTTGAGGGTTGGATTAAATAAAAGAAAATAAACTAAACTAAAAGTTGTGGGGTGAAATCATAAGATATGAAAAGAGGTATAACTTAATTATAAGAAGGAAAAAAAAATATAGGGGCCTAAATGCAAATAAGAAAAATTATAGAGCATAAATACTCGTATTCTCACCCAAAAATCTGCAGAAATCATAAGGAAAGAAAAGAGGGAGTTTTTGTATTCATTCTTGCAAAATCAAGAGAGAAACATCAAAATTTCAAAAAGCCATCCAAGATTAAGGGTTTATAGATGGAATAAACACTTGTGGGCAATGGATTAACAAGGAAATTAAACAAGAAGAGAAGATGGAGGGCTGGCTGTCATTAGATAAAAAATGAGGGAGTTGAAAAATCTTCAACTGGTTGAAGATCAAAACCTTAATTCGTACTGGGTAAGGTGTTCTAAACATGATCTTATAAGTCATTTCAAATTCGATAATGAATTGGTGCCTTGATGTGAATTATAGATTAGGGTTCTTAGACTTGAATTGGGGGAAAAGTATTTGTTGTTAAAATTAAGTTAATTCATGTGTGGTATATGATGTGGGGACGTGAAACCATGATAATTTACCCAGAAAATGTAGTTGTGAAAGTTATGTGTGAAGGGAAGGGGAGGTGACGAATCTGGATAGACTCGTCTCCTGACTTTCAGTAAGATTTCGGATAGGAGGATGAGGGAATTAGAACCAGGTTCCTTATAGAAATTGTAGTTTTGGATGTTAGATAAATAACGAAATTGGTCTTGCTCAATTTGGAGCTGTAGAACTCCATTTATGGGTTATCAACCGAGACTGGGTCATGATAGACCCTGTAGAGCAGTAAGTCTGATTTTTTCATGAGCAGTTTTGACTATCTTAGAGGTAGAACTGGGTTCTCCTTTCTCAGAGAACTTGTTGCCTTGTGTCTTAGCTTTCCAACGAGACCAATATCGCTTGAAATAGAGTTCTATAACTCTAGATATAGATAAAAATCTGAGAAAAAGTTAGACGGTAATGGTTGGACAATAACAGTTCAAATGTCTAGACAGTAACAGTTCAAAGTTAAACAGTAACGATTGGACAGTAACAGTTCAATGTGTAGACAGTAACAGTTCAATGTGTAGACAGTAACAGTTCAAATGTCTAAACAGTAACAGTTCAAAGTTAGACAGTAACGGTTGCACAGTAACAGTTCAATGTGTAGACAGTAACAGTTCAAATGTCTAGACAGTAACAGTTCAAAGTTAGACAGTAACGATTGGACAGTAACAGTTCAATGTGTAGACAGTAACAGTTCAAATGTCTAGATAGTAACAGTTCAAAGTTAGACAGTAACAGTTGGAAATTGGACAGTAATAGTTCAAAGTTAGACAGTAACAGTAGACTTTCACGTGAATACTATAAATAAGAATATAAAAGAATTGAGTCATACGAACACTTGCACATTGAGATACTAACATTGAAAATATACATGATATATGTATGTATGTTATTATGAGGAAATGAACATGTATAGAAAGTAACATATGAGTAATGGATGACTATGGATTCTCTGTAATATCGACTTGAAGGAATGATAACTATGGTTGGATAAAGGAGGACAACATTAATGGGTGTAATGAGAAAAACGTACGATATAAAGAAAGAAATGATTGAAAGAAAGATCTATTAGCTATTGATATGATTATTCTAACACATATCCTTGAATGAGGAAAATTTATGAGATGAGTCTGTGACTGCAGGAGGGACCACCGGTGTGGTGCAACAGCAGCAATAGGGGATCATAAGTAGAGCTTCTACTGCAGGTAGGTGACTTCACCTTCCTTTTTAATAATGTTGAATAATGAAAAATACTTTATCATGAATGTTACTGTATTGTGTTAATTCAGATATCATATTTTCAAATGCTTAAATGTTAACAATTGATTAGCTTCGGCTAATGGCATCCAAAAGGATGGCCGGGACAAATGAATGATTTGTTTTGGCTAATTGCATCTGAAAGGATAACCGAGACAAACAATTGATTAGCTTCGGCTAATGGCATCTGAAGGGATGGCCGGGATAAATGAATTATTTGCTTTGGCTAATTGCATCCGAAGGGATGACCGAGACAAACAATTGATTAGCTTCGGCTAATGGTATCCGAAAGGATGACCGGGACAAATGAATTATTTGCTGGCATCCGAAAGGACTGCCGGGACAAATGAATTATTTGCTTTGGCTAATTGCATCCGAAGGGATGACCGAGACAAACAATTGATTAGCTTCGACTAATGGCATCCAAAGGGATGGCCGGGATAAATGAATTATTTGCTTTGGCTAATTGCATCTGAAGGGATGACCGAGACAAACAATTGATTAGCTTCGACTAATGGCATCTGAAGGGATGGCCGGGACAAATGAATGATTTACTTCGGCTAATAGCATCCGAAGGGATGATTGGGACAAACAATTGATTAGCTTTGGCTAATGGCTTCCGAATGGATGACCGGGATAAATGAATGATTAGCTTTGGTTGATGGCATTCGAAGGGGTTGGCCGGGGTGAGTGAACGGTTAACCTTGACAAATGATGCCTTAAGAGGATGGCCGGATTTAAGATTATGGCTGATTGTAAGAATTGGTGCATCTATATGTACTGCAAGTTGTGTATACCAAGAACATAAAGGAACTACAAATGTCACGCTTCAAACATGAGATAATGTTAATGCTTCATTAAACTGCCAGACCGTTTTCTTATTATTATTATTATTATTATTAAGTAATTACATTCTTGTAAATGTTTTGTACTGCAGTAGAGACGTCACACCAACAAGGTGCCTAGGAAACCCAAAACACGGGGACCTACTTTTGCAAGGAATCATGTAGTTGCATTCTAAATCATGATGTACTTTGTATGTATCAATGTACTGAATGTATAACGATTATTATATATATTGGGCTAGACCCAGCCCAACCATCTAGGCTAGGCTGAAACAGGTCTAGCCCGACTTAGTCAGGTTGGGTCGACTGGCGACCCATCAACCTTCTCTCCTTTTTTTGCTAAGCTGGACTCGGCCCAGCCATTTGGGTTGGGCTGCAACAAGTCCAACCCGACTAGTTTAGGCCATGTAACAGCCCAACAACTTTTCTTTTTCTTTTTTTCTTTTTTATATGTTGGGCTGGAACGAGTCCAGCCCCGTGACCATGCTT
>Ga0307515_10014943_pt1 | contig 14345 bp, 6 predicted proteins | sample 17_EM_MG_FD_194513 | JGI IMG/M metagenome (GOLD analysis project Ga0307515, IMG submission 194513) | Populus trichocarpa ectomycorrhiza microbial communities from riparian zone in the Pacific Northwest, United States - 17_EM | ecosystem: Host-associated > Plants > Roots > Unclassified | place...
TTTCTGCATTAATTAATCTCCTTTCGTTCATTAATTATTTATTTTTCTTTTTCTTTTTCTTTTTCTTTGAAGCATTAAGATCAGGCTTTTCTTCGAATCGTTAATTATAATGAAACTAGTTTTGTGAGAAATATTTTTTTGGTTTTCCTGCTGCTGCAGACATCGATGGACAGGCAGATATGAAGCGCATCTATGGGATAACAGCTGTAGGAGAGAGGGTCAGGCTAGAAAAGGGCGTCAAGGTCATCTCCCTCCCTCCCTCCCTCCCTCTATACATATATGTGTGTGTGTGTGTGTGTGTGTGTGTGTGTATCAGTTCCTGTAAAGGGCCTGGGTTTTATACTATGAATCAGGAGTAGAAGTGAAGTGAAAAGAAACTTGGATTGCATCCATTCAGATTTCAAGGGGAGCCACACCCGTTTTCCTTAGTTTACTGGGTGTGGACCACAATCTGATAGATAGACTGAGGATTATGTGTGTGTGTGTGTGTGTGTGTGTGTGTTATGTAATGGAAGGAAAATGTTCAAACTGTTACTTTTGTTTCTTTTTATCAATTATGTGATTGATTTGATCAGATGTGCCGCCATTTTGTTAATTTTTGGACTTTCTCTTTCTTCTCTCATCTGGGTCCCCTAGCCGCTGCAAGGTTAGGTTTGTTTGACACGACCCACGTCCACATACTCACCATGCCTCAGGCGTTATACACATCAATGGATATGCCTTGCAGCTGCCTTTTTTCTTACTTTTGCTTTCTTTTCTTTTCTTTTTCTCAGCTACCTGCAGCAAGTAGCAGCTTAGTGTCTAGGTTTGACTAGACCACCAGCATTTCTCAACTTGAAATATATCTTTTCTTTTCAATGAAAATTTTGGCCACTTCCACTTTTTAGTAAAGCTGGTGTCTGGCATCACGGCCTATCCATTCATTCACAATCACACAGTGGCAGTGCCTTGGGAAAAATGTTGGATCAGGAATTTTTATTTTGGATTTCAAGTAATTAGAAATTGTAGTTCAAAGTTACCCTTTTGGGGTTTGATTCTTGGAGCGTGTTCAAATTCAGACTTGGACTTATTCTACATGAAGAAAGTATAACATACACTTGATAAACAGCTAACTACTAGTAGCTAGCTAGACCATTAATAAATTCTTAATGTAGAACAGTAACGATCCTTTTCTGCAGAGACAGTCACATGCAGAGACATGCTTCTTGCTTTATTTAATTTTTTCTTGCGTGGAGGAAGAAGCTCACGCTGAAACTTTTGACTATGCTTGGTTTCCCACGTTAAAATTCTTTCCTTGAACTTTTTTCTCTCTCCTCTTGCATGAACTGTGGAATCCTGCTATGTGGCTGCCACTATACTCGAACCTTTCGATATGTTCTCTACAGTATACTTAGGTAAGCTAATTAACTCCTCTCAAATTTATTTTCATCTTCAAGCTGCTATTTTCTAGCACTCATTTATACGGTTTCAGAAATAACAGACATAGTGATTGCTGTACGTTATTCTTTTAATTTATCAGGTGGGTATGATAAGGAAGAAAAGGCAGCTAGAGCTTATGACTTGGCAGCTCTAAAATACTGGGGTCCAACTGCAACCACCAATTGCCCTGTAATGCTTATGCTTTCTATTTATTGATTCATTCTCCTCGGCAGGAGAATATATGTAGACTTTAGGGTATACTTGTTTAGTTATTGAAGCAAGTTGGCATATCTGTCGCTGGCAGGTTTCGAATTATACTAAAGAACTGGAGGATATGGAGTATGTGTCCAAGCAAGAATTCATTGCCTCATTGAGGAGGTATGCCAAAATCTAACTCTGGTTTCTTCCTTGCTCTTTTTGATGTACCTGCAGATTATCAAGAAAAATTATCCTTGTTTTTGCAGGAAGAGTAGTGGTTTTTCACGGGGAGCCTCTATTTACAGGGGTGTCACAAGGTTTCAGTCTCTCTAATAGCAAATTCTTTTTCTTGATCTCATAATGCTAGCTTGCATCATATACAAGCCAGCGGCAGCATCTGCTTATATATCATATATGTTTTGCAGGCATCATCAACAGGGTCGTTGGCAAGCGAGGATAGGCCGTGTAGCTGGAAACAAGGATCTCTACCTTGGAACATTTGGTAAGGGTTAATTCTTCTCCTAAGTAAATTGATGGTCATCATACTCTTGTTTCAAAATTTTCTGCAGGAGTTTATTGTAATTGATCATAAGCATGAGCAAGATTCTTGCTCCCTACTGCTCGCACAAACAATTGATTGCATACACAATTATTGTATTTGATTTAATGTAGTCTATAAAGTATCTTTGCATTTCCTCAAGGGCAGAAACATGAACATATCTGATTTCTAAACCTAATATGATTTTTCATTCGACTTGTCAGCTCTATGCATTCAATATGCTTTGTTAACTATGAGATGGTATGGTAATAAAGTTTTTCCTGAATTAATATGCGTCACCTGATCTTTCAAATGGCAACAGCCACAGAAGAGGAAGCAGCTGAGGCGTATGATATAGCTGCCATAAAGTTTAGGGGTCTGAATGCAGTGACCAATTTTGAGATGAACCGATATAATGTTGAAGCCATCATGAAGAGTGCTCTTCCAGTTGGTGGAGCAGCAAAGCGCTTAAAGACCTCACTAGATGCCGAGCATAAACCAAATGTAAGCGACAACCACCAGCCCCAGCCGCGGTGCAACAGCTATAGCACCAACAACAACATCAGTTTTGCTGCTGTTCAGCCAGCTTCTACTGCAGTCCCATGTGGTATTACATTTGATGCTTCCACGGCGCTTTATCATCACAACCTCGTCCACCACCTCCAAACCACCAACAATTTCGCAGCAACTGACTCCTCCGGTTCCACCTCATCCATGGCAACTGCAATGACTACTTTGCCACAAACAGCTGAGTATTTTACATGGCCTCACCAAACTTATTGACCAAATTGCAGTTTTGACATCAGAAATTCAGTTAACATGCAGTAGCAACAAACTTTCACTTTTTGGTGGAGCTTCTAGCTAGCTTGCTAGCTGAAAACTTTAGCTGACCCACCTTACCCTAATGTTTACCTTAACTTTTGGTGCTGGACTGGTAAAGGTATAGGAGGTTTTTTTGGTTTAATATAGTTGTAGTTATGGCAGGATGCTGGATTTTGTATGCGACTCTTTTAAGTGGGTGTTAGATAAGACCTGTTTCATTAATGATGAAGGAGATCCATCTGGTTGTGGGAAGGTTTTGAATATTCTCCAACTTTACGAGCTCGTGCCGCCGCCGCCGCTCATCTATATTGTTTTGTTGTCGTTCTAAATGCCCATATCATCACTTCAGGAGGTTGTCTCTTTTAACACTTGGATCTGTTTTGCAGCCCTTGTAGTATATAGCTTTGTTTGTGGCCTCAGCTTGGTCATTAACTTATGGGTGGAAAACTACTGTCAAATCTTCGACCTTCCATAGAATCCTGCGAACTCTGTTATATCAAACTGACGACCGTCATTAGCAATCACTGTCAAATTGTCAATGGGACGCCAAACTTGCAATTATGTGTTTTTTTCACATGGAATTTCTTTCATTCTATGTATGCTAGGGGTGAGGATGTTGCGTGATATTATTTTTTGGAAAAATATAAATATTTATTTTAAATTAAAATTAGATTTTAAAAGTTTGAATTACATTGAATTAATAAAATTTTATTTTATTTTATTTTATTAAATTGAGTACTAATTTAATATTGGAATCTATTATTAACACTGAAAACTCCATATAAACCCAATTAAAATAAAATATCAATAAAGTTAGGTGAATAATAATTTTTTTTTAAAAAAAACAACGGGTAATTATTGTAAACCATAAAAAAATGTATTTTTTTTCTTGTGTTGTATTACCGCAAGTTTTAATTATTTTAAATATCATTTTGTTATTTATCAAAGTCAATTTTACAAATAAAAATATTTTTGTTAACAAAAAAATCAAAATGATCCAATAAAAAGGAGTTGGAGGGAAAAAAAAGATTTGAGATAATGAAAAAAAGATAAAAGAAAAACCTTGAGTTGAAAATACTTTTCATATATATCCTTAAATGTATATTGTGGGGAATGTTTTTAGGAAATTAATTGAAAAACTATATATAATTTCTTGAAGATGGTTCCACAAATTCCTTCGTAAGCCTGTTGAGTAATTTCTCATTCGCTAGATTCATAGCAGAGTACAGCATTTACGACATTGCCGGCCAATTTTGCTTGGCGGCTAGGCTGGTGGGATATTTAAATGGTTTTCGTTTATATATATATATATATCTATCTGTCATTCCCGTAATGTTTTACCGTTTGAACTTGTAGGATGTTCAGTAGATCCGAAAATTAATCGTAATACGCATACGCTGGCCCGGACACCCTGGATTATATAAAAAAAAATAACAAGGAATCGAAAAGAATATGTTTTTTTTATTGAAATTATGTTTTTTTAAAATTTAATTTATTTTAAATTAATTATTTTTATTCCTTTAGATTATTTTGATATCAAAAGTAATTTTTTTAAAATAATAATAAAATATAATTTTAATGAATTTTCAAATAAAAAATACTTTAAACCATACTTGCATTTCCAAAATCACAAATAAATAAATCAAATTAGAATCTTCAAGAATCTCTTGAATTCATCGTGGATACCTTGTTTCTAATCAAAGATAGTGTTTAATTATTATTATCGGAATGAAAAAAACAAATACAATATAAACTTTAATGTTATATCTCCATGTATTTTATATTTTAAAGGTATAGAAAATTTATTTTAAAACTATTGCAAGATGTTTTTTCAGCTAATTTTTTTTTTTGAGCATATAAATAGGTACGGGAAGTGGTTATTATTTCTAGGCCTCCATAAACTTATGCCAAACACGAAGCATCCATTTGGGATTTAATTAGAACCCTGTACAGAGAGACAGTACGAAGTGAAAATATTGATTTTTTCACCCACACATAGAAGGGCATTTAGACATTTGCCTTCGCATAGAACAGCCGAAAATCGGCGGCAGCACAAGTAACAATGGCTTAAAAGTAACTAGACCAGCATCACTCCATCACAAGTTGCATATGACGATTGAGATCTTTGAGGTAAGTAGTACAAGTATAATCTTGCAAGTCACAGCCATCCAGAAGGACTGCCCTCCCTGCATTCGTCTTCTGCTTGAACTCCACAGGTGCTCCCTCGCCCCTCAAGAGCTGCACCACCTGAACTTTCCGATGTTTGTTTCAGAAACATGTATAAATCTTGGAGGGGTCTAGTGTAGGAACTTCTCTTCTCACATGGATGTAAGTAAAGGAAGTGTAGAATAATATTTCTAGCTATTTCCTAAATTTTGTATGATTATATATATAAGACTGGATATAAAGCAGATTTCATACTCTGATCATGTGTGGACGTGTATTGGGTAAGTGGTGAATGCACATCAAAGCCGTAAACATGGCATGCTTCATTTCAATGGGATCATAATCATCTCCCAGCCTGGGATCAGCTAGTTCTTTAGCATTATTTGCCTCCAACAATGGTTTTGCCTGTGCATAAAATACACATTTATACATGTTGTCAAAGCTTTCTTGAAAATACAAGTGGTTTTAACAGTACTGTGATAGAAAATATATGCAGTCAAGGCAAAATGATTAGAAATGGTCATAAAAATCTGCCAGTGCAAGGATAATTTGACACGGGGATATATATATATTGAAAAAAAGGGACTCTGCATGAGTGGATCTTACCCACATCACAAGGCTCTGTCTACTTGAATCAACAGCACGGCGACCTGTTATGATCTCAAGTAACAGAACCCCATAAGCAAATACATCGGTCTTCTCATCAACAATCCCATGCATAAAGTATTCAGGAGCCAAGTATCTGAAATTTAGTTTTCTAGTTTAAAAAGACAGAATATATGTATGTATATTAAACTTAATTTGTGAAATGGATCAGAATGCTGGCAATAAATTACTGGAGTGGTTGCAAACGCCTCACCCGAATGTGCCTTCGATAGGGAAGACAATATGGTGAATCCAGTTTTCTGGAAGCCACTTTGCCAATCCAAAATCAGAAATCTGAGGAACAAACCAAATCATTCCCTACAAGAAAAGATGGAGATGGAATTACAATACATGCTGAATTGAAAATGCACCTGAGCTTCAAAATTTGCGTTGAGCAATATGTTCGAGGCCTTGATGTCTCTATGGATAATGCGCCTTGGGCAATCATGATGGAGATACTGAAGTCCTTCTGCTATTCCTAAAGCCACCTTAAACCTTTTCTTCCATTCTAGACAATCTGATCCACCTGAAATGCTGAATCTCTCCTTATAAGAATGCGATAATTAAAATTAGATGCTAGTAAATCCTGCAACTTGATGGTCACAAATGCACAACATTTTGTTAAGAATAGAGTTAGAGACAGCACCGTGGAGCACTGACGCGAGGCTGCCATGTGGTAAAAATTCAAGGACAAGATGCAGACCACTATCAATGCTGAAACCAAGCAATCTAGCTGCATTTGGGTGATTTATATGTGCAATAATCCCAAGCTCTGATAAGAAATCACCAACTCTGTCCTCTTCCTGCTTCTCAGTTTTCATGAGCTTCTTTACAGCGACAACCTGGCCGTCAGATAAGCATCCCTTGTACACTTTTGCATGACCTCCTTCCCCGATCAAATTCTCTGTGAATATTTGATGGATAATTAGAATCGTAAGAATTATTCAATGATGTTGATTTCGATATCAATAAATCCCCTGCATACAGACTCCTATCCTATATGCATCAAGATTTTACTAACATTTTTAAGTTGCTGGTAAGCTATAAATGATTCACAATCCTTGCCAGGATCTGATGAATTTTAAACCTGAAATTTAGATTTATGATCCATCAACTAGTCATTTACGCAACGTCAATGTTCATCAACGTGGATTTGGACACGTAAAAAGCAGCTTAATTTGTCAATCACTACTGGATTTATTTCTTAAGTTCCTAAACTGGGGTAGTCTGCAACTAATAAGAAAAGCTGTAGAAAACATCTGCGAGCTATATTCATATGTCCGTGTCCATCCAAAACTCCCTCCCTGCCTGCCTGCCTAAAAGTTTTAGGCTAAAACGCTGACTCTTATTGCCATAGTCATCGAGGATATTGTAAAGTAAGTACATGGCTGCCTTGATTTTAATGCTAGGTGAGAGGTCAAGAAGTTCGGTCCCACCATCATTTTCCTCAGTCACAGGCGGCATTGACTATTCGAGGTTCGAGGCTACCTCTTTCAAAAATTAAAACGTGTAAATCATCCTTTTGTTTTCTTTTCTTGAAAATGTATCAGCAAGTACTTATATTTTCCATTACTTTCAATTATACCATTCAATAAAGAAAATCAATGGATTGTAAGTTTGTAACCTTCAGTTTGTTTTTAGGCTAAATTGTAAAATATCCCCTAAATTTGAGCGAAAAAACAAATACCCCTCCAAACTACAAAAATATCTGATTTCCCCCCAAACACTATGACTTCTTGAATATATATCCCTTCCGTTAGATTTCCGATGAGAAATCAACGGAGAAATCTGAAAAAAAAAACTTTCCCAATTCCTATCCTTTCCTCAACCAACTAAGGAAAGCATGTTAACTAACAGAGAAAAGAGAGGAATTGAGGTGATTTTTAAGGGCATTTCTATCAATTTCTCAATGAAATCCTAATAGAAGGGACAAGTTCAAGAAATCACATTATTTAGGGGGCAAAATCCCATTCCTGTCAAATATGATCTTAAGTCTGACTCTTAAACCTTGGCCCATGAGATAAATTCTGAAATTTATGTCTCTAAAATAAGAAAGCAACCTCCAAAAACAAGAAAAAGTTCTTTAAAGCGGCTACTATTATGTTTCAACTAGTGGAATTGGAAGCACAATTAAGCCTGGTATCAAAGTGGTGGCACTGTAGCGACAAAGAAAAGAAAATTATGTAGGCAGGCAGATATGTATGCGTATGAGAAAAATTGAAAATACCAAAAAGGGCTCACCAGAGCTGAAATTATCAGTAGCAGCCTCAAGCTCTAGATAATCAAAATTCCTCCATGAAGGTTTAGGCGCCATAATGCCCTCACAATCAATAAAGACATCAGCAGAATGTTGGATTCTTGCCAATTTCCTTCTCAAATTCTTCCTGGCAATAGTTTCGTACGTTGAAATCAATGGAATTACTGAAAACCTCCTCACTGATTTCTTCTTAAATGAATCAAGTATTTGTTTCCATTGAATACCATTGCTCTCTCGTAAGATCCCCGTTCTTTCAGGGACTAATTTCTCCGTTGAACCTGAGCTGCAACTGCTGCTGCTGCTGCTGCTGCTGTGATCAGAGTCCGTACCTGAAATAGGAATCTCCAATACACATCTTGGTGAAGGGTCTTCAAGGATGGGGGGCTCTGTCTTCTTGGTCATGTCATCATTTGTTTCCATTTCTGGGCTTTCTTCGGTTTCACTCTCTGGCTCATTATATGCAACAACATGAAACGACAACTTTTCAGAAGAGGAACCCTGTCTTTGTAACTAATAAGAAACAGAAGGAAATGGAAAAGCCAACATACAAGAACATTAAATTTAAAAAAGAAAACAAAAACCTTTGACCCCTTTCGTTTGGTTCCTGTGAAAACAGACGGGGAAGAAGAAAAGAAAGGCAGGGAGGGAGAGATAGAGAATAAAAGCTTGCTTTTTGGTAAGGAAAGGCAAAAGCCCGAACCGAATAAAGCTATCATCATTCGTTTCTCACCTTCATTGTCTCCACAACCAAAGAAACAGAATTACAAAAAGAGAAATTCCCAGGAAAATGAGAAGAGCTCACCTTCCAAAGCCATTAAGCACTATGATTTCTGGATTTCTAGCCTCAACTGAAAAGAACCAAAAGAAAAGGGTCCTTCAATCAATTCCTAGCTGTAAATTACCCAGAAATGAGAAACTTCAGAATCCAAGAAACTTGGCTACATGTTTCGGTTGTTGAAAGAAAGACAGGCAAGATGCAGAGAGACAAATGGCTTTGACAGAATAATGGTATATCTTTAAGAGTTGGTTATTCCTGGGGAGGAGAGAAGGTAGACAGCCCCGAGCTTCAAGGTGATTGGAATATATGTAATCCTATATTTATACCACTTACTGTCGGGTTAATCTCTTTCTATTTCAATTTTCATTTTGGGATCAAACTTCATTTCTATCCCTATAGATTCATAAATGCCCCACTTCGGTCCTATATGACCCTTCTAGTTTAAAATGAGACTCGATAAGGGGCTCAGTCATCGGTTCAACCAATGGTTCTATATCTATTTTGTTGGGAACTTGTGATTTAATATATAATTGCTAATGATAATTGTTAACTCACTCTACCATGGAGACTTGTTGATTAAGATTCTGTATGATATTGTGGTATTTTTCATTTAAAAATACATCGAAATAATATTTTTTTATTTTTATTCTTTTTGACATCAGTACAGCAAAATGATCTGAAAAAAATAACTTAAATTAAAAAAAAATATTTTTTTTTCAAAAGTTCTTTTCAAATGCAAAAACAAATGAGCTCTGAGAAGGTTTACTCTTTTTTTTTACCTTTTAAGTTTAAATCTTCTAACTAGCATTAAATATACAGTCGACTAGATGAAACAAATCAATTATAAATTAAATTATTTCAAGTGATTTTTTAAAAGTGATTTTCTTGGATGATTTTTTTAAAAATATATATATATATAATCATTAAATAACCTACCTTTTTATTTGATCTTTTTTAGATTTTAACGATTTTTATAAGATATTATAACATTTATGAGTGCTAGAGAGGAAAGAAATTTATACGGGTAAGATTTATAAGAGAGGAAAGAAATCTATGTGCATAAAGTTGGAAAAAGCTTAACAATGGGGATATAGATGGAACATTGATCAGTCTACAAGGACGAAAATATAGTTAACCTTTTAATTTTATTGATACTGCGTTGATGAAATCTCGGCCTTCTGGGTTTTAGGGCTCGCGATTTTTGCCGTGACAGGCGCTTTAAAAAGTGAAAGGGAAGAGGAGAGATGGAGTGGGGGAGGGAGGGACAATAACGAATCCACTAACTCGTACATGTAATAAAAGGTTAACTGTATTTTCCTGTTTTTTTCACGGGATATTTAAGTATAAAGAAAAATTATTTTAAGCTGTATTTTTAAATTAGTTCACTCATCAACTAAAACCAAATTATTTTTCGAGTGATTTTATATTTTCTTTTTTTTCATATAATATTTAAATATAATAAAATATTATAATGAAAAAAATTTAATATAAATTTTTTTGCTAGCTCCATAACTTGAAATTAAAAATTCAATAAAGGAAACAAATCGACTCAACTATTAATCATTTCAGAATAATATTACGATGAAACTTTTTTGGAATTGAGATTAAAAAAAAAAAACCAAGGACCATACTTTGTCAAAAAAAAAAAAAAGTTTTTCTATCATCCTATTATTTTCCTACATGTCGGGAACATAAAGTTTTTTTTACTGATTCAACTAACAACTCATCCGAGTCCATGTAATAACATGAGGGCTGCATAAATCTCCTGGTTTTTGGACATCTGGGAACCTCAATAATGGGGACTGCCATTGAAGTATCATTAATCTGGTCCACAAAGCTATCAAATTATGCAAGCTTCAAACACATGGTATGTTTGTTTTTACCTTTTCCTTCTCACTCTCAGTGTCGAGCACTCAATTCCCGACACGCATTAACAGTTTGATTTATGATTACTTCGGACGATGAAAATCCACAGAGTCTTCACATGTGAAAATGCTGTCTTCCACCTACAGTGAAAATAGAAAGGACAGCTTCAAAACAAGCTCAGAGACATAATGCTTAAAAGTCGTTATTAAATTGCATTTTGAGAGGTTCTGGTGGGCTTAAAGGCAGGCTAACAACATCATCATCCCCACCACATCTTCGTATTGTTGTCCCACTTCCTCTTCGAGAAGAAGTTTTGAGTTCGATTATTCAAAAGTGAGTCAATTCTAATTCCTAAGCACGAGCATATTTAAAAAAATTAATGGATTGGTGGTCCAGTTAAAACTGGGTTAGGCTCGAATTAACAAGTCAGACGAGTTCTAAATAGACTCGTAGGACGAATTCTAGTTTTAAAACAATGCCTCGCAAGTCCTTCGAGTGTGATTTTAAAAAGGTAATTTGAATTTCAAGTCGTAAATATTAAACTTGGATTGTCTCGGAAGGTCGATTTGAGATCCGGTTAATTTGATGGTTGGACCGGTTCTAGTAAGGTAAAAGAATGGAGTGAGCAAAAACCCAGCAAACCAGATTGACCCGCCGGGTTGACCTGTGACCTGGGTGACCCGGCAAAATCCGGTTGAGACCCGTTATTTTTTTTTTAAATGTGTTTTTTCTTCTATTTAGAGATATTTTTTTATAATTTTTAGTTGGTTATTAACCATTTTCAAAGTTTACTATATAAATACTAGAAAAATACTTTATTTTTTCAATGTGAGATTTGTAATTCTTTAGTATATACACTTTATGTTTACAAGAAAAAAATTATGTTTTTTAATGTGGAATAAAAAATATTTTTGATTTAAATACTTCAACTTAAAAGGATAATATACAAATACAATATCTTTTTAATGTGGAATAAAAAACATTTTGAAATAATATTTTAAACTTCATTATTTATAACACGTATAACATGTATTCACATGGATTGTTTCTTAATTTTTTTATATGAAATACTAAAATTTCAATTTTTTTTTAATTTTTCTAAATTGATTTGGGTTGACCCGGGTCAACCCGTGTAACCTGAAACCCGACTCCTTAACCATGTCAACCCCGGGTCGGGTATAATAACTATACTTCAAGTAAAATGTGTATTTTAAATATATTTTATTTATTTATTAGTATTTGATTTACCTAAAACAATCAGTCAATGACGAATTTCTTATGATTAAAAGAAAAATAAACTTATGGTTTTTAAGATAAAAAATATTTTACAACACTATCTCTGTCATAAAATCACATGACTTGTAACTAATTAATTCTTTTTATTTTTTCAAGAAAAACATTTTTCATGAAAAATCTTTCCCGGAAACAAATTCTTTTATAAGAAACAGACAGAAACCTATTATTTCCCTTGGTGGAAAAATATTCTAAGGAGGGTGGTGTTAAATAAACTTTATGAGTTGAAACCCCCACAAAGGCTGAACATTTTTCTTAGCATTATTGACTCTTGAAAAACTTGACAAATATATATATATATATAAAGTTAAAAAAATACTTTTAAAATGTAAGGAAAAAAAAGTAATACTGAAAAAAAGGAAAAAAAGGATGGAAAGCGGTAAAGAAGAAGATGCTTGTCATATCGAGAAAGTCACTGTCGGAAGCGTGACAAAAGTACAAAAAAAAATGCTAAGTAGTGGGAGAGGTCATGACTAGTGGGTGAACTAATCCTTGTCAATGGACTTTTAATCTTGAAAATCTTGTTTAGATGACGTAATTTTCATAAACCCAAACCCACCTACCTCACCAATGTCACTTCAGTTAGACAAGTGCGTTTAACTGAATTCTCTGACGCGCATAAACTATAGGAGCGAAGAAGAAGGGAAGATTTCCCCCCCTGCACACAATACCAGAATCAAGGTTTCTCTCTCTTTTTTGGTGTGCGTTTGGTATTTTCTTACATAATATAATATCTTTTATATTGAAATTATTTTTTATATTACTATATTAAAACCATAAAAAATACTAAAAAGATATTAATTTAATTTCTTTTCAGATTAAATATCTTTTACTTAAAAATATACTATTTTTTTTTTATTTTTTATATTACCATATTAAAACTATAAAAAAATACTAAAAAGATATTAATTTAATTTTTTTCAAATTAAATATATATTTTTTTTAAATCCAAAAATAGTTATAAATACAAAATCAAACCTATGCTTTAGTATTTCATTGACTAGGTTTAAAATAAGTCAGGGCCCTTCTCGTAGACTTTTCAAAGATAGTCTATAGAGTAGTGGAAAACCTTGTTTTTTTTTGTGTTTTAAAAATAATTTTTAAAAAAATTAATTTTTTTTATTTTTTTGCTTTAAATTAATATGTTTTAGTGTTTTTTGATCATTTTAATATAATTATGTTAAAAATATTTTTTAAAAAATTAAAAAAAAATTATTTTAATATATTTTTAAATAAAAAATATTTTAAAAAATAATTGTAAATATTATCTCCAGTAAAGTAAACTCAAGGAGGGATTCGGACATAACAAGATCGTGTAAGTATTTGTGCAACGATCTCGTTAACTGGAGTTGGTGTTCGAGGTGGGACACCAACCATATATATGCCCAAGAGAGTTGATGGTTTTCAGGGGATCCCAGTGACTTTGTGGGTTAGTTATTCTGGATAGATAGATGGATGGTTGCAACTGATAAATTTCAGACCATTACTAGATTATTAGCACGTACTAAGTTGTGTACCATATCTAATTTTTTAGTATTAAAAAATATCCGAATGTTTCTCACATGTTTTATAATAAAAAAAATTAATTATGAAGTCAAAAGGTAACAAATATTGCATTCCATATTCTCTAAATATTTATATTGTGATATATAGGATGCTATTTTTATCTCAAATGTTGAGATGATGAGATATTTGCTTGGCCTCTATTAATTTATTAAATTCTCAATTTAGATCATGATCGTTATAACTTTATAAAGAATAAATTTAAATAAACTAAGAAGATTAATTTATAATCAATACAATATTGACGGATAAAATTAAAAAACAAATATTTGATTAAAAAAAACTCAAAAAATAATTGTGTCAACCAGAGTTAACTTGTGAAAACTACGACTCGAATGATGAGACTGAGATAACCCCATAAAAAACAAATAATTTTTTTTATAAAACTCAATTTCAAACCAACCTAATACTGAAAGGATAAAACTAGAAAAAAAAATCCAAAAAATCAACCTGGGTAACCTCGGATTAACATATTAAACATATAACATGAATCATGAGATTGAGATAAATTCATAAAAAACAAACGAAAATAAATTACAAAGTCACACCCTTAACAAATCTAATATTTATGGTTGAAATTACAAAAATAAATAAATTAACGAGATCGGTATATAACTCAATAAAAGTTTTTTAAAAAAATTACGAAGCATGAATCTCAAATCAATCTAATATTAAAAAAAAATACATAAAAAATATTAAAAATTTTGAATTGTTGAAAGGGAGAAATTTAAAAAAAATAACAAATACTATTATAGTACATAGTTTTATGTGAATGTGGTTATAATAATTTAGCCGCACCC
>Ga0307515_10014944_pt1 | contig 14344 bp, 5 predicted proteins | sample 17_EM_MG_FD_194513 | JGI IMG/M metagenome (GOLD analysis project Ga0307515, IMG submission 194513) | Populus trichocarpa ectomycorrhiza microbial communities from riparian zone in the Pacific Northwest, United States - 17_EM | ecosystem: Host-associated > Plants > Roots > Unclassified | place...
CAAATCCCAAATTTCAAAAAAAAAAAAAAAAAAAAAAACCGGGTCTCGTCCGGGTTCGCCCGGGTCGCCCGGGTTTGGCCGGGCTGTTGCCACAGCCGGTCTTTTGTTAAACCCGGACCGGTCCAGCCACCGGGTCGACCCGCCGGGCCGGGCCGGGTTTAATAACTTTGCTTTCATGGTTAGCAGACTGATCATAAATCTTGTAGACAAAAAAAAAAAAAAGTTATGGATTGAAAGACATAACCCTTCGAGGCCAATCCAGCAACCAAATATATCTGTTCGGAAGAAATTTATTACAAATATATGCCTACAATTTTATAATTATACTTATTTGACCTAACTCGAGATCGGCTAAAATATATGTTTGGTGTTGTGGTCTCAATTATTTTTTAAAAATGTTTTTTATTTAAAAACATTTTTTTATTTTAAAACGCATAAAAAATAAAAATGATACCCTCTCAAATACTTTTCAAATTCAAGATTTGGATTGTGAATTGATTTGTGAATTTTTAGATAAATATAAGTTATGGAGTTTTTAAGGATATCTGTTTTAAATAAAAATATGTTTACGACGAGCTCCTGACTAAGCTAAGTTTTGTAAGTTTATCCATCTAGCTATGCTTAGTCTTAATCATAATAATGGTTTATGAAAATGATACTTAAGAGTAGGCTATTACCACATCCAATATTGACAAATCGTAAGTAAATAGTTTATTTGAAAATCAGGAGAACTGACCTGGATGTTCGTGTTTCATCGTGATTAGATTATTTTTTTATAAAAAATAATATTTAGATATTAAAATAAGGTTAAAAAATAATATAAAAAAACCGCTCATGATAAATGTGTAACAACATTAATTAAAGTTAAGACAACATTGCTTATTTTTTACAACACATGCTACCCATAATGAAATAGAAGACAATGAGAAAAAGAATTATTATATGAAAGCCTATTTCTTACCATTAGGAGTCGTTGCACGCGCCGTTCAAAGCGCGTGGTGGCCCCAACGTGCCATCAGTTTTTAAAATTCAAAAATATTACTTAAATATTAAATTACTTTAACTCTCAATCAAACCTCCAATTAACAAGAAAATCAAGGCTAAAAAACCTTAATACCCCTAAACTCAATTACTTACATTTATTGTATTCAAGGGTGCATGTGCAATTTGACTATTTATAAAAAATAAAAATATTGAGATACCTCTGCCCCCACTATGTTGATTCTTTTATCATCAATGATATTTTTTTACTTTGCTGTAATTAAAAATATTGAATGAACAAAAAATATTACCAGTCAAATCTACAATGACTTATAAACCGTGTGAAAATACAAAAACACCTCTGGCTCCAAGACAAGTGTTTTTTTTTAAGGCCATAGACATAATTAAACTATTTTAGTGAATAGTGAATTGTCCATATGGCTACAAGAAACCCCTTTCTTTTTAGTTATTTTTTTATTAGTTTTGTTATCATTATCATTGTTATTACTATTATTATTACTATTAGTATTATTACCATTACTATCATTACTACCACCGCCACAATTATTATTATTATTATTATTATTATCACTACTACTACTAACACCATTACTACCACCACCACTACTTTCATCATCATCATTATTATTATTACTAATATTAATAATAGCATTAGTATCATTACTTCTACTATCATTATTATTATCATTATTATTGAAATAACAAAAAATATAAACTTGATTTGAAAAGTATTATTACTATTATTATTACTACCACCACCACCACCACAACCACTTTTATTATTATTATTATTATAACAATCATCACCACTACTATTACCGCATATTCTCCTTGGAAAAGAAAAACTTTATCATTCGACTATATTTGCATTTATTGTCTTGATATTGACACGCATTATCTGGATTTTATTTGTGAATAGCTAAGTTAGATATTCTTTTCGAGACCATTCTTATTATATTTTCATTATCTATCTAATATAATCATATTATATTTAATTAATAGACTACACATAATACATTATACTATACTTTAAAACGTGTGGGAAAAACACTTTGTAGGTACTGTGTACATAGACTCATTGCATTGTATATCACACTATAGACATAGCGTGTTTGCACTGTTAACGACACTTTAGTACCTGGAGGGCGTTGTCTTTTCTGTTTATTAGTCAAAAAGTTCTACTGGGTTTGGCTTGGCTGCCAAACTCAACGCTATTAGATCCCACTTTCAGCCAAACCTACTATTCTTAGGTCTGGCTGGGCTGTCAAATATTTTTAATTTTATTTTTTTTTCTTTTTAGATTTCTTTTCTTTTCTCTTATTGAATTTTTTTTTCATATAGTAAAAAAGATATAAATTGATAGGTACTGTGTACATAAACTCATTGAATTGTTGACCACACTGTAGACATAGAGTGTTTGCACTATGAACGATACTGTAGCACCTGAGGGGCATTGTCTTTTCTGTTTATTAGTCAAAAAGTGCTATTGGGTCTGGCTCGCAGTCAAATATTTCCAATTTTATTTTTTTGTCTCTGTAGATTTTCTATTTTTTTCTTATTTAATTGTTTTTTCATACAGTAAAGAGAAATTAAATTGATGAGATTTTTTTATATTGTACAAAAGTTGGGTGATGATAAAAAAAAATAACATTTCAATATATTTTTTAAAAAATATATTTTAAAAAATAATTATTACGTAATAATATAATAGCTAGCATATTGGTCCGTGCTCCACAGCGGGTCAATACCAATTTGTTTTTCAAATGTAAAAATACTTGAGTTGGGTTAAAAGTACGAAATGTATTTGTACCATCATCATCTTTAAATAAAGTATTTTCTACAGCAGCATCATGAATAGCGCATAGCAGAGCAGTGCCCAATACACCGGCAACTAATTTCTTTCCCTTTAATTTTTTTCCTTTTAAGATATTTTCAATTTTTTTTTCATCTTTGAACTTTTTTTTCTTTTCTCTTATTGATTTTTTTCCATACTGTAAAGAGAAAATAAATTGATGTGATTTTTTTTATATTGTACAAAAGTTGGGTGATGATAATTTTTTTCCTTTGAGGTTGGGTTGAATTTTCTTATTCAAGCATGTTTGTTTTTGCCTTTAAAAAATGCTTTAAAAATTTTGATTTTTATTTATTTTTTCCTTTAATTCAAATTAATATTTTTTGATGTTTTTGTATTATTTTGATGTGATGATATAAAAAATCAATTTTAAAAAGTAAAAAAAAATATTATCTCAATATATTTTTTTAAAAAATATATTTTTAAAATAACCATTACTTAATAATATAATAGCTAGCATATTGGCTCGTGATCCATAGCGGGTCAATAACAATTTTTTTTTCAAGTGTAAAAATTCTTGAGTTGGGTTAAAAGCACAGAATGTATTTACACCATCATCATCTTCAAATAAAGTATGTTTTACAGTAGCACCATGAATAGCGCATAACAGAGCAGTGCCCAATACACCAGCAACTAATTTTTTTCCCTTTAATTTTTTTCCTTTTAAGATATTTTCAATTTTATTTTTTTCCTCTTTAATTTTATTTCTTTTCTCTTATTGAATTTTCTTTCATATTGTAAAGAAGAAATAAATTGATGTGACTTTTTTTATTTTGTATAAAAATTGAGTGATGATAATTATTTTTTATTTCAGGTTAGGTTGAGTTTTCTTACTAAAGCGTGTTTGTATTTACGTTGCTTTTAAAAAACATTGAATTTTATTTATTTATTTATTTACTTCAAATTAATATTTTTTGATGTTTTTGTATTATTTTGATGTGGTGATATAAAAAATAAATTTTAAAAAATAAAAAAATATTATCTCCATATATTTTTTTATAAAAAATATTTAAAAAATAGTACTGTAGACATAGACTCATTGTATTGTGGACCACACAGTAGACATAGAGTGTTTGTCTTGTGGATGACACTTGATGCACCTGGAGGCGTCGTCTTTTCTGTTTATTAGTCAAAAAGTTATGTTGGATCTGGCTTGGCCGCCAAACTCAACGCTATTAAGGCTATTGGGTCCGGCTTGCAGCCTGACACACCGATCTTGAATCTGGCTGGGCATCCAGACCCAACGCTATTGGGTGTCGCTGAGCCGCTAGATATTTCTAATTTTATTTTTTTGCCTCTTTAGATTTTTTTTCTTTTCTCTTATTTAATTTTTTTTTCTTATGATAAAGAGAAAATAAATCGATGAGACTTTTTTTATATTGTACAAAAGTTGGGTGATGATAATTTTTTTTCATTTGAGGCTGGGTTGAATTTTCTTATTCAAGCATGTTTGTTTTTTTCTTTAAAAAATGCTTTAAAAAAATTTGAATTTTTTTTATTTTTTCCTTTAATTCAAATTAATATTTTTTGATATTTTTATATTATTTTGATGTGATGATATAAAAAATCAATTTTAAAAAATAAAAAAATATTATCTCAATATATTTTTTTTTTAAATAACCATTAAATAATAATATAATAGTTAACATATTGGCCCGTGCTTCTCAGCGGGTCAATGATAAAAAACTTTTCAAATATAAAAATGCTTGAATTGAGTTAAAAACACGAAATGTATTTGCACTATCACCATCTTGGAGGAGTTGTGGTATAATGACTAATACCACTGTTAGATAAAAAGGATCTTAAGGTGATGAATTTGTCACCATTGTCAGAATATAGTGACTTTATCTTTGTTTGAAATCGTGTTTCGACAAATTTTTTGAATTGTGGAAATATCTTTGAGATATCAGACTTGTTGACCATGGGATAAAACTAGATGTATCTACTAAAATGGTCTACAAAAATGAGATAGTAGCGCGAACCATTTGGTTTGTTAAAATGCCTTGTAGAGTAGCTTCCATTTGTACTGTGTTTCGTTCAATTTGTGTAATTTCTAGAGACCACTAGCTACCATGTTGCAGCTTCTAGACGGTGCAGATAGATTTCATGACCTATCAGGAGATCATGAAATTCTTCAAACGTCAAGGAGTTTTCTCGTGCACGAATGAGAGAAACAATCTCACTGGAATCAGTCCCTAATCTATGAAGGATGTGGAGCGCGAGGTCGTCATCCGAGAATGGCTGATCAATGATGGCAATTTTATCTGACAGTGTCTTTACATGCAAGTAATCAGTGATTGATCTATTTCTGCATTGAATTAATGTAAACTCCTCCTTTAGTTGCATGACCCTAGTTTTGGAACGACTAGCATAAAGAGTATGGAGTTTCTGTCAGGCTTGATGAGATGTTTCTGCATTAGTTATAAGAGGGGTGATCTTGGTTGATGTCAAGGCTAGGATGGCGCTAAGGATGAGTTTATCATGTTTGACCCAGTATGTTCTATATAGGTTCGCAAATGGGTTGAGATCAATTAAGGGACATGGAATGTCACCATTTACATAGTTAGAAAAAGAAGTGTGTTGGGACTGAGGTTTTGGTTTTGATCTGAATGAGAAGACATGGTAGGATTTGAATTGTTCTCGTAGGAGATACCATATAGAGAATTAAAACTGATATGCTTACAATAAATTAACTCTTCTTACCTTATTCAAACGTTTACATAATGTATGTGTGTGTGTGGGTGTATACACACACACACACACACAGAGGTCATACATTGGTTATAGAAGTCCAGTGTAGATAGAACTTTTGGTTAAACTAAGCTTTATCCTTAAGATAGATTACACAAATACAGAGTTGCAGCAGGTTTTAAAAAGCGTGAATATAGACAGCAAATTCTCTTGGATTTCCAGCATTATCTTTATTTATTATACACCCTTCTTGTTTTAGTTTAAGTATAATTAATTTTATTATTAGTATATATTCGAAGTTTTTTATTTGTTATATCAATTGTAAATCTAAATATATACTTAGTATTATTATATTATTATTTTTGTTTTGAAAATATTTTTGCTATTAATTATGTATTCTTAAAGATTTAAACTTGGAGATCCAGGCTTTCATTGAAACAATTCATCATGTCTTGTTATGATAAGCTAAAAATACTTGCTTGTTATTCTATAATATATATTTCTTAACTATGATGTAGGGATTCCTAATTATTATTACCATCTCGAATACTATTTTTATGTATTTTTGGGTTTGCTTTTGTTTTATGTGTCCCTACTAATAGTAATTGAAATGATGTGAACTAAATTAAACCCTTCTTCTACAGAAAGAAAAGCGAAAATGGAAATGTGATGGTCTAAATTTATCTACAACCTGTCTCTGCTTTTACCACGGCTATGGCCTGATACACTTTTGTTGTTAATCTTCTTGGCATTCATCTTGCTTCCAGAGCTTCCTCCTCCTCTAGATTCCTTCTCCTCTATTTGTTCTCTCACCACCTTTTTTTCCTGCTTCCATCGGTGTCTTTTTGTCAGGTCTCTTCAGTTTTTGATCATCTCTTGTACTGCTTTCGGACGGTGCTGGAGTTCTCGGTATTCCATCTGATCGGATGGTCTGTTCATACGAGCCTAATTGTAGCTTACTTAGCTCGTCCCTTACTATCGGTATCTGTTTCCCTCTGGAGAGCAGAAGCTCCTGTGTTGGCATTCTATGATCATTTTCCCTTGAGCCTTTCTCTTGTTCAAAGAATAGGACTTGCACAACTGTTCTTAATGGTAGCCGCTCATTCTTTACAGCGTGAGTGCGTACTTCTGGTGACAGTTTTTGGCAGTCTAGGTTCCTGCAGAGACGCTTCTTGTCTGCCTTGCTTAGATCAGGATGCTTCTGTTTTAATTGAAGACAAAAGAGCATGAATATAGTATGATAAATAAAACATGAAGAGCATTAGGGCATGGAAATTATTGAGTTGCTGAACAGGACTTGAGCTTTTTATCTTGGTAACGTATATTGCATATAACTTTTTTACCTTGAGATAAATGTTTATTGCCCTGTAAAGGTCATCATGATCTTTCCTGGCAATATCTGGTAAAGCTTCTGCAACAGATAAAACTTTTGATACCGGCAAGTTGATATCTGTGGCAACTGCTTGAAGGTAAGAGTCAACAAGCTTTCCAATCTTTCTAATTGATCTCATAAACTGGGTGTTTTCTGTAGGTGCTGGTGATGTTCTTCTCCGTAGCAGCAGGAAGCTTTCTAGCACTGCCGCAACCAAGTCAATATCATAATAATATTGATTAGAGGATGAATGTGAAGGAAATAACAGGTCACTAACTGTTGCCTCCTCTAATTGCAGGCTTGATCTCCTTATAAGTTCTGTCTTTGTAACTGTAGATGCGCCTAGGTAGTTAGCAATGCTAAGTAGTCTTAACAAGAAACCAACTGAAACGGACCCTTTATCTGATGGGATCTTATTCACGATGATTTCAAGAATTTTCCGATGCTTATCTGTAACCTCATCAGTCTGAGACACTGAGCTCTCTGGACGTGTGATCTTTGTAGTGTCTGGTAGCCAACGACAGGCATAAACATGCAAAGCTTCACCAATGAGCTGCGGTGGGAGCATATGTGTTGATTTGATAGCTATAATTATGCACCGGAAAAGGTCTATGTCAAGATCAGATATGTCCTCTGTCCACCAATCCTTCGGAACCAATTGCTGCTGCTTGTTGAACCCTATTCTAGTGTAAGTGTAGGACCATGTGACCTGCAAAGAAAGATGATTTTCCTGAAAAGATTTAGTAATCTAAAGAACAGTTCTGTAATTGTTCATGTAAGGTATTTGTTAACCTTTGCAGGGGGTGTGAGGATTTTTCCAACAATTGAATCAATGCATCTTCTGATGATTCCCAGGTTCTCTGACCACTCAGTTAGCTTGACTGTTGTCTGTAATGTGATAATGGAGTCCTTCCAACCTACTAGAACGCAGGAATTAAAGAAGGCCTCAAGTTTAAGGACAAAATTTCCCTTCTCAACAGCTTCTGTCATTCGAAGGAACTTTGCAGCACAAAATGCAGATACAAAGTTATGAGCACTGAGATTGATTGTTATTCCATAGCAATATTTAGCACACAGCTCAAAAGCATCTTCCCCTCCAGGAATATCATGCAGCTGTATGGTAACAGTACTTGAATCATCAGAATCTGCACACAGCCTTTGTAAGAGGCCACACTTCGGTAATAGTGAAAACTGCAGCTAAGAACAGTAAAACTAATAAGAATCTAAGTCATCTTGGATGAATTTAAGGTTCAGAAAATCAAGAAACGTAGATTAAAAAGTGAAATTGTATTTTACATGCCCTGGCTAAATCATACCTGATGAAGAAGATAATTGATGTTGCTGATTTGTATAACAAGGTCATTAGGTATATCTGATACCACAGACCTGCAATTCAAAAGTACTAACATGACTGAATACAACTCACATATGATATATGCAACTTTAATCTAATAGAATTTAGCGATAGATCAGCATACCTGGTAGCCTCTTCTGTGTAGAAGGTATCGAGCCGCGTCCCAAGTTTCATAAACTTCATTTTCGCAATTTTCTTTTCCTTTAATCAAAAGACAGTGAGAGATTTTAACTTCAGAACAATGGAGCATGCCCTTATGAGATCTTACCTGAAAGAAATCCAGGATGTGTTTATATACAATTTAGTAAACAGAAAACTACACTGTGATTAACCATAGTAATTTGTACATGAATTTTGTATATCAAACAATATTAACCAATGCAATCTATGTATTCATTGTATACTTCAATTAGTTCCAGCAGCAATGGTGATTCATGAATTCTAATTTATTTTTTGTTCAGAACAGATTCTAAATGAAATGTATTAAAAGGAAGGGCATAATACACAGAAGAAGGCCAGAAACTTGGCTAAAAAAGAAAATCTCTTTCTATATCTTTTCTCTTTCAATAATGTTAATTATTTTTCTGCTGAATAATTCCCATCTTCACTTGCTGCTGCCTGGAATTAAAATTGGGAAAATCAAACCTGAGAAAAATGTTGGGAAAATGTCAAAAAAAAATATATATAGTAGAAAAAAAGCAGGGAAAAAAATACTAATTTTCAAAACATATTGAAGTGATTGGTAAAAAGAAAATCAAAGGGGAAATTACAAAATATGATTGGATTAAACATGCAAATAGTCACTAATTAAGGGAAAATCTTAGAGAGTTTTTAGGACATACAATGATTGACAGGGCACAAGGGCAGTAATCTAACAACTTCATCAGCTCATAAAGAAACATTTAATTTTGAGAAAAAGATTCATCACCATGCAGTGGCTTCACAGTTATGGCCAAAATATCAAAAACATGAGGAAGAAGAGCAAAAGAAACTGAGATGGTGGAAGAAGAAAGGATTACAATTCATGAAAGACATGTCAATCCACATAACTGTACAGCTTTAGCATGCAAAAGTGTTAAACACAGAGAGTTGAACACTTTTAAAATGTAATTGGCATGTAGGCCTTACCTCACCTAACCTTTTTAATCCAACAAGGGCCCCATCATATTCAACATTTTTCTGTATAGAACCCTACAAGACAAGCCCTTTAACAACAGAAGAAGAGGACGGTGCTGTCAGGCTCCTAGAGAAAAGAGGATGGTGCTAGAAGAAGAATCTTTACAGGAAACAGAAGCAGTTTCTTTGACACCCTAAATCATGCAAAACTTTCTCTAGTTTATATCTTTATCAGGTCCATTAAAAGTTAATTCGGTGGTTGAAGTTGATTGAATGCTTAATCAGCAAGGCAAGAACTCTCACTGGTTTACAAGTTTAGGCATGGGATTTTGTACTTGTTGTGCTAAAATGCTGACAGATATACCTCATAAGAGACTGAAATATCTGATTTGGCAGAATCCAAAACCCCTTTAAGCAGTAAATGCGTGGCTCTGCCTCAGCAATTACCTCACCAACCACACCAGTCCCCGCAAACATAGTAACCTTATATACTATAAAACAAAATAACTGTATATAGGTATAGTAACAGATGTATTCAAGTAGTCTCGATGCATGAAAATTGGTCCGATGATATTCCCAGCAAGTAAACTTTGTAGCTGTAATATTGTAGGCATGTGACAAATGGAAGATCCTAAAGATTGATGGAAAAACACTAAAGTTTCAACTCAGAAATTAAACATTCCATGTCAAAAGGAGATGCTTGATAATTTTATCTGACAAACCACTTAAAAGGGCAAACAATAACACTCCAACTCATAATCATGCTTGGAATTTGAAAGGTTGAGCAAATACCTACCATAACTATGATGATGTTTGATGGCTCCTAATTACATTGCCTAAGCATGTCTTCCAACTAGTTTAGGAAATGAAAAAATGAAGTGATTCTTGACCTTTTATGGCTTGCAACCGAATCAAAGCATATAGTCCATACATAATGGAGTTGTGTGTCTAGACACTTCAGGGGTGCTTTCCTTTTCTTATCTCCAGGAAGTATAGACAGAGCTAAAAGTATTGGCGGTACTGGTTCTTTACTCTTTGATGCAGAAGGCCAATTTGTAGGCAAAAAGTTCCTTTTTCCTTGCTTAAAAACAGGTTGATTGTCGGCGGATGAGTAATAAATAGATTTTCCATTTCAACCAAATTGAGTGAGAAGTAAATTTGTGAATCTGTTGAAACCTGGAATTAAATTAAATGAAAGATTCCTTTGCCTTGGTTTCTTTATAGGGGTAATAACATAGAACATTAAATCTCACACCAACCCTGTTCTTGCAGTAGTTGACCACTCAATTGCTCTAGAGCATCTCACAATAAAGCAAGAGGAGGATAGGCTCAACTGATCAACAGCAAAGGGAATTAAAATTGATGGCAAGAAAATAAACAGTGTTGCTTAGCTTAATTGATATGAAATGATGCTGCCATGTATATTTTGGTGACATGAAGTCAGAAAGATAGACAGACACTGCATGCAATCAAATCTCTTCAAACCATATCTTATGTGAAACATGGATGGCATCTAGGAAGAAAGAGACATGAACTTCCATCGTAATGAAATAAAAGTAACTGTGGTCACTATGACTTGGAGACTCGATTTAATTTTCTCTAGGCAGACAACTACTACACAATCTAAGTTGATATGCTTTTGTTTATCTTTCCTATTCTGCAGCAGCCGAAATATCTCAGTGTCCCTTAGGCAATTGAAGTATTACGCCTAACAAAAGCTAAACAGATGGAGAGTAGACCAGTTTTTGTGATTTCCTCCATAAAAATAAGAACATGATCTCCCTATCCCTCCTCATCTAGAAAGAAAAAACTGTACCTTTAGGTATTGGTGGTCCAGATAGAATGCTATGTTGATCCTGGTGCTTTTAAAGATTGGTTGAAATCTAACCTAGTGGTCTGCACCAACAGGTGGTGGTGAAAAGAGAAACACAGTGGTAATGTAGCACAACACCAAGGTACTTGAAGCCCAAAGCCCTTGAGAGCTTTCTCTTCTAAACACTACATAATAACATCAACAATAAAGAATAGTAAAAAAGAAATGCTCATGTCAATTCAGAATCATTAATTGACATTCAAAAAATTTTCCTTCCACTATGATACTCCATTTACCTACTTCTGTTAACAATCCCTTTCGAAATTGATAAAGGAACTTGTCCACAAGGTCCCGGAAGGTTTTCCGTAAGGTCCCAGAAGGTTTTATAATTTTCTCCTTGTCCATATTCTATTGGAATTATTTTATTCAAAGCATACAGTAAAGCTTCTTTTTCCATATATATTTTTTTTATCCTCTAGCTAACCAAAGTGTGACGGAATCTCTAAAATCTGCATATAAACAAAAAAGCACCTTGAGCTAGCTTTTGTGCTTTGGCTATTGAGTGGGGGACAATAATAACGAGTCAAGCAGATTTCTGTCAATCAAATCACCCCGATTATTCCCATTTTACCAACTTAATTATCTACCACTGTATATCATCATCATCATCATCAATGAGACTGGACCAAAGCAAAAACACACACACAATTGTTCACATAATGAAGAAGGAAGCATATGTAAGCAAATATCAAGAAGAGTGAACATACCACAGTCCACAAGTAGTTGTTCGATTTCAAGCGGGCAGCAGCAGAACCCTTAATTGCACACGTGATGAAAAGCTGAAGATTCAACACTCTTCCAACTTGATTTGATAATTGATAAAGGAAGCAAAGACAGCAGTACCATGGAAACATAAATCAGGAACAAACAGGTGCCCATCAGTGTACATAAACATGAGAAGCAGGTATGTATGTGGCATTCAAGAAATGACTTGAAGGCTTCATGCATGTAATCCTGCTGGCTAAAGGGAGAAGAGGAGGTTGTGGTACTGCGGGTTTCTGTTAACTCAACTAGCAAGACAACACACTCGCAACAACTACAAGAAGAGAGAAGAAAATGAGTCTCTCCTCTTCCTCTCGATGTCTCACCTCACCAAGACTAGTGGAGGATAGAGAGAGGGGGTGGTTGGTTGGGATTAGTCAACATGGTAATGTATCAAAAGCATATTATATATGGTAGAAGATTTAGAAAAAAGCAAAATGAGGGAGCAAACAGGAGATAGCAGTCACCTTTTCTTATGCTGGAAATTGGTGCTCTATGATTAATCTCTCGGAAAGCATGCAAAATGCAATTGAACAATGCTTATAGCTACCAAAAAAAGTGCTTCTCCTATCACTTTTAAGAGATTTAACCAATTATGGTTTGGTTTTGCCTCGTGGTTAAGAACCTCAAGGGAGATAAATTCTCATGAATATTTGAACAAGAAATGGATTGAATTTTATGTTGTTTCTACACTTTATAATTTTGTTTTAGAATGTCTGTGTTTGATTTCAGATGCTTGGACATAATTATGAATTTGTTAACCCTCTAATCACATGAAAAAATCACATCCTAGCAACATGGATCGAATTTCTGTACAGGAAAATTAATCTTAAAAGAATGTGAAGCGGAGATATGTATAGTTTTAAAATTCAAATGGGGAGTCGAATTGATGTAAGGTTTCGAATACGGATTAAGAAGTTAAATTTAAAACATATAAAATCCACGAGTTCTTGACCGAATAAAGAGAGTTTTTTTATTTTTTCTTCAACTGCGGTCCCTTTTTAAAACAATGGGAAAAAAAAAAATATATATATATATATATAAAGTCTTACAAGTGGGACCAAGCAAAGCAAGAAGGATCCACTGTGCTATTCGTCATCATGCTCCTCTCCACTAGCTAGCTTAATGATATTCTCTTCTTTCATCTAGTCCTTGCCTTGATTTGCATGTCGGCCACGTGTGCTGTCCTTATGCCGTTGGATTCCTCTGGTTCCTATAGCAGCCGGTGAGGACGATAGGATTTGCCTGCTCTGCACTGTTGGAGGCCGAACACCAGACAAGCGGTTCTCTTCGGTCTTCAATGCCACCATTAATCTGCTGCTTAGCATTTCACGTGTGCTCGCGTCAATCCCTTCTCCTCTTTTTGTTGCTTTGATTTAAAAAAGATTGTGTTTTTTTGGATCCATCTTCTTTACTCCATTCACCACTCCAAGTCCTTACAAGGGGAGGAGGGAAAGTCGAAGAGGTGGATGTGATGTCTTAACTGTTAAGATGCTTTGTATGGTTGTGTTTTGTCTTTAGAACTCGATCGATCTTGATTAAAAAGAAATATAATTTATCACTTTTCTTAACCAAATGATAACAGTAAAAGCTACAGAAACACAAAATAATACACTTTGGTTTTAATTTGGAGATCAAAGTGGATGATGTCATGACAAGACAGCGATGATAGACGAGCCTAATCAATTGCATGTTTACCATCATCATCATCATCCTTGATTACTTTTCAGTTTTGAAAAGGGCACCAAGCTAACCGACCATCTGACTTTGTGCTAGAAAGTAGCTGATGTTTATCCCCTTGACCCTCTCTTAACCATTCCTTCATGTGCTTTTCTGTTAACAATTAATAAAAAAAAAAATTTTAAAAAGGAATTTTACTGTATTTGTTTTCTTCCTTGTTTTTATTTTTTTTAATTATTTTTTTAATTATTTTTTTTAATTCCAATTCTATATTTTGAGAATTTATCTTTATTTTTTTTATAAGGTTATTTTAGTCTCATGATCTAAATGCCGGTTTGACGGGTTGACTCGAATTTTTTTCCTTTTCTTAATTGACTTCTTTTTTATTTCAATTTGATCCTTCGATATTAACTTGATTGTAAATTAAGCTTATTAAATTGTTTTGGTTTGCTTTCTACAAGGTTATTCTCATCTTATGACTCAAGTCACGGATTTAGCGAGTTAACCCAGGTTGACTAAAATTGTCTTTTTTAATCGATTCTTCAATTTCAATTCCTTCCTTTACGTTGGGTTTATTGGGGGTTAAGCCTTAAAAAAATATTAGTTTGATTTTGATAAGGTTATCCTAGTGTTATGGTCCGA
>Ga0307515_10014945_pt1 | contig 14344 bp, 2 predicted proteins | sample 17_EM_MG_FD_194513 | JGI IMG/M metagenome (GOLD analysis project Ga0307515, IMG submission 194513) | Populus trichocarpa ectomycorrhiza microbial communities from riparian zone in the Pacific Northwest, United States - 17_EM | ecosystem: Host-associated > Plants > Roots > Unclassified | place...
AGATATAAGAAAATTATAAGATTTATTTTAAATAATAAAAAAAATATAAAAATTATATATATATATATATATATATATATATATATATATATATATATATTATTGGATTATGATTTTAAAGTGAGATCCAATTGTAGAGTACCCATTAACCAAATGAATTTTTTATATTCTTAAAATTCTTCTTTATTATTTTTTTAATGTTTAATATTTAACATTAAAACGTTTCAGGGTGAACATATAGGATGAGTATAAATTCACTATAACAATTTTTTTTTTTATTATTAACATGAGTGTTCGGGTCAGTTTACGTGTACTGTAACTAATCCCACGGGTCCTGAAATTAACGACCATATAAGACTCGAATTAATAAACTTTAAAAAACAAATTTAAAACCTGACCAATTAAACTATACCTTTTATTTAAGCAAACCATAACAAATTTTACACACATATGACTGGACAGCGTCATGTGTATTTTTAAGAATAGCACGTCATGTACTAAATAAGAATTTTAGGGCAGATACAGTCAGTCATACTCGTACACAGCTTGGTGCCTGGTAATAAAACCCACAGAATTAAATATGCCTGAAATAGTTTTTTTTTTCCTACCAGAAATAGACAAACAAAACTGACAAGTATTCCATTTTCTAACAGCATGTCAATTATTTTCTCCCTTAAAAGTAATGAGTTTCTTTTAAAAAAAATTCTTAAAAATATCAATTAAGAGTATGCTTAAAATTCTAATAGATATTTTTAAAAAAAATGTTATTTATTTAAAAATATATTAAAATAATATTTTTTTTATTTTTAAAAATTTATTTTTGGCATTAAAAAATCAAAATGACCTAAAAATATATAAAAAAATCAAAATTTAAAATAAAAAAAATCAAAATTTTATAAAAAATCAATTACAATTTACAACCACAGCTACAGATATCGCATAAAGCAAAGCAACATTTCAATGTTCACGGAACGCGCACACTGTTAAAAGCACTATTCATTTAACATAGGATTTGTTTTTTTTTTTTTTTAACATTTTGGTGCATTTGGTTTTCAATACTTACAATTCGTTCATTAAACTTTAATTTTTTATTCCTAGATGGTGAAAGGTAAGAGAGGAACTTGCGAAAAAAGGAAAAGATAAAAAGATTTTGGTTAGTCAAATTCTAGAAATAAAAAAATCATCCTTGATGTTAATGTTTTTATGTAATTATATAAAAAATTATCAAGATATGATTTTTTTTTATTGAAATCTGATTTTTAAAGTATAATATTTTTTATTAAAAAAATGCTAATAATAAAAAAATGATTTCGCTAAAATAAAAAAATATAAGAAGAAAATAATTTTGACTAAAAAGACATATCTTTTTAATATAAATCATTAAAATATTTATTTTAATTGCCATGAAATAAGTAGTTTTGGGATTTGACAAACAAAAGGTTAGGCGATAAGCATCTCGGAAGACACTAGGGAATTGCGGCAGGATAAAGCATCCGTCTCCCCTTGAAGAGCAAACAACAGAAGAGCTGGGCAATTTATTGGCCATTAATAGAAACTTATCTTCAAGAAATTAAGACCCAGAAATGAGAAATTCAGAAACAAATTCAATAATCATACCACCAATCATTCTGAGAGAACCAAAAAAGAAAACGCAAATCCAAGAAATACAGAAAAAATCATGACCCCAATAACACATATACAAGAATTGAATCCAAAATCAACTCAATAGAAACCCAAATTATTATCTTGCCATAAATACATGCCATGTTAGATAAAGAAGAAAAGAGAACGTACCAGGATGTAAGGCAGAGAGATTACGTTCCTTATAACAAGCCATTGAAGACCATAACTGAAGAACCCCATGAAAGCAGCCATGAAAAGAACCACCCATAATGGAAAATACATGAGAGCTAATCCTGAAGACCATCCAAAAACTTTTCCAAGATCAGAGGCCACGGCCAAGTAGTTCAGTTGCACCTGAGAAATCCCAAGAACGGATTTTAAATCCGATGAATAAGCAGAGAAATCAAAATTTGTCCCTGTAAATGCTTGGATCCATATAGTTGCCACCAATATCATCCATTTCCTTGACTCTCCTGCCATGAACACTCTTTTAGCTAATAATATAGCTTCTAATAAAGACGCCGGCGATAACAACCTCCGGTTGTTGTGGCGGTTGGGGTATGATGGCCTTGTCGTCGAATGTTGTAAGCTGTAAGAGAATTGGCGTCTCTCACTATCTCTACGTGGCCTCATTTATATATTATCGTTTTTCCTTTTCTTTTCCTTTTGCGTTCAATAGCCATCGATGGTGACCGTTTGTCGCCTTTTGTAAACACTATTCGCCGCACCCGTAAACACCATATGTATCACATAGAAATACAAAGTACTTTTTTTGTTATTGAATTTTTTTTAATAATGTTCACGCTCATAAAAACCTGATTAATATAATAATCTACAATGTTTTGTAATTTTTTTTGTATTTTAGTTTTTCTTTTCTTTTTTCCTTTAATTATTAAAAAAATTATATATTTAATTTAGTACAGTGTCTTGTAATATTTTTTTGTATTTTAGTCTTTTTTTTCTTTTTTGCTTTAATTATTAATTTTTTTATATTTTTAATTTAGTCCTTATATTATTTATTTATTGAAATTTATAATTATAATTTATTTTAATTTGTCTTTTGCATGACTATCTCGGTATCGAGAAAATATCATGACATTGCAATGATATCAAAAAATATCACGGCAATACGATGTCGTCTATTTTTAAAAAAATATTTAGTTAAATAAAAAATAGTTTTGAAAAAACCAAATTATTAAACTGTGGGATCAATGTCCCGGCTTGCGAGTTTGACGAGGTATCCGGGGTTGTCCCTGCTTGCGAGTTTGAAGGAGTACCTTTTTTTTTAATTGAATTCGATTTTGTAATCGTCTATTTTTTTATCATGTTTTTAAATTTTAGAAAGTCCATGAAGCTATTTCACAGGTTTGGCAGGTTTAACTTTTTTTTAAAAATAATTTATTTTTTTATTTTATATTTCAATATCAGGTTTGATTAGAAATTGAATTCTATAATTCATTTTTGTTTGAGGTTATTGTGGTCTCAAAAAATCCTAGTATAGGGTTGGTACTTGATTTTGTGATCATCTATTTTTGTTATCATACACATAAAAAATAGTTAAAAATAAGTTATTAATCTCAGTGGAGTTAATGACTCGGTTTGCAGGTTTGGTTGGTTTAACTTCTTTTTTGTTAATTTTATTTTATTTTATCCTTTGATATTGGGTTGATTGAGAATTGAGTTTTATGATATTTTCATTTCACTTTCTATGAGGTTATCGAGATTTCAAAAAACAATCTTGGTATTAGGTTGGTACTAGATTTTGTGATCGTCTATTTTTGTTATTATATAATTAAATAAAAAATAGTATTTAAAAAATAAGTTATTAATCTTAGTGAAGTCTATTACTCGGTTTGCAGGTTTGACATGTTGACCCGAGTTACCTAATTCACTAGCTTGGCAGGTTTACCCAGCAAACCCGATATGTTTTTTTTTTAGTTTTTGGTCCTCAAAATTTTTTAATTGATTTTTTTATTTCATCCTTCAATATTGGATTGGTTGGGAAATAAACTTCGTGATTTATTTTTGTTTTCTTTCTATAAGATTATCATGGTTTCAAAAAAACATCTATTTTAGAGTTGGTGTTCAATTTTACGAGCATCTATTTTTTTTATCATGTAATTAATTAAAAATAGTTATTAAACCCAATAAAGTCTATGATCTAAGTTGCAGGGTGACCAAGGTCAATCCAGTTTGACGTCATCTTAATATTTTTTTAAAAGTTGTCATCTTAAAGGTTTTTTAAAAGCTAAGTCATGTTCTTACTTATCATCTAAGTTGACTTTAGACCCGTGAAATCGATCGATTTATGTCGAGTTAGCTCTCACGCGGTTTAATTAAAAACTTGAGTTAGGTAAGGAGTTAGGTCGAGAGGTTTCAAGACTAACCTATTTGGTTGGGTTTAATGAAACTATCAAAGAATTTTCCTTGCTCTTAACATTCGTTTTTACATCTTAACAAAAATTGGTCTAACTCACGGCGAAGCGCAAGCCAATGGACTAATGTTTTTACCAAATTTACATTTTAAAGGGCATAATAATCTTTTTCCCTTTTGTAGATTAGAGGACATAATTTAATTATTACACTAAACACAAAGGGTTGAGGTATTTTTACTGTTACAAAAAACATTGTGAATCCTCTCACATTTCACTATGGATTGTAACTGTGAACATTTTTTTTCATTTTGGTTCTCAAACTTTTTTTTTTCTTCCATTGAGTTCTTTTGAGGCCAAATTGATTATCAATCATTTTTTATTTGTTAGTCAATGACTGAAATAAAAGTTAGAGGATCAGAGTGAAAATGACACCGAAAATATTTGATTGTTTTAAAATTAGCATTAAAAAATCTTTTATTTTTTATTCTTTCTTGGGTCATGAGTGCTGATAGGTCATGTGTTTGGCCTAATTGTTAATTTTCTTTTTAAAAAATTTTTACTTAATTAATTACAATCCTCTTAAAGCTAAAAAGAAAAAAAATCATTCTTTGTTACTTAAAGGTCTCCTCTTTTTTTTAATTTATTTTTTATTTTTTATTTAACTTAAAAAATAAGCCATTTTGTTTATCCCACATGCATGCCAATTTTTTTTATAGAAAAAGAGTCCTACCCGCCTTGTTACTGTGTAATGAAATAAAAAATAACTTAATTTACCTTGGTCTCAAGTTTGGATGGTTAACCTGAGTTGACCCAGGTTAATCTAATATGTTGTCATTTCAATATTTAAAAAATAAATTCTAATATATCACTATCTTAATGTTGGAAAAAGGTTTTATTCAATATGACAAATTTTATGGCGTAATTGAAAGCCAATTAATTCAAATTTATTAAGGAATAACAAGATTGAAAGAAAGAGGATCATAGAAAAAAAAACATAACATTGAAAATGGAATACAATTTCAAAATTAGATAAAAAGTTCACTTTGTGTCTTCTACTTTTTAAATTATAAACTATATGTCCCTCAACATTTTATTAATTCAACCAAAACCTTAATTTCCTTCTTTTTCGATCTTTGATTTGAAATAAAAGAGAGAAAGTGAATGTATTTTGATGGTAGAGAGAGAAACTCTCGGTTAACACCAATTACGATTATAAAAGAGTTGATGCTGGTATCAAATGGTTCCATTCAATGATAAGAGTTTAATTTGAGTGTTTTTTCACCTTAAAATATCTTGAGAAAGTAGATCTTATCTTGGGAAAAAATTGGGTTTCGGGTTGACCTTTTGTTCTTGGACTATTTTTTTTATATTGTTTGAAGGCATAAAGGGGTTTATGTTGGTTTCTAGGTTGTTTTGTAAGTGTTTTTTTTTTTTTTTGTAAAAAAGGTTGAAAATGAAATTTTGGAGTTAAAAACCCTCAATCCTAATTTTTCAGCGACCTTATGCTATATTGTTTCAAGAAAAATAGGGCGGATGTCAAGTCGTCTGCCCCATAAAAAAATTAAATAGGCTTAGGCTCAAAGGTTGCCCCAAGCGCGTGTCTAGGCCTGTTTCTTTTTTTTTTTTTTAATTTTTATTGTTTTTTTTTTCAATTTGATCTTTCACTTTTGAATCTTTATTGATTTTTCTTGCTTTTTTTTTTATTTCACCCTTTGATATTTTATTTATTTTTAATTGGTCAACGTAATTTGTTTTGATTTGATATTTATAGTTTTATCACGATCTCAAACAAACGCTTTGATATTTAGTTGGTTCTTAATTTTACAAGCGTTTATCTTTTTTATCATATAATTAAATACAAATTATTGAGTCTAGTTAAGTTCATGATTCAGATAACGAGTTTAGCCGATTAACTTCAATTAGTTAAGAATTAAACTTTATAATTTTTTTTATTACACAGATATTTTTTATTTATTTAATCAAATGTTAGCAAAAACTTTTAAATTTATGAATGAATTTTTTATATTAAAAAATATAAACAAATAATAAAAAAAAACTTTTTACCATGTTCATGAAACGGCAAGCGAGTGCGCTTAGGAGTGGAGTACCCTTCATTAATTCATCCCCCTCGGCCTCCATTCATACACATGACCAGCCTCCTCAACCAAAGATGTGCCCTCCGAAAATCCATTCCCCTCGGTCCTCTTCACATTCTTGCCGAGCAAACTGAGACACAACCCCTACACCAAACCGAGTCACCTCTTCAAAACTTATTCCACACCAGTACCGGCCTTAACCGAGACATCGCATTACCATCTAGCTCAACAAATATCTCGCTAGAATACATCTCTCCTTGAATTCAGAAGAAAACCTTGTTAACCCGCGGATCAAAATATTTTACTCCCCACAAAAAAATCTCGGAAAAAGCTCAATGGTGTCTCTGTTACACCTAATTCATTCGAACCTAAGTTGCAAAATTCTTCTGATTTGCTATCCAAAGAAAACCTAGGCATTGCCTCTGACGCTAGCTTCCACGACATATCAGAAAAAAGAGACCGAGGGCGGAAAGCATAGCTAAAGGAGAACCCATCTTCTAACAGCTACAATAAGACGTCATCAGTACTATGAAATGTGGATTGTTCTACAACAAGGTAGTTCAATTTGATGGGCTTTATTGACAGTGATTATGCAGGAAGAAACACTTGCAAGATCCGAACAATTATATTGATGTGAAATTTCATTCTTAAAAGATCTCGAATTGAAAACATTCCTTGCAAAAGAAAAAAACAAGTTATTGGTATGTTTACCAATCATTCAAATTAGAATTATTTATAAAACTTGGAAGATTACTCAGTGTTTGCATTTAAGAATATTTTATTTAGAGGAGAGTCTCTCCTGTTTAAGAATATCAGTTCAAGAGGGGGATTAATTAGTTTATTGAGATATTACTTGAAACGTAGTCAAAGTAGAAATACTTATAGAAAGTATTTGTATCTAGAATCATTATTTAACTAGTAAATTAGTTGGCATCTTAGTCTAAATAGAAATATTTATAGGAAAGGAAGGATTTGCGTCTAGAATCCTTATTTAACTATTTAATTAGAATAATTATTGGATTCCGATGTTTTAAGTTTCTAGTATCGATCCCTTGAATCTGTTTAATATCAATAAATAAAAGTGTTTTAAATAAAGGCTGCATGCTCTTCAGCCAACTAGAAAGAAAGTGACAGGAAGCTGAGGACAAAATCCATGACCAGTTAGTTAGTCGGTGTCATCTTGCAGAAACAGAAGATTGGGGGAAAATTAAGAAATATCTACGAAGCAATTTTGTCGTAAATTGTATTATATCCTCATTGTCTTCAAAACTCGACTCCCTCTCCCTTTTGTCATCGTCGTAAACAGTAACTTTTAGTGCTAAATGCTAACGTAAGAGATTGAAAGGAGACAGTTCAATTTGTTCAAGTAAGCCTAAAAAATGTTAAATTATATATTTAATACACTAGCACACCGGAAAGTGAAATTACTTGGAGCGAGACACCGGAGACCGTTCACCGATTTGTTCTTCCCATGGTAAGAACCTGTTTGGCCAGTTTTTGCACACAGATATTTAACCCATCTGGATTTGGATTTGGATGGAGCATCAACATTTGATCCCAAATATAACTCAGCATTGCCATTTAAAAAATAAATGTTAGATTTGCACGACAGAGTGTCTGAGGGATGGATTCATCTGATGAAAAGAAAACGATGGGAGAGGACATATCTGAAATTACACTTGGATGGATATCTTCATCACATAAACACAACCCATCAGAAACCCCAATTGCCCAATGTTCATCCCCTAAAACTATGGCCCAATTCAGATTTTAGAGTTATGTAGCCCAGCTTGTTCCGATTAGTATTCCAGTTCTACACAGGCCCGTTACCCAAACACCTAGCCCAAAAGACGTCAACTCCCGTCTTCCTCTCAAATCTCAACTCAACTAACCCTGATATCATTAGCCCCGTGGCTGCCCTGGGTGGCGGCATCGCTTGATTAGCCATTACAGTGAGAACCGAACTCTCCTGAAACATTAAACACCATACGCTCCTTTACACCTACTGTCGTGGCTGTTTCTCTCTCACATCCTCCCAACCTCCATCAAAAAAGAACCTCATGGCCTCTTGCTGTCCACCGTTCTAAAACCCTTGCCAATCCACACAAAGAGTAAAGTTTGGATTCTTTTGCTCTGTGAATGCAATCTCTAATGGATATGAGAAGGCTAACGATCACCAAACCCATCTTTATTCAATCCCCGCTTAAACGTCCTTTAACTTGTATCACAACCACGCTTCAAAAACAGCACCAAATACACCCACAAGCTCCTCCTCCTCCTCCATTATTGCAGACACAGACAAATCCACAAGCTTTAAATCAGAGTTTACTCAAAAGGGTGTCTTTAATTCTCTCTAATCCATCTTTGGATTGCGCTAAATGTAAAGAATTAGTCCCCCATTTGTCTCCTCAAGAGTTTGATAGCTGTTTCTTAGCTCTTAAATCAAATGTGAATCCAAAAACAGCTTTGAATTTCTTTCATTTTGTATCCGAGACTTGTAAGTTTCGTTTCACAGCTCGATCTTATTGTGTTTTGATTCATTTGCTTGTTGGTAATGATCTTTTGTCTCCTGCAAGATTGCTTTTAATTCGTTTGATTGATGGGAAAGTTCCAGCCTTTTATGCGAGGAATTTTGAGAGTAGACATTTTGAGATTGCACAAATAATGGCTGATTTTAATTTGGTGTTTGAGCCTGTTATTGGGGTCAAAATTGCTGATTTATTGGTACATGTGTATAGTACACAGTTTAAACATTTGGGTTTTGGTTTTGCTGCTGATGTCTTTAGTTTATTGGCGAAAAAGGGTTTGTTTCCCTCACTAAAGACATGCACTTTTCTGTTGAGTTCTTTAGTGAAGGCTAATGAGCTAAAAAAGAGCTATGAAGTGTATGATTTCATCTGTCTTGGTGGTATCATTCCGGATGTTCACTTGTTCAGCACAATGATTAATGCGTTTTGTAAGGGACACAGAGAGGATGATGCTATCGGGTTGTTTTCAAAAATGGAAAAGTTGGGTGTTGCTCCAAATGTTGTTACGTATAATAATATCATTCATGGCTTGTGTAAGAGTGGGAGATTAGATGAGGCATACAGGTTTAAAGAAAAGATGGTAAAAGAGAAAGTGAGTCCAAGCCTTATAACATATAGTGTTTTCATTAATGGTTTGATTAAGTTGGAGAAAATTGATGAAGCAAATTGTGTTTTGAAGGAAATGTCTGAGTTGGGTTTTGTGCCAAATGAGGTTGTATATAACACATTGATTGATGGGTACTGTAAGATGGGAAATATTAGCGAAGCACTTAAAATAAGAGATGACATGTTATCGAAGGGGATATCTCCCAATTCAGTTACTTTGAATTCACTTATACAAGGTTTTTGCAAGAGTGATCAAATAGGACAAGCTGAAAATGTTTTAGAGGAGATGATAGGAAGAGGTTTACCAATAAACCAAGGCTCATTTTCTATGGTGATTAATTGGTTGTGCTTGAAGTTTAGGTTTGTTACTGCACTACATTTTATTAGAGAGATGCTGTTAAGAAATTTGAGGCCAAATGATGGGCTGCTTACCACATTGGTTAGTGGGTTATGTAAGGCTGGAAAGCAAGGAGAAGCAGTTGAACTTTGGTGTAGGTTGTTGGGGAAAGGTTTTGTACCCAACATAGTGACTTCAAATGCCCTTATTCATGGGCTGTGTAAAGCAGGAAACATGCAAGAAACTCTTAAGCTCCTCAGAGATATGCTAGAGAGGGGTTTAGTATTTGACAGGATAACGTACAACACGCTCATATCAGGGTGCTGTAAGGAGGGAAAAGTCAAGGAAGGATTTGAACTTAAGGAAGAGATGGTCAAGAAGGGAATTCAGCCAGACATATACACTTTTAATTTATTGCTACATGGGCTCTGTAATGCGGATAAGATTGATGAAGCCAGTAGGCTATGGCATGAGTGTAAAAAAAATGGTTATGTTCCTAATGTTTACACATATGGTGTTATGATTGATGGATACTGTAAAGCCAATAAAGTTGAAGAGGGTGAAAATCTATTAAACGAGTTAGTTTCCAAGAAACTGGAGCTAAATTCTGTTGTTTATAATTCTCTAATCAGAGCATACTGCATCAATGGGAATATGAATGCAGCATTTAGGCTTCGTGATGACATGAAAAGCAGAGGCGTCCTGCTAAGTTGTGCCACATATTCTTCTCTGATGCACGGACTGTGCAATATTGGCCTTGTTGATGATGCAAAACACCTCCTTGATGAGATGAGAAAGGAGGGCTTGTTGCCAAATGTTGTCTGCTACACTACAATCATTGGTGGTTATAGTAAGCTAGGCCAGATGAATAAAGTCAATATTGTCTTGCAAGAAATGTCTTCACATAATATACATCCTAATAAATTCACCTACACAATCATGATAGATGGGTTTTGCAAACTGGGCAAAACAAAAGAAGCAGCTAAGCTTCTGAACGAGATGACAGAAAAAGGAATTCTTCCTGATGCTGTCACTTACAATGCCTTCACAAATGGGTTATGCAAAGAAGGTAAGGTAGAAGAAGCATTTAAAGTATGTGATGAAATGTCCAGTGGAGCAGTATGTTTAGATGAGATTACATACACTACATTGATTGATGGGTGCCATCAGCCATCAACAGCCACAAATCAAGAATGACCAAGAACTCCCTTGATGTCACATGCCCTCTAAAATTGCCACGTGTTTTATCCCGGATGAATGTGTGAGTATGAGTTTGAATTTTCAGGTATTCATGTTTTGAAGGTTGCAACTTTGTCAAGCTTGATTTATGTTTCTAAAATCTGTTCTTCAGAGAATCAAATTGCTTGACACGGGGAGCACTTCTTCCAAATTTAAGATAAATCATTGCATTTGGAGGTTTGTGTCTTAATCCATCTACATTTTAATTGTAAAATCTGTTTCTGCTTGCATAAATGGGTTTGTCTTAAGCTACTTTCTAACAAAATGGTCATTCCTGTCACATCTCTGTGTATCTCATTTTTTTATTGCATCTTCCTCTATTCAGGTTGACTATATACAGTTTGACGGTTTCAATTGCATATGCTATTTTGCCTGCTCTTGTGATGGATGAATGGTTTCCAAAGGAGTTATCTTGAAAGCTTTTTTTCGCTTTCCATGGTAGATGATGGTACATGATTTCTTTTTTTTCTTTTTTTTTTAAGATTCCTCTTAATTTACGTAGTCATTCCCTTCTCATTTCAATTTTCTTTTCGCTCAAGTTTATTTTGTTGCGCTGTAAATTGTTCTAGAATATTTTATTTTGATAATTTTATTATAGCTTGAAGAAGGGGCAAGTGATTGTGACCTGTTTTTAAGTAATAGCAGGTAGCAGCAACAGTTTTCCCAGTCATATAAGAGTGCCAAAGAAATTGTTATATTGCTATTGACAGTCACTTATAATTATTAAAAGCATAGTAGAGGTTAACCGTGGAAGCAAAAAATTGTAAACACCAACAACAGGACATAAATAAGCATGAGATTCCACTTCATGCAATGTAAAGACCTCATCTTTAACACTCCTGGGAAAGGATTGATGGTCCAATGTTAACCTTTTTCCTCTTCTTTTTCTTACTTGGTGCCATGCTCAATTTTTTATGGATGCATTTTTTGGTTCTTTAATTTAGCTTGCATTGCCACTCACCATGCTCCATCCTCATTTCAGTCTCGTTGATTTTTTTAATATAAAACTCTTGTTAGTTGCCTTGAATGTATGGAGAGTACTTTCAATTACCTTTACTCCTCTTAGGTGATATTCTGCCCCTGTATTTTGTTTTAAATTCGTAATAATGATATCTCTAGTATTATTGAGTTCACAATTTTCACTTTCATGGGTATCGTCATAGTAAAGAATTAAAACAAGCAAAAGGGGGCATGGTAGAAAGGGTTCCTCATTTATGGATGATGCATACCTAAATTCCAATTGAGCTTATGTTAAAGAGTAGTGTCGTTGAGATGATATCAAATACCATATCATCTTAAAAATTATGCCATTACCGTTTGCTTAGTCAGTTAGGGCTTGCTGCATTTTATCCATCTTTTTTCTTTCCCTCACCCATCTTGTTTTGTAATCAATGAAAGGTGACTGCAGGTGCATATTTTTAGAGAAATGCAACGTCCTGTTGTTTGATAGTGAGGTACACTATTCAACGATGCTTGGGCCACTTCTGTGCAACATGAGTCTTTGCCAAGGAGAAATATCTCATTTCCTAACCAGGTCAATCTTGTGCTGGAACCTGCATTCACATATGGCATTTCCTTTAGTTTTGCATTGGAGAGCCTTTATGTTACATTCCCATTCTGGCTTCCTTTTGAAATCTATTCTTGTTTGAATTGTTAGGCCCGTAACCAGGGACATGAAGACAATTAGACAGGAGAAGCTTCAATAGACTCGTATTAAAACAAGGTGTGCTTTTGGAATAGATCGTCAGGAAGGAGATGTGATGAGACAAATTTTTGAATTGAAGTGAATAATTTCTTGTTGGTAGAGGAAAGAGATGGTTCGGATATTTAGAGATGAAAGGTCTATTCTTCATGTTTTGCAGTTTAAAATCACAGAAGCGTTTGGGAATTACTTTGTTGGAAGCAGAGAAAGGTGCAGTGCCTTACCTTGAAGGGGTAACAATATGGAGATATGAATGGCTGGACATAGCGCTATGAGGAATTAAATATCTAGCCACACTCCATGGTTTTTACCTTGTTAAGTTTTCAAAGAATTTAATCAACACCATCGGTGAGGACAGAGGAAGACTATTGCACATCCATCAAGTTCTCTCCAGCTTCAAGGATGGAAAGTGGATGCGACACTGCCTTAAGATGGGGGTTTCCTCGTTTCTCAAAATAGTCTGTGGTTGCTAATAATTGTATCTTCCTTTCTCGGTTTTCCCCTCAAATGTCATATCACTAATTGTAAAATGTGAGTAAAGATAACTATGCTAAAGATGAAGGGGAAAAAAAATTCCCCTGTTGTAAAATTAGGGTTAGCAAAAATTTAGACAATAATTCACAAGAAGACCGCATTGAATTTTAAATTTTTTTTGTTTTCTGTTTTTCCGTGATGAATCAGATGGATTCGTTAGCAGACAAGAGGCGTTAAAGCTTCACGAGACTGAAACAAATATTATCCATTTATCCTGGAGGTTTTCTTTCACGTCTTGCCCCGACAGCATTTATAGCTCCAGGGTTCTAATTCTGAAACTCTCGAGGATCGATTCTATTCTTAGCTATGAATTTCGAAAGGCAACGTGGTCGTTGAAAAGGACAAGAGGTACGAGTGGGATTCGGGTCAGTATTTGCTCTGTTTTATCTTCATTCGGTATTTGATTGCTGCTGCCTTGCTCATGGTGATTGTATAACTGGGCCCATGTCCTTCTGTTTTACTCCATTTTCTCAATAAGAGAGAATATTTTCTGTTCGTAGAAAGGAACATTGAATCTAAACTGCACATCATGGTAGCCCGCCCTTAGTTCTAGGTGGGAGCATGGTATAATGCTTGGTACAGTGCCAAACGTCTAGCATCAAGTATAGATTAGAAGCAAGTAGACATGGATAGAACAGCATCAGAGTGGAAGAAGACTCCAAGACAGCAGCTAGTTCTGGCCACAAGATAGCTGAAACAGTCCATGAGCCATTATTTCTAGCGCTTGGCCTTCGGTTCATGTACCCAACTTCAATTTTTTCTATCGTGGTACCAACCGTGCCTAGCACAAGACTGCCGAATCCGAACTCAAATTCAGCAACTGGAAACTTTCTCGATCCAGTCAATCAAATCCAAAAATGTGCCTTATAACCTTTGATATCGCATCATGAACATTGCTAGCAACATCTAATATAGAGACCTTTGCTTCTGTTCTGTAATGATTGCTTCTGTAACACCAACAGAAAACATATTCCTTATGTTATTTGGCATTAAATTCTGATCTGCATGAACGCTACTTCGTCCATCGACTAACCATCCCATTTTGCACTTTTGATGCTTTCCATCAATGGCTGTTACCATGATCTTCCATACATAGGCTGATAAAGCCTCAATTTTAGTTCTTTTATTACCGCTGGCACAAGCAAGTTGTTGCAACTTGCAACCTATTGATGCTGGAGACATCAATATGATAGAGGCGCTTGAGCAAGATCTGGTTGTTGGCGTGTTTATTATTTCTTCTGTGGTGCACTTCACAAAAGTTTGATCCAAATAGGATGATAAGTCGGAGGATAAGGTGCTCGAAG
>Ga0307515_10014946_pt1 | contig 14343 bp, 11 predicted proteins | sample 17_EM_MG_FD_194513 | JGI IMG/M metagenome (GOLD analysis project Ga0307515, IMG submission 194513) | Populus trichocarpa ectomycorrhiza microbial communities from riparian zone in the Pacific Northwest, United States - 17_EM | ecosystem: Host-associated > Plants > Roots > Unclassified | place...
ATGCGAAAATCATAAAAGCAAATAATTTGACTTGGACACAATATCAACGTAAAAGAGATAGAGCACCTGTAGATTTCTCCAATGAACTCTCTGTTGATTGTTGTCTATTCTGCAGGAGATACCGACAAAAGTAAATCTCTTGATTGTTGTTTATTCTGCAAGAAATTATGGCAAAAACTCTAGCTTTCCTTTTGCTTTCCCTGAGTCAGTGATCGTTCAATAAAGTTAATATATACACCGGGTCTCACCCGGGTTAGCCCGGGTCGACCGGGTTTAACCGGTTTTTTCCTTAGGCCGGTCTTTTGTCTTACCTGGACCGGTCCAGGTCCCGGGTCGACCCGCCGGGCCTGTCCGGGTTTTATAACACTGGTAGCAACTCGATAATAGATATGTTTTGCTATAAGTATTTTTTTGCTACTTGAAGATAAAGACTTGGAGTGGATCACTGCAAAGATTGTTATTGCTCTATAAGTTGTGTATTGTTTACGGCGACAAAATGATTAATCTCCAGGAACATTGCCTAATGATCATGTTTTCATTCGATACATGCATGTTTTAATTCAAGCATAACAAGTGGATTTAAGTGCATCGACCCCATTCAAGATTCGGTTTCATGGAATAAGGGGTGTCATATAACTCAACTAGTCTTTTGATACGCACTTTATCACGGATTAAACTAAAATTTTTAAAATATATAAAAAAATAATAAGAACATGGAGGATTTTTTTTTTGATAGTACCGTTAAACTTAGATAAGTAGATAAATCTCTAAATCTCTTGATTTGACTTATTGTATAATGCAGGTTTTTTATTAAATTATGTAAAAGTTACTTTGATGTGGATCGGTTGATTTCATAGATTTAAATGCAACTTCGACTATCGACAAAAACATGAATTAATCTATAAAAAAAAACTTATTTTAAAAAATATTGATACAATAATACATTGAATAACCACGATCACATATAATATGATCCATGGATTTGGTCGAGTTTGATATTTTCTTTTCAAAATAATTTTTCCTTCATTGGATGATAAAAATTAAATGAGTATCAATTCTAAAATAGTATAATTAAAGTTTTTTTTTAATGAAGTGAGTATAATTTTTATTTTATAAAATATAATTAATAAATATAATTTATTTATTTTTGAGTATTATGGGATCTTAAATAATATATATTTTTAAAAAAATTATTTAAAAATATAAAAATAATATTTTTTAAAAAATCAAAATTCGAGGAACCGGTTTGCAAAGACTTCTCAAACACGCCAGCCAACTCTGATCCGTCAACATATAAAAACCTAGCCAGCCGAGAAAACGAAAGATCGCACGACTCCGAGACATGGAGATGGAGTCTGGAGTGCTGACGGAGCAACGCCGCGAAATCGAAGAGGCCAAAACCTTAAACTCTGATCTCGACTTGGCATTCAATCTCCAAATGCAAGAAGCGATGACAGCCTCCCTTTCCATCCTCAATCATCCTCCCTCAACGTTCTCGCCATCTTCCTCCTCCACTCCCAAAAACGAAGAAGCAAAAGCAGAAGCAGAAGATTTCGACTGCTGCTCGAATTTTTTCCTGGAGGATATCGAGAGGCTGGATCAAGAACGCAAGGACCGTGAAGAAAGTGAGAATCTAATGAGAGAAATGAGAGAAGATCTGGACCGTCGAATGCACGATCAAAAAGTCGCTAGCGAAATCATGAACATCCCTGACGAAGAATGGGAGGAATACGGAGATGATTACGAAGACCCGTTCGAGAATGGAGAGAGGGTTAGTTTTTTCAAGGTGTATAGCAAGGGAGTGGAGAGTGAAGAGAGGATCAGGGATATGAAGGTAATTGTGGGTGGAATTGGAGTTGCCATTTGTGATTCTAAGGATAATTTGATCTTTGAAGTTAGCAAGGGTATAGATGTTGGTGCAGAAGGCAGTAGTAGTAATAAGAGTTGTGCAGGGGTTTCAGTGGAGCTCCAGGCTTTGATTGAAGGGTTAAATGCTGCTTTTGCTTTGGATTTGAAAAACCTCACCTTCTTTGTTGACCACTCTATGCTCTACCAATATGTAAGTGAATTTCACTCTTTTTTTTTTCTTCTTCTATTATTATTATTATTATGATTATTTAAAGATTTAATTTTTTTAATGCTTGATTTTAGTTTATTTGGATGGGTCATTCTTTGACTTGTCTGGATTTGTTTTGGGTATGATTTTTATTTAGTTAAATCTCTTATGCTCTACCAATATGTAAGTGAATTTCACTCTTTTTTTCTTCTTCTTCTTCTACTACTACTACTACTATTATTATTTCCTTAAAGATTTAATTTTTTTAATGCTTGATTTTCACTCTATGCTCTACCAATATGTAAGTGAATTTAACTTTTTTTCCTTTTATTATTATCATTATGATTTTCTTTAAAGATTTAATTTTTTTAATGCCTGATTTTAGTTTATTTGGATGGGTCATTCTTTGACTTGTCTGGATTTGTTTTGGGCATGATTTTTATGCAGTTAAATCTCTTATCACCAATCTCATGATAGTTCTCTTCAAGATTATAAACTATGCTGTCTCGAAACTCTTCATGTTACCTTGATTATAAACTGTGTCCCAAAAAACTACAATGGGTTCATTAGGTTACATGACAGAGGATCCTATATTATTTGTAAATGATGGTGAAACTCAAAACATATTTGATTTGCTCCTTAAAACGGGTAAAATTCTTACCGATAAGCTTACTGGCTTCTTGGGCCACTGAACAATAAACATACCTTCCTAGGAGCTTTTCATGCTGTAAAGAAACTTTTGCTGTTATAATCTTTGGGTGTGTTTGCACTGGTTTAATAGTATCTTTGTGCAACTAGCCTTTGGAATTCACTGTGAAAATGTTACTGTTGGGCTGTTTTAAGGCCTCCTCTTTCAGGATGTTGGGCTGTTTTAAGGCCTCCTCTTTCAGGATGTTACTTTGGTTGGATTGTAATGGATGCCCATGTTTTTTTTTTTTTTTAGATCCTAGCCAAAAATATGGCTGCTTTCAAAACTATCCACAATGTGACAGGAATGATTCTGGTTACTGAAATTTCGAATTCAAGGCTAAATCCTAACTGGTTGTTACATGGTCAAGCTGCAGAGCCAGAGATCAAATTAAAATGTTTTTGTGCTGTCTATATTTGTTTGAAGTATACAAGTGATGTCAACTAAACTATTACATGGAACTCATGCACAGTCACTGCCTTGCATGCTACACTGTAAATATTTACAGCCTACATATATTAGAACATAGTGGAAGTTACAAAGAAAACAGTCCCTAAGCTCCTACACAGATTAAGACACTTTTCCACATGTCCTGGCCATTTCTCCCCATACAAGAAACTGCTGAAAACTGCCATAAACTGTCCCAAACTGCTGTAACTCGGCTTGCCTCCCACAAACCAACTGCCCAACTGTCAACACCCATGCTGTCAGTCTACTGTGTCTCAGCATGCCTTGGACTGTCCGCTGTCCAAGTCAGAATTCATGCTGAACATCAACCCATGTCCTGCTGAATCGCTAGACTTACACTGCTACCGAATCTGTCACTGCCCATGCACGTTGCCATTCATGTCAATAGTGTTTTTGTCAAGCCTTGAACCATCCATTGTCTAGACTCAGCCCCTGCTGCTAATTTTGTCGACGCTGCTGATTTCAACATTGTCCCATGGGTTGTCACTGCCCACTGTGTCGTTCCAGCGTGGTTTTCCTCAGTGTACCCCTGATGAATTTTGCCCCGTTACAAACCTTCCCCACGAGAAGAACCTGATGTCCTTGTCGGCCAGACCTGAAGTACCCCTGCACCAAGTCTGTCCACTGTCACAAATCATTTTGCAAGTGACAAGCATTTGCTTCAATTGAAGTCAGCAATATCATTACTGTGGCGTGGTAAATTTTTTATTTGTTTTCCTTTTCCTATTTGCTTCAATTGAGACTTCCTGTGATTCCTAATTCGAAACATTCAGTGGCTTGTTTTCAGCAAAGCTAAGTTAGTTGAAATTCTAGTTGCTAGTCATTATTGTCAGCACTGACACTTTCCCTTTTCAGTCTTTTAAGCTTCCAGGCTATTGGATTGTTAAAATTGTATGTATATGCAGGTTACTGGTGCTGTTCAACCACAAAATGGTAAGATTTCGACCTTGGTGAATCAGGTGTCTCTTCTTCAGAAAAAGTTTGCAGATTGTAAGCCGTCCCTTGTAGCATGCTCTGATGTCAAGTTTGCATTTAGATTTGCAAAAGACGCCATAGTTTCTCAGATCACTTGGCCTGCAGAAAATAGCAAAGGCAAAAGGAAACTGAAAGAGACTTGTGTAATATGCTATGAAGATACAGATGTAGATCAGATATTCTCAGTTGATGGCTGTTTTCATAGATATTGCTTTCCCTGTATGAAACAGCATGTTGAAGTGAAGTTACTTCAAGGGACAATGGCTAAGTGTCCTCATGAAGGCTGTAAATCTGAAGTTAGTATTGAGACTTGTGGGGAATTCCTGGACCCAAAATTAGTTGAGATAATGAGCCAAAGGAAAAAGGAAGCTTCTATTGCTGTTACAGAGAAAGTTTACTGTCCATATCCAAGATGCTCTGCATTAATGTCAAAAAGTGAGGTTTTGGAATATACAAATTCATCATTTGTTGGTGGTGAAAAATCTGGAGCCAGGAAATGTGTAAAATGTCATTTCTTTTTCTGCATCAACTGCAGAGTTCCATGGCACTACAATATGACCTGTTATGATTATAAAAGATCAAAACCTCATCCCCGCACGGAAGATAAGATGCTTGATAGTCTTGCAAAAAGAAAACTTTGGCGCCAATGTGTGATGTGCAAAAATATGGTGGAACTTGCTGAAGGCTGCTATCATATCACTTGCAGGTAACCGTGCTCTGTATCATTTACTGGACACTTATTGCTATTTTCACCTATTATTTCTCAATGGAAACTTAGCAATACTATAAGAAAAAAAAAAAAAAACTAATGGAGCACTAATCTACTGCCTTGTTTGTTGGAAAATATTGCTTCTCGTTTATATACATTGAACTGGTGGAAAATGGTATGGTTTCCTATGGTGGGAACCCAGCTGTCACCTATAAAACCCAGCAGTCTTGCCCTACTGCAGCAATTTTTTGCATCTTGTTTATTGTTATCGTAATTTGATACAGCATGGAATAAGAAGTCATGGTTAATAAGTTGAAGACTTTTTTGTCCTACACCGTTCTAACTTCATTCCTTTCCTATTATTTGTTCTGACAGATGTGGATACGAGTTCTGTTATACCTGTGGAGCTAAGTGGAAGAACAAGAAACCTACATGTAGCTGTCCGATCTGGGATGAGAGGAACATCATTCGCGATGGGAGAAGGCGATGATCACGGTTGCCGTGAAATGACATTTTAGGCTTATTTTCCTCTCTCGGCTTTTGTTCAATTACCAAGTAGAAAACCTTCATTTTGTATATATGCTTATGGGTGAAAGTCTCAAATCTTGATTCTCCCCAAGGAGTTCCTGTTTTTCAGGGACCATTAATTATAATAGCAAGCAAAACCTTTAAATTATGGAATTTGTGCTAATTAATTCAAATTATCGGTTTGCTTATACGGGGATCTTTGATGACCACATCCGTACACCAAGCCAGTCCTTGTCCATTGGCAGCATTTCCACATGCATATCATGAAAATTCTTGAAGCTTTAGGGAAATTTTGTTTAGTGTAAAATATTTTTTAATTTTTGGCTTGAAGAATTTTTCATTTATTAAAATATTTTTTATTGATTGCGGTGGATGAGGCAGTCTTGATGCTAATAAAAGAGAGTGAAGAATGGGGTAGTAGTTGTTTCAAGATATATATATTTTTTTTTTGCAAATTAATTAACCTAGATAAAAATCAATCTAAAATTCTATGAAGATCTAATAAAAGAGACAGTGAAGAATGAGGTGGTAGTGGTTAAGAAGCTTGCAGGTGTGCAGAACATAACTGTCTACTGTGGTGCTTTAGGTGTTGATTTGAATAGTCTCTGAGTTTGCAGCGTCTGAAGTTATTTGATATTCTTCAGAATAAGGCGCCTTCTTGTTGTTCCAACCATTTGTTTGAATCATATGCATATATGGCACATAGCATCTAGTGTCTAATGCTGTGACTGTATAGAGAGGGACATGAAATTTCTTTGGAGCTTGCTATATAATGTGTAGGACTCAGCATAGGATACCGCACCTGCGTGGCGAGGGGGAGAGAACTTCAATGGATCTCGTGTTTGCATATATAGTGCACAGAGCTTAGATATTGAAAGAGAGGGAGAAAGAACTTCAATGGAGACATTTTTTGTTTCCAAACTCCTGTCTTTAGTAATTTAAGTCTTTGCAAGATGGTGTATTTGGAATCTGTTAGGAAATTCGGCGGTGTATTTGGAATCTGTTAGGAAATTCGGCGTTTTGAATCTTCCCTAGGTTTGAGTGAGACAATGCAGCAATGCTGGTCTTTTAACCAGTGACTGATGATACAAGGTTCATGAGTTCTGATTTACTTGCCAGAGTTGACTCTGAAATGCAGGAAATTCTAGAGTCTTGAGAAAACCGAGCCCTGCCTCTGGAAGTTGCGGGCACCCAAACAAGCATCAGTGCACTGGAGAAAGCTATTTGGACACTTGGATAGAGAGGAATGAAGACCCGAATCCCAGCTTTCTTTCTGAAGCAGATGGCTGCATTTTGTTTTTGCTTGGTTTGCACTGTCTCCCATGGTTTTTACCAAAATAATAGAATAGTATTGAGGCAGGATATACTGATCAAACCCATTGATTGATACAGATAGAGGCAACATGATTTTGTTTGAGCTTATTTCATGTTGTTCTGTAGTTAATAAAAATGACTGGTTAAAGCATTTGAGTATGGGCTAGGTTCTGGAGGCCATGCATGGCAGGCTAGTTTATCTTAAAATCCAATCCCTTCTTCTTTCCTCCTCCAGCTTGAACTTAAATGGATCGTTGCCGCTCTTCTTGGCACTCCCTTTCATGGCAATGCACTTCATTTCCGTTCCGTGGGTGAGTGCGTCTTGCAACCCTCAATGCAAGGTTGATTTCAGTTACTTGTTGTGTAGATGAATGCTGTGATTATTTGTTTGACAAAAAAAAAGGAAGCTTAATTGCATAATCTATATTTTTTTTGCGAGGGATAGAAATATATTTACCGGCATGCCGTAAGCACAACCAAATTTGCAGCTTGACGTATCAGAAATATTTCAATGAGAAATTCTTGCTTTTGCCTATGACTCTTGTCTAGCAAGCAAGTTGTGGTTGTTGTTATCAAGAACACTGGCCGAAAGCTTGCGAGTTGGACTCAATCATCTGCTCAGTGGATCAGGCTGAATACAGACGGTGCAAGTAAATAGAACCCTGGTCTTGTGGGTTGGTTCTGGAAACCTAAATTTAGAGTTGGACTCGAACCGAGTTTATAATGATTATTATCTGATTATATATTTGCCTATTTTTTCATGTCGAATTTGCTGGTAAAAAACGTCAAAATATTTAATATTCTATAAAATATAACTTCAAATTTATATTTAGTATCTACAATATATAAATTTATAAAGTAAGATTTATATTTAGTATCTACAATATATGGTGCATTGGATAATTAGCCAGTTTTTAAATTATATTTTGTTTAATCCACCAATTGTTTTTTTAAAAAATTCAAAAATCAAATTTCAAAAGTAAATATCAGCGATAAATATTACATCATTTTCCATTCGTTTTTGGAAATAAAATCTCTTTAATATAATAAAAAATCGATTTTAATTATTAACAAAATTATTATTTTAATACTAAATGCATCATAGATATTTTTTTTATTTTATTAATCAAGGCAGATTCTCTTCCCTAAGAGAAAAAAGAAGTTAAAAACCAGTAATAAATATTGTAACCGCAATACTTGTCCTTTTCTAATAGAAAATCCAAAATACCCGCTTATAAAATTTCAAGGAATTAATTAAATAAAAATTCTGTTTTTTCTCCATTATATATTATTGCCTAGTAATCACAACATAATCCCAAGGAAAAAAAAAATCTTTCAACATATAGGTTTCTTTCATGGCGCCTTTTCCACACCACCATTGTTAGTTCAAAACCCTTCTTCTTCCATAACCCCTTTATTTTATTCTATTTTAATTTAATTGACACACAAAAAAAAATTCTCTCTTTTATTTTTTATTTTCCTTCAACGTGTGTTTAGTATTATTATTTTTTTCTTTTATGTAGTAGTTACGGGTTGCGAGGAAGAGAAGAACATGATAGTCTCTGATCAGACTCCTATTATAATAACAACAAAGGATCATGACCCACCAGGCAACCAGGTGGTGCACAAGGTGGGAACAAGTGGTAGTGATCATACTCTAGAGCCAAACAACCTTGGTGGTGGTGGAACAGGCTGCTCTGGAGGGTCAGGCTCAGAGAGTGTTGTTGAAAACACCTTGAAAAGAAAGAGAGGGAGACCTAGGAAGTATGATGCGGGTGCAAACCTGGTATCATCACCGCCTCTGTCCCCGCCACCGGGCCTTTCCTCTTCTCTTTCGAGTTGCGAGAAACGGGTTAGAGGGAGGCCTCGTGGTTCTGGTAAACTTCAACTCTTGGCTTCCCTTGGTGAGCACTCAAATTATGCACTTGCTTTTATTGTAAGGAGTACTAGTTGGTATTGTGTTGCTTTGTTCCTTTCATTTATAGGTTTGGGTTAATATTCAATGGTTTGCTTGTTTTGTAAAAAAAAATTCCTGTTTCTCACGTGCGAAAGTTATGCGTCCTGTATTAATCATCGTTGGGATGTATTCAGATCATGGAATGAGCTGTGAATTAAGACTTCCTTTTTTGTGTGTTAATTCTTTGAAGAATGTGGCTATAAGTGAGAAGGAAGAGAATCCTATAGTTTAATAGAGTGTTTATTTGTAAATGTCATCCCATGTTTTTAATCTTATCTTTCATGTAATAAAAGAAAAAAAAATCATGATTTCCTTTTGTGAGAGTAAGCTTAAATCTCTTGCTTAATTTTTTGAAGGGGATTGTAAAATTTGATTTTAAATCAAAATGTGTTAATTTCTGTTACATTTTATTTAATTTCCTTTGTCAAAATTCTTAAATTGCCGCCCCCTTAATTTTATTTTGAAATTCTCCATGTAAAGGTGGTTTTGCAGCAGAAACAGCAGGAGGAAGCTTCACCCCTCATGTAGTGCCCGTGCATACTGGAGAGGTACTGTAAAATATGTGAGAATTGAGTTAATTTGCTTAGTCTTTTTGTATAATTACAGTGCTTCTCATTGTTTCGCCTGTGTCAAGATGTTCTAATTCTATTTCGTGGTCTGCAGGATATTGTTACTAAGTTACTAGTATTTTCTCAAAAGGGTGCTCGAGCAGTTTGCATTCTTTCAGCTACTGGTGTTGTCTCGAGTGTTATTATGCGTCAGCCTGGTTCTTCTGGGGGGATTTTGAGATATGATGTATGATATGATCATACCTGAAGAAAAAAACTTCCTTTAATTTGTTTCTTCCTCCTCCTTTTCCTTTTTTCTGATGTGCATTCTCGATAATTTTTCATTTCTTATAGGGCCCCTTTGAAATTCTATCTCTATCTGGATCATTCACTTTCAGCAAAACAGGAGGTTCGAATCGCAAAAATGGCATGCTAAGTATTTCCCTAGCTAAACCTAATGGCCGGGTTTTTGGTGGTGGTGTTGCAGGCTCTTTAATCGCAGCTGGCCCTATTCAAGTAGGTTTTGCCTATTCATTTTTATAAGAAAGCATTCACTAGATGTTTATGTCTCTTGTCTACAATCTGTTGTTTACAGAATACAGAGTTCAAGGATTTATGGATTTTCTTTGCAATTGAACTGTTTTATCAGCTTGTTCGTTTTTGGGAACCTCACGCTATATTTGTTTTGATTTACCAGCTCATTATTGCCAGTTTCAAGCAGAACATCGGCAAGGAAATTAAGAGGAGGCAATCAGCTGACCCTCCTACAGCTCCCAGTCTGCTTGCCAACTCCGATATGGTAAGGGTTCCCACACAAATTGCTGGAACCACAGATGCAGAAGATAACTGCACTACACCAACATCTGCACTTTCAGAACCAAGAAATGAAGAAGCAGGTAGCACAATCATTTCAAACCAACAAGCAAATACTGGTTCTCAAAACAGTAGTGGTCAAAATGTCTTGCAGTCCCAACAGCCCATTCCAGACCAAACTGTACCTCCAGATGCCAATGCTGGAGACCCCCGGTTATGAAAATCTCTATATTTATATATGTGATAGTTCTTAGTAACTAGCAATTCAAATTTGGGATTCGTTTGTTTTTTTTCCTTTTTCATATCTAATACCTCTTAGTAGATGAGAGGAATCTTGTTCTTGCAGTTGCATACTGATATATAGTTGAATTGAATCTCAATTCCCTGAATTTGTTAGCTTTAAGCCATCAAAATCTTGTACTTCTCTAAACTTACTCAGGGAGTTAGCTACATCAGCTCAATATAGAAAGTTTTCTTGCTGTCAATTGTCAAACAGTTGTTTCTGATTCCTTGTTGGGAGATTGCTTGTTGTAACAGAAATACAGGATATCGTTAGTTCCTTGCTTTGGGAGCTGAGAAGGCTCTATATTAATCATAAAGAAGAGTATCAAGATATACATTTGCTACTAATAATGTGAGCCCATATGCCATTTAATCTAATCAAACATTAGCAAATAACCTATAAGTTTTGGCATCAAGACCTATTTGTCTTACCGCTGCAACCGCTGCTATAACCCCTACTGCTGAGAAAACTACTGCAATAGTGACATTCAACCAGAAAACAATGCTCCTCTTCGATGGCTTGAATGTCAAGTTGAAGAAAACAACAGGCAAGACAAAGTCTAGAGGGATGAAACCAAAAGCACCAATCAATGAATTGATATCTCCAAAGAATGGAAGCATTGCTGCTATTGTAGTTGCTATGATGACAGACATTGACCTTGAGACTGCTCTGGGGATTACATTTCGAGCAGAGAATTCTTTTCGCTTCGGGTCTGAAAAGGTGTTTTCGAGTACTTCATTTGTAGGCTGCAAGTAAACCTGTAGGCATGCCATGTAGTTTAAGTTAGTGTAGTGCAGATTTAGGAACAGAAAGAGACAGAAAGGAGATGCTCATACCACAGCTACTGCTGATAATTGGAGAATGATGAAGATGTTGACCATCAAAACAAACCATTTAGGCACCAAAGTTTGCCCATCAGCTAAGAAGTTGCTAATTACTAGAGGTTCAGAATTGTTGCCAAATGCCCAATAACCAGAGATGGCAACACTAAAGAAGGTAAGAGAAAGTACAGTATAGCAAATACATAATCCCTTGAACATCTTCCCTTTCACAGGCGGTGCTACTGTTGCCTGCAACGAGAAATGTTTTGTGCACTTGGTTAAATTATCTTCTCCTATTGAAGTTTGTATTGAAAACTGAAAAGGATCTTAAACCTTGACTAGACCAAGGAGAAACTTGGTCTGAACGAGCAAGATCTGGCCTAAGGATACCATGCATAATAGAGGGAACTGGGCTTTCCATACCTGGATTTCTGGGATGATCCCATTGCCGTATGATGTGGCAATGATAGCAATGGCATTAAAGATACCGAAAAGGCGATCTTGTGTGTCTCCATGCAGAGAATAGTCCTTTGGTTCCTTGAATGAAGTTCCTGTGAATAATAATAAAAAAAAAAAAACAGCCTAATTAATTATTAACTTGTCTAAATTGCTGAAACGAGTATTGTTTCATTATTATTGCTTACCAATATGAATTGAACCACCAGTGGCACAGGCACTATAAGCTAGGGTTAGAACCAGGGATACCAAGTTGATGTTCCTTAACGAATGAAAAGATGGGATTTGAGCTAATATCAACATTAAGCACCCAAATATGATTATAAATTCATAAAGCTTCATTGGCCCTTCTGGCTTTGACATTAAATAAATTGTCTGCAGCAAAAAAAAAAACAAAAAAGGTAAGATTATCTTATTTTCATTTTATTTTATTTTGTGAAAAAAAAAAAATTGTTGCCGCCATAGTTCTCACCTTCATGCATTGTCCTCCAAGAAGAGTACAAGCAACAACAGCACCATAGCACACCATGAATTGAATTGGACCCACAAAATACTTGCCCCATTTTCGCCCTATAAAATCAACAATTTGGGTGTGAAATGCCAAGAGCTTGATGACCATAACCCCGTATACATGATCGACATCTTCTAAGCTAATCCCAATCAAAAATTAATATTAAATTAAATTAACTCGGGTTATTAATTTTTTTAAAATAAAATATTAATTTGATAATTTTTTTAAAAAAATTAACATATTTTAAATTAATTGATTTGAGTTTTTGACTCAAGTAGATCGGATTGACATAAATTTAATATGAATGTTGATAACCATTATCTATCCATTTATCCGAGGTTTTTCGGATTCCTGCGGACCCGCCTTTCTTGACATTAAAGAAACTGACGGAGTACTGCTCTTGCATTGGACCTGAGGTTTTTGAATAACAATTGCATTTGGACTGAAATGCTGTGAGAGTCAAAGTTCACTGGGCCAAGCCTAGAAAGTCGGGCCCATATAACCTAATTTTCTACGATCACGTGTCAAATTTATTCAACGAAAAAGATAGGGTCGCGGGCCGAAACTTTGACGTGGGAAAGTCAAGTAAACATTTTAATCAGATAGGTAAGAAAGCGAGAGGGAAACTCTAAAACAAGACTCCCATCACAATTATTTATTTTTTAAATCTAAATGTCGTCGTCATCATTATCAAACAGATGATATTGGGTGTCCAGAGCATGCTAGTGGGAATATGCAAGACCATGATTTCTTTGATGACTTCTCAATTTCTTGCAAGCTCTCCCATTAATTTGGTCTCAACTAGTGCAAGCTGATGCAAGAAATCATCACACCATCTTTTCTTTTGATATTTTCTTTCCTCGGAATTCAAACATGACATCCATACAAGAATTAGTGCATTTATGGATTTTTTTTTCATAACCTCTTTTAAAATTCAAAATCCTAAACCCTCAAGTGGAAGATTGCCATGCAATATATCGTGGATATATTTATATATCAATTGGACAAAATAAATTTGAGAAAAGATTTAAACATGCTGCATGACCAATATTCTAGTTAAAACATTCATAATTTTACATATAATTGTTAAATCAAGCTGAAAATTAATGAAAATTTTATATAGATCCTGATCTCTACATAGTTGGCTAAAAAACATAATTGAGATTATAAAAGCTTTTAAATAGTTATTTTTTATTTGTTTTTTTTTAATAGGCTAAGTTGGTCCTGACATGGAGAAAAGATATCACACCACTAATTGGATACCTTCATCAACATTTTTGGGAGACTGTGCATGCATGTTGTTGATTTATTAGTACTATCAGGAATCTTAAAACACATATAAAAAAATGCTAGTGTTAATTATCTATTCAAAATCCAAGCAAAAAAAAAAAAGGGGAGGGGGAGGAGGTGTATGAGTTAATTACCCAGTATTTGGTTGGCCATATCCCTGAACCGAAGTTGGCGATTACCCTTTTGAGCATGGTGTTCAAGAACTAAAGACAACAAGTTGTATGAATAGAAAGTGACCAGAGCTCCGATCAGCAAGAATGCAACTCCGGCCGCCCACCCAAGAAATGTGAAAGCGAAGGGCAGACTAAGAAGAGGTGGTGCGACAATTGATGTTGTTAGGTGGTAACCACAATGCAGCCATGATCCTGAAGTTGTGTGCACATTAAGAATATAAAAAAAGTCAAACCAAATATTCCATGGGTTTTTTATACTCGATTAATTAATACTAATACTTTATTTTCAAAAACAAAATGAGATAAGATACGAATCTTATTGCAATAATTTTTCTAAGAAATGATCTTAAAAGTCAACAGGTTTATAATGCAAATCTTACTCTTTTATTTTAAAGATGATGAGCTGTGATCAATATTTGTGGTTGCTAACCTGTTTCGGAGTGCTTTATAAAAGTGCTTCCAAAAAAATTTGAAATTTTTATTTTATTTTTTTATTTTAAAGTAATATATTTTTGATGTTTTTAAATCATTTTGATGTGCTGATCTTAAAAATAATTTTTAAAAAATAAAAAAAATATTGTTGGCATACTTTTCGGAGTGAAAAACACTTTGAAAAGCAACCACAACCACACTCCCAAACACCCTAAAAAAAAAAAAAAATCTTGATTCCTGAGGAATGGAGGGTTTTTCTTTTCTTTGGATATGAAGAAATATAGGTATTTATGTGAGTGATGGTGATATTATTAAATCATT
>Ga0307515_10014948_pt1 | contig 14342 bp, 5 predicted proteins | sample 17_EM_MG_FD_194513 | JGI IMG/M metagenome (GOLD analysis project Ga0307515, IMG submission 194513) | Populus trichocarpa ectomycorrhiza microbial communities from riparian zone in the Pacific Northwest, United States - 17_EM | ecosystem: Host-associated > Plants > Roots > Unclassified | place...
GAATATTTATATTTATTAGTATATTAGGTGGGGCTAGAGTTTCTCACTCAAATATATTTTTATTTTGGATAAAAGAATAAATTATAGAATGACTTTAAATTCAAGGAATAACAACGTGTTTGACAGTGTGGTTGCGGCTGTTTTTTAAATAACTTTTCGTGTCAAAATGCATGACAATAATGTTTTTTTATTTTTAAAAAATCATTTTTGACATCAGCACATCAAAACGATCCAAAACATATAAATCATATTAAATTTTAATAAAAAAAATTCAAATTTTTTAAAAACACAGCTGCAACCGCGTTCCTAAATGTGCCCTAATTAAAGCAATAAAACTTACAAGGATATATTGAAGAATTTATCTAACATAAGGATAAATTCTTAAAAATTAAACCTGAAAATCCCGGTCATGCTTCGCGTCTCGTTAATCATTTTTTAACTCAAAATTCAAGTTGTGAAGATCCATGTTTTTTTTTTTAATTTTTCAACATACAGAAATAGAAATTAATCTTTACACATCTCGCAAGAGTAATTTCTCGCGAATCATAATTATTTCTTTTCAATTAATAATTAAAAAAGGATCGATTGCAAAACTTGACACAATAAATAAACGGTCTCCTTTACAACCGCTATTAAATTCAGTTTCGAGCCACCTGCTACTTCATTAGATGCGAAGTAGGTTTAGTGCATTAAAAGTTGCACAATAATTTTCCATCCAAAAGGGAGTCTCGAAATGATTCTGAGGTCACCGAGGCTTCCCGTTCTATCTTCTCTCGTAAGCAGGGTGTTGCATCAATCGGCACGCATTTCAAACACATATACCTGGTAACTAAGCATTTAGTGTCCGGTCTACGTGGTTTATTACCTTTTAATTGCATTTTAAGCTAAGAAAACATTAAAAAAAACATCATGTTTTATGTTTTTTTGGTTTGAAACACAGTTTTTAGCTAAAAATTAAAAACCTCGAACCCAAGGGAAAGGCGTATTAGCATTAGAACGGCAGCAACCAGAGCACGCCCTCTCTCTCCAAGTCCAAAGGCAAAGCCTTAAAAAATACAGGAAATGCTCTCGTCGTTGTTTACAGTGTCATGGCTTCTCGCAGTAGCAAGTAATCCAGAGACAGATTCTTGACATCAATGATCAACACCTGGGTGGGATGCCCTAATCAAGAAGACAGCCTTAAATCTGACGGATCTTAAAAACATTCATCAAACCATTACTTATAAACCAGCCTGATAAAAATAAAAATAGAATAGAATAACTGTAAGTACTCTAGTGTAGTACAAATCTGAAAAGCCTAACCTAACATAAAAATGAGAGAGGGAGAACATATCATAGGTAGCCCCCAGTTGAGATCATGATGCTCACGTGACTAGCTTACCTTTTCCATCAATATTAATTACTAATTTTCAGCTTAATCTTGACTAACTAATAACCCTATGCCGTGTTGCTGACTCAAAAGATCACTTTGGTCCCCCCCCAATTGGACTTTTTTTTTTGGACGAGGACATTGGATACACGTTTCCCCTCTTCCCTTCTCTCGTTCAGATGGAAGCAGAGTTGTTAAATCCGGTCGACCTTGGCAGGTCAAGTCAATTCGAGATCTATTTGATTTGGGACTGGTTCCTCTAGTTTTTTTAAAAAATAAAAAAAAGTTAATTCTGTATTTAACGGGTCAATTTATAATTTGATTTTTTTTATTTTTTTTAAACAGTATCATCTTAATTATTGGAGACAGCCTGGACTATACAAGTTTCATAGTGAAAAGTTAGAAAAGGACTGACTGTAAAAGGTTTTTTTTTCTGGTATTATGATAAAACTATATTTTTAAAATTTTTTGATTTTTGTTTTAAGTTAAATTTTTATATGTTTTTGGATGATTTGATATGATAATGTTAAAAATAAATTATTTTTATATTTTAAAAATAAATTCTAAAAAACTCTCGAGGAGTTACTAAACTATTATTTTCTTGTTTGGGGGTTTGAACTAGAGCATTGGGTTGTTAGGAAAGTCTAGGATTTGTTAGACAGCATGGTGGGTCATAAATGTCTAGCATAGAACCATAGGTTTGTTGGGGTTATAAGCAAATCATTTAAAAAAAACTTAGAAAGCAAGACCATATAACCTCCAGGCAGGCATCGATGAAAGAGCATATAAAAAAACAAGACCTTAATTCTTTTTTATTCTTCTCTAGGGCTTACATGTACAGAGTGTGTAATCCCAAAGGCATGTCTTATCACCATTGCTCTCGGTCAAATTAAACAAGGATTAAACTTTTCGATGAACCACCATGCCTGTCCTTCCCTTGTCCAAGAAGGATTCAAGCGCATCAAGTCTGATGTCTCCTTGCAAGAACCTAGACTCCAAGGTTATCTAGGGCTGTCTTTCGTCATTATTGCTCCAAAGGTCATCTCTCATCTCTCATCATCTCATTGGGCTTTGCACTGATTATGACTCCCTTGTTAACTTGGTAATGAAAAAAAATATATATATATATATTAGATGTCGGTCCTTGGTAATGCCATTTCCTTCTCTGCAGAGAAGGGTCATTTGCTTTTGATAGGTAATTGAAAAATTAGGATCTGAAATAGTAAATCAAATTACACTTTTACAATGCTTTTTAAATTTTATTTATATATATATATATATATTACGAAGCAAATCTTATACTCCAAATTCCACATCAAATGTGTAAAATAACCTTGCAAGTGTTTTGTCTGCAAGAAGTCTGGCTTTTGCAATTGTTTATCGGATTAGAGAACTCGTAATTGCTACCAATCGAAGAGCATTATAAAAATGTGTGTGTTTCACTCCTTACTCTTTCTGTATGTATAATGTGGGTCGAACAGGTCCATCCTTAACTATTTAGTGTGAGCTTAAGGGAAAGAAAAAAGAAAAAAGAAGCAAGGACAGGTCACAGGTGATTATGTTCCAAGTGCATCCTATGACGCTCCACTTTTTATAGTTAGATTAAATGGACTTTTATGGTAAGGGACAGGGATAGCGATGGCAGTGAAGGAGGAATTCCAGCTTTAAAATATTTTAATTTTACAAAAAATCAGAGTTGGTTGGACTTTCATGTTCAAATGTAATATTTTTTTTTATTTGAAAATTGAGAAACTCTTAAAAATCAGCTTTTATTTTTCTAAATTTGTAAAGAGTTTAGAAAACACATTTTAAAGGTTTTTCACATTTTTTTATTCGCAAACTCTTCAAGTAAAAATAAAACTAAAACATGAACAATACAATATTTTTGCAATGCAAAATATTAAATTTTAATATAGATTATTTATCCTTTTCAAGTGATAAATATAACTTTTTCCTTTTAAAAAAAATAACATTTTCATGATAATATTTAATCTAAATATAATAAAATTAATATCTTATAATTCGATTATTACAAGTAAAAATATTAAGATGATTGTTGAAATTTATGGTTTCAATTTTTTATAAAAAATGTTACAATCTTGACATATTTATTGTTATTTTAATATAAAAACTCTCATCTATTTTTTACGTTTTTCAAATTTTTATTAGAAAAAATCCGATAAGAAGTGAAAATAATAAAAAAATAACATAATTGTATGTTACTGAACAGACCCATATATAAAATACCCAAGAGAGCTCATGAAGCAGCTAGCTAAACCGTGGATTAGTCTAAATTAAGAAAAACCATCACTAATAAGACTTGATCATAGACTTGAGTTGGAGCTTGGTCTGCCTTCACTCATGGCATCCACTGGCAATACCTTGAAACCAGTGAGGACCCAAAACCCAGGAAAAGATATGCTTTTATGAAGTATGTGCTCTGAGTATTGTATACTCTTAATGTTTTGCAACGAGAAGATGACAAAGGTATAACTAACAAAAGCAAGATTGGTAAACCCCAGAAATGTTAACAATAAATACTACATGCACCTAGAGATGCTTCTCCCTTCATATTTTTGTGTATTTTAGTCACCAGACCACAAGACCTCGACTATCCTTATTAATTCCCCAGTGCACTTTAGGGTGTCGAAAACCCTAATCTGCCACTTTTACGATGCCCGTCACAGGTTAATTCGGAGAATTTTTGCCTCTCGACGAGGTTATCTTCGGTACTCAATACATGCAAGCCAAGAGGGCATGAGGCTCTAAAATCAAAACCCAATCGTTCGTGCTATTACCACATGATTCAACGTGAATAGTTGTAAATCATCATGCATATTTGTTTAAGGATCTTTTTAATTTAATACAACATGGTTATATTAAATTAAAAAAAAAGGTTTATATCACATGCAAAGGATTGGAAATTTGTAAAGAATTGATTAGATAAATGATTAAGGTGGATTCTAGTGTTCACGTATCCTAGAAATAATAATTTTGGCTCAATTACCGAATATTCGCACGCATAAGATCATATGATTATATTAATGCCTAATGGCGTTGCTTATTACTTTAGCATTGAGCTTCAACCCACAGCATGTGACAGGATCTCGGGATTGAGTCTCTCTGCTCAAGCTTTGTGACTTGTTTTTTCATATTTCTCGATCCCATCTTACCTTTTGAGAAATCTGGATGCCCTATCATACAGTGTCCTTTTACTGCTATCAATTAGCCATTTGTACTCTATATATATATATATCCGGTTCTAATTTTCTTTAAGCAAAAAAATATTATTCAGCCATAAGTTAAATTTACTAAATCACAACTTATATTACAAAATCAAAATAACCTGTAAAAAAAAAAACAAAAAAAATCATAAAATTCATAATATGATAACCTATTGTCAAAAATAAAAAAAATATATAATGCTAAAGAATCAAACCCGAGTCAACTCGACTTAACTGGATAAACATACAACCCACGATATGAGATCAAGATAAAAAAAAATTCAAAACAGGTACGTGGCAAAAAAAAAACTTGAACAAAACAAATTAAAAAAAAAACCAAGTTAACCCGAGTTAACTTACCAACCAACCATCGTAATAACCAAAAAGAAGAAAAGCGAAAAAATAACAAAGCTCAAAGGGGAATTATTCAATGCAAAATGATGAAATTGAAAAAAAAAATCATAAAAAAACCCAGAAAAAAATCAGACTTCCAAAAGAAAAATTTAGCAAAAAATACCAAAGTTTAATAAAAAAACTTAGTAAGAAAATGCAAGCTAGCTCGGGTTAACTTTACCACCTCGCACTTGGGATAACCCGTCACGCGCTAACACATGCATCTATTTTTAAATAATATTTAATAAAACACGATCAAGAGTCAATAATTAAATGGCAAAGGATAAATTTAAAAAAAAACAAAAAAAAAAAACAAATCAATTCAGTTAACTCACCTAACTTGCGACCTGAAATATAAGGCAAGGATAGCCCAACAAAAAGGAAAACAAAACAATTCAAGAAGCTTAAGGCCCAATAATTTAATATCAAATGATAAAAATGAAATAAAAGTCAATTTTTTAAAAAGACCTTAAAAAAAATCGAACTTAAATCATGTTCATCATCGAAACTGATAGACCGAGATATAAGATTGAGATTACTTTATAAAAGACAAACATGAAAAAACCATAGAGAAAAAATTCAAACCGTAAAAAAAATTAAAATAACTAAAATTAAAACATCAAGGACTAAACAATGCACACAAATAATTGAAAAAAACGAATAAGGGATTAAATTGAAAAACAAAACAAATAAAGAAAATGATAATAAAAAAGAGCAATAAAAAAATAAGGACCAGAATTGGAAACCAAATAAAATTAAATCAAACTCCCATGGACAAAATAAAATAAAACAATAAAATAACAATAATCAAGAGAATCGGGACCAGATTTGATATAAAAAAAAAATCTAATGAGATTAAATGACCATGAACAAAATTAAAAACAAAACATACTTAAAGAAACATCAAATCTAAAATAAATAAATAAGGACCAAATACAAGACAAATACAAACTGGAGGACACAATTGAATTTGTCAAAGTTTTGCACATATACTAGGGCTTGTGAGAAAGAAAGTAATGGGAGCAGGAAAAAAACCAATTGTCGCTGAACTGTCGTTCAGATGACAAAACATGCCACCCTAAAAGATGAGTCGTCAACTTCCGCGTTGAGTGAGTAGGCGATCAGCCTTTTTTTGGCCACCGTACATGCCCCCACGCGCCACTAGAAGGGCGCGGGGGGCGATAACGTGCCCATGCGCGTGTGGCAATCGTATGCCTACTTTATTGATTTATTAATATGATAAAAATAAAATTACTAAAAAGGCCATAAGGACATACAAATATTACAAAAAAAAAAAACAAACCATGATGCAAATACCAAAAAATCATCCCAAGACATCTTTTATTTTTTTGAAGTCAAAGGGCGAACATAAAATTTATTGTATATAAAATATACAAATACACAACAACCCTTATTTTAAAGGCCAATATTTTTTAGACATGAAGGGCACGAATGTTATTTTACTATGGAAAAAAACCTACAGAGACACAAAAGCCTCTGTGGAATATTAAGACCGCAAAAGCCCACAGCGCATGGCCTCATATTTAAAATTCAAACAGATGACATCCAAGGTTCTGCATTGTGGACTCTACTGGAGCCCTTTGCATGAACCCAGAAGGACCAGTCTCGGTAGTCGCTTCTGTTGATGGACGTTAAAGGTTTCAAGCGTGTTATGACAAGCTCCAGGTGTTTCTTCTCTCTATTCTCACGCGGTCACGTAGAATATTTGAATTTTTTTTTTTAAGTTGATAATATCAGAGTTAATTAAATTAGTATCAGTATTTGATTAAAAATCAAATTAGCCACACAAGAATTATTATCAAACAAGACTTTTAATGCGTAAAGAATTTCTTGCCAATACAAATTAGTTATTATAGATTTTATCCAATTAGCAAGATCGGCTGTTTTTTTTTTCAATATATCAATATTTCATTATAAAAATATATAATTAGTAAAAGTTGGTTGTTTATTTTTTTTATTGAAAGTAATTAATTAACCAAATGGGTCAAATGAACTAGAATTTTATAACAAGCTATTTCTTAATTAATCAAATCGATTGCTCCCTTCCATCCAACTTTTAAATTTTATTAAACCCGTGAAATAATATTATTTTGGTAAAAAAACCATGGTTTTTCAATTGACCTTTTCAGGATCATATCTTTGGACGACATGTAAATCAATTCATTTGTAAGTCAATCCGGGTTTTAGAACGTTGTGTAATTATAAAAATAGATACAAGAAAAAAGAATAAAATAGTTTTTGACACGCAGTGATTTTTTTTTTTTAACGGGTGTAAGAAGAAAGAACACTCTAACAGTGTGGACCAAAAGCAGCCCAATAAGCCCAAAACAATTAGGGTTGTCTGGGCCTGGTTTGATACAGAGTTTGAAGTCGCGAAGACTACTGCTATCAACCAAATTCCTTGCGTGGTATATACTTAATCCGGATTTTTGCGAAGCCCACATCAAGCTTATCGTACCCGGTAAAAAGGTAAAAACGCGAAACAGGGGCGAGTTTTAGAAACCCTAGAATCCAAGATTTTTAGGGTTTATGTTTTCAAATTGGGGTTTCGAATTTGGGGCTTTTTGAAAATTCTTGTTTGATTATTGCAATTGACGATGGATGTTGAGGAAAGGAAGCTTTTTGTGGGAGGTATACCGCGAGGGACGAGCGAGGACACTCTAAGAGATCACTTCAGTAAATACGGTGTCGTTTCGCATTTACTCGTGGCCAAGGACCAAATCACTAAATTACCAAGAGGGTTTGCTTTTGTTGTGTTCTCTGAAGCTGCTTCTGCTGCTAGGGCTCTTCAAGATAGCCATGTTATTTGTGGAAGAACGGTCAGTTTCTTGCTTTGTTCTTGGTATTATTTATGTGTTACTTGTGTGTTTAATGTTAAATTATGAATTTGCATGCTATTTGTTTCAATAAAAGTGGAAATAGAATTGAACTGGGGCCTTTGTTGTTTGATTTATTTTGTTCATGGAAGGCTGGCTTAATTCTGGACGTGTTAGGATATTATTTTAAAAGGGATTTATTGTTTGCATGTCTTGGTTGTTTAGTTGGTTGATGCTGTTTGTTTGTTTGTTTTTTTGCAGGTAGAAGTGAAGAAAGCAATACCCAAAACTGAAAAACACCAAGAGCACCGGCAGCGCCACCCCCATGGTAACCAGGAAACTGCTAGCAATGGGTCGGGGATGAATAGTGATAATAGTACTGGCAATGTAAATTATTATAGGACTAAGAAGATATTTGTGGGAGGTTTATCATCTAGTCTAACTGATGAACAGTTTAGAAATTACTTTGAAAAGTTTGGTAGGACGGTAGATGCAGTTGTGATGCAGGATAGTTCAAACAAGCCTAGGAGCTTTGGGTTTGTCACCTTTGATTCCGAGGAATCTGCTGCCAAGGTTATGCGCAACAGTTTTCATGAGTTGAACGGTAAGACAGTGGAGGTTAAGAAGGCTGTGCCAAAAGATAGAGTAAATGGTGATATTGGTAGCTGTAGTTCAAATGGCTTCGCTGATAAAGGTCCTGAACCTGAAAATCACCCTTTCTATGGTTCGACACACGACCCACATTATACTCCTTTTCTGATGTATGATGGTGTTCATGGGTATTTTTATGGAATGAGTTTCTATGGGGGTGTGTATCCTATGGTAGGATTCGGAAGACCTGTTTTGGGTGTTTCACCAATGGTCCCTACTATCCCATTCATGCCTGCAGCTGGACCGTTTCCTTACAACAATGCCTGTCTTTATCCTGCTTACATGCATGATGCGAGTAGCACTTGGGCTATGGAGGTTGTTGGGCATAATCAGATTGTTGAGCCTGGTGTGAATGGTGAAGTGGACGTGGTTCATGACAGCAATGTTCATGTTCCATCTAATGCCACAACACCTCCGAGCGAAGAGGGCAATGTTGGAAGTGAATCTTTTGGTTTAAAAGGTGGTGATGTGGATGCAGTTCATGACAGCAATGGACATGTTGTGCCTGGTATGAATGGTGAAGAGGTTGGTGGGTGTAATCAGGTTGTTGAGCCTGGTGTGAATGGTGAAGTGGACGTGGTTCGTGACAGCAATGGACATGTTCCATCTAATGCAACAGCACCTGAGAGTGAAGAGGGCAAGGTTGGAAGTGGTTTAAAAGGTGGTGATATGGATGCGGTTCCTGACAACAACGGACATGTTGAGCCTGGTGTGAATGGTGAAGTGGACGCAGTTCATGACAGCAATGGACATGTTCCATCTAATGCAACAGCACCTCCAAGTGAAGAGGGCAAGGTTGGAAGTGATGCTTTTGGTTTAAAAGGTGGTGATGTGGATGCGGTTCCTGACATCAATGGGCATTTTGAGCCTGATGTGAATGGTGAAGAGGTTGGCGGGTACAATCAGATTGTTGAGCCTGACGTAAATGGTGAAGTGGAAGCCTTTGGTGACAGCAATGGACATGTTCCATCTAATGCAACAGCACCTCCGAGTGAAGAGCGCAAGGTTGGAAGTGATGCTCTGGGTTACCAAGGTAGTAATGATGGGTTACCAAGGTAGTAATGATGGTGCTCTGGCTAACGGAATAGAGTAGGTCTTGGATCTTGATGGACAGTTGAAACCTTTACCTGTAGATAATTCTACCTGACCTTTCGTTCACTGATTTGGCTAGGACAATATAACCCACCACTTTTCAGATGTCCATATCTTGGGTGTGAATTCTGCGCCATAAACATTTTGCTTGCCATGCCTCTCTACTTTCAATCATTTGTTAACAGATGATTCAGTCCTCTTAACATAAATTCATTTAAATTCAACTTCGGTCTTTGCTCTTCATGTTCTGAAGGAGCTCATGTCTGCCGGGAAAATCATGTTGCTGTGGCTCATTTATAAGAACTATTCATTTATACTCTGTTTTTTTTTTGGGCAAGCCATAATGTAATTATTATTATTATTATTTGCAAGCCATAATGTTGTTGTTGTTATTATTATTATTATAATTATAATGTGGTTATTTTTATAAAAGATTCTTTTTTTAGTAAGCTTTTTAGGCCGTAATAACAAAATAGTTATTTTTCAAATTCTCCACTATAAAAAATATAAGAGCAGTGTTCGGGTCATTTTAAGTTTTATGTCTATTACTTTTATTATTTTTAAGGCAAAAAAAGCAACACATTTGTTTTTTATTTTGAAAAATCTTTACTGCTAGATATGAAAAACTAAATTGACAAATTTTCAATTCTCAGTTGTTATTTAGCTGCTTAAAAGGCATTAAAATGCTTGCCACCCTTAATTTTATTACACTAGAGGGATGAGTTATTATTTATTAAAAAGATCAGAATAATGTCATAAAACCAGAATTATCCTGATAGAGAGTCCGAGACCTGACTACCTCAGGGTCTGAACTGCTTTGTATATTAAAAAAATAAATGAAGAATTAATTATTATTATTATTATTATTATTATTATTATTTTGTCAAAAATAACATCATTTTAACTCGAGGTTATCCTTTAGTTAAAAGACAAATCTAACCTTCCTTCTTTTTATTTTCAATCTGATTCCTCCGATTTTTTTTTCCTTCTCTAACATCATCCTGGATTGCAAATGATAACTATCATTAATTTTGTTGCTTTCACATTCCCAGTTGTTCAAATCACTCGTTATGTGTAGAAGCTTGACGCCACAAATTCAATGCACAGATTAGGGGACGTAACTTATTGGTGGAGCACTGCGCTCATTGAGGAAGACGCTTGTATGATTTCAAAGATTACAGCCATAGTTATCTGCTACTGTTACAAGCTGTGAGAGTGCAGATTTAGGTGAGAGGGACAAGAGAGAGGGGGGATATCATGGGTTTGTAGAGAATTTGGTGGCTAGGTACAGTGAGATGATGATTTTTGAGTTTGATAACTGAGCCTTAAAGTAAATTGAACCAGAAAGATGAGGCGTTCTAATAGCTAAATTTTATAGAGCACAAAATCTTGGATTTCCGTCAACCCGGAAACTTTTGATTGAGAGCCTGGCTGAGCTGAGTTTTATTGAACAGGTTTGAATATAGATCCAAAAAACCTGATGACTTGCATGTATGAATGAAAATCGCGCACGCAAGCATATATATATATATATATATATATGCATATTTCAAATATAAATGTTAATTATTTTATTTTTATAAATTAATAAACAATAATTAATAATAAATATTCAAAACCCGTTAAACAATTTATAAATATTTAAATTTTTTAGTTAAGATATAAATATCAAGAACTACAATCCACGAGTACCCATTGCCTTTTCTATTTGCAAGTCAACTCATGATATAATAAATAATTCACCTATCAAATCTAAATCATGATATAATTCACCTATCAAATCTAAATTAGATCCAATAGAGTTAGTTTTAAAGATTATTTTTTTAATTTTTTATTTAAAGTAATATTATTTTAAATTGAATTGATGAGAAATTCCAAAGATTTTTTTTAACTTTTTATCCAAAATAAAATTATCAATTTTAATTAATCAAGTTAATTTAGGTGAACTTGATGATTCGAATAAACACTCACGCTGGCTGACCACCATGAATTTCGGACGCCATTCTTTCATCTCCTTTGACGCGAGCAAATGAATTCTAACAAATTGGGCAACTCACAGGAATCCGATCAGCCCTAGGCTTTCAGCCCATCACGTCCTATGGATGGTTAACTTGGGCTTGATTTTGCAACAGTGGAAACAGGGCCTGTTGTCCTCCTTTGTGATTTCTATCACTAGTAGAAGGAGGAGACACAAGGTTAAGGTGATTTCAGCTGAAGGAAATACTGGGGAAACAGAAGGGGAGATTGTGATAGTTCGATGGATGCCTGTAGCTATCGATCAAAGTTACTAGATGATTAAAAAGACTTCTGAACTGCAGCTGTTATGTTAGGACACTCCAGCTGATATTGGTGGTGTCTCTAGGTTGAAGCAAATCTAGCAGATGTTGTGGTGGCTGACCATGTAAGGAAACAGATTTCAAAGGAGTACATGGTGTGGTTACCAAATCGGATTGATCAAAATTAATTCAAAGGCTAGACTTTGTAACGTTGGTGATGTCTTTGTTTTCATCAAGCAATACCAATAAATTTATTACACATACACCTTTTCTTTTAGAAAGGATCGTTCAAGAGTTAATTGATTATCCGTAGTGAAAACCAAACCTAGGGATCATATCGAGATTGTTCAGAATAACAATGATGAATTAACTATAATGATGTCTTTCAACTTGGTGAGTTAGTTGATCCATATCGAGTTGCTCTATCTAATGACTTAAAAAATATTTTAAATTTTTGCATTTTCAATAATATTTTTGTTGATATTGATACTGAGAAGTTGAATGATGTTTTGAGTTTCAGTGGAAATACACAAGTCAATGAAGATGATAGCGACAAAATTAATGTAAAAGATTGCGATGGAGATAAAGACGAGTCAATTGACGAGGAAGAAACAATTTTGATTAATTTACACAACACGAATATGTAATGCCATAAATTATGAAATAATATTTATAGATGAAATTCACTTCAATGTAATGACAATGATGTTAATTTATTATTAAATGACAAAGAAATATTTATTTTATTATTGTGATGTGAACTGTTGTTATTGTGTTGTGTGTGCATGAATGAATTTAAGTATTTGCAGGATAGATAGATAGGGAATACAAATACAATTTGACATTACACACTATTTTACACCGATAGAAATACCGACAGAATGTGTCTGTCGGTATATTCCATAGACCATGAAAACTATTCTCCTTTTCCCTAGCACTGTTCGATGTTCAATACATATGGATATACCGATGGAATGTATCCGTTAGTATATTCCAGAGACTATGAGAATTGTTCCCCTTCTGTCTGACACTATTCACGATGTTCATTATATACGAGTATACCGATAAAATATATCTGTCGGTATATTCTAAAGACTATGTGAACTATTCACTTATTAATACGCTAATAATTAATGTTCTTTTGACTATTAACTTTTTTTTTCTAATGACATCATCAATATAATGAAAAGCCGTTAATAATATTTGAAGGGGCTTTCTAAAATTTTTCATGAAAGTCGTAAATTTCCGTTTGACTTTACCGATGACTTTTCATTCCGTTGGTGTCGGTAAAAACTAAATTAAAAGACCAAAATCAGAACAGACTGTGCTTTATCTTCTTCTCTCACAACATCATTTATCTCTCTTTCTCTTCTCTTCCCTCTCTCATTCTCGGTTGAAATCAAGTATTCACTTCTTTTCTCATCCTCAACTATGTTGTATTTCTTCATTTTTCTTTGTATGGTTTTTTTTTGGGTTTATTAACAATCTCTTTTCTTTTATTTTTTTAATTATCATTCGAAATTAAGCACACCATTAACGTAAATATTTTTCATTCTTTTTTTCCTTTTTGGTGTTTTTTTTTTTTGCATTTTGGTGTTTTCTTTGTCATTATTTTTGTTCAATTTTGTGTTCTTAATAATTTTATGAATTAATAAATGTGTTGAATTTTAGTTGTTATTGAAATAATTTTTTCATTATTTTGTTGAATTTTAGTTTTTTTTTTCAAATTTGTTATTCAATTTCAATTAAATGTGTAGGATTAATTTTAATTATTATTTTGTATTTCTTCCATTTTGAATAATTTTTTGTAAATTTAGGATTAAAAATATTATCACTTAGAAATAATTGTGTTGAATTTTAGTTGTTATTGCAATAATTTTTGTATTATTTTTGTTGAATTTTAGTTGTTTGTTTTTTCAATTTTGTTGTTCAATTTCAATTAAATGTGTAGGATTAATTTTAATTTTTATAAATTTAGAATATTTTTTATAAAGTTATGATTAAAAAAATTATCACGTAGAAAAAGAAAATTTTCTATGAAATTGAATTATGCTAAATTGTTAGAAGAAATTAAATAAAATCAATTGATTTGTGACATATATGTTGTATATTTGCAGGCTTAAAAATTTCAGGTAGTCTCCTATATAGGGGAGACGTTGTCAATTGTTTTTTAAACAGGAATCATTTAATATTTTTATCCATTGATTTGTGTAGATGCCTAGGAGAAAGTCTATTGCATGTTGTGAGGACATGATCACTGCTAGTTTTTCTAGTAGTGATGCTGACGATTCAAAGTGTTTTTCGCTTAGAAATGTATCAAAATAATTTTTTTTTATTTTTTAAAAATTATTTTTAACATCAACGCATTAAAATAATTTAAAAATATATAAAAAATTTATTTAAAAAAATTTAAAAATTTTAAAAACACAATTTGCTCCGCGCTTATAAATACTCGCGTAGGTTTAATTTTGAAGCTGTACTTGCGGTGCAACCTCGGTTT
>Ga0307515_10014949_pt1 | contig 14341 bp, 7 predicted proteins | sample 17_EM_MG_FD_194513 | JGI IMG/M metagenome (GOLD analysis project Ga0307515, IMG submission 194513) | Populus trichocarpa ectomycorrhiza microbial communities from riparian zone in the Pacific Northwest, United States - 17_EM | ecosystem: Host-associated > Plants > Roots > Unclassified | place...
GATTTTAATATATTAATATTAAAAATAAAAAAATTATTTTAATAAATTTTAAAATAAAAATCAATTTTAAAAATTAGTTTACACCATAATATTAAACACGGGCGGATTGAAAAATATTACAAAGAATAGAACTGACCTTGCTTTGCCCAATTCATTTCTATATGTAATTTGAATTCAACTTGGTCTAGATCAGTTGTCAAGATGATGGAGGCAGAACTTCATAGCCATTTCTATGAATGAAACAATTACAATCCACAAAAAATCCTAAAAACCTCACAAAATAAAAACTGGCCTCCCATTTAAATTTCCTTAGCTTTGAATAATGAATAGTCACACGATCAAGGTTCATATTGAAACATTTCAAAAATCACAAACTTGATGTTAGAAAAATGTTGGACTATGGGGTCGGAAATGTAATATATCTAATTCTACGATAGCTATAAATTAATTAATATATACAGGAATATAGGAATAAGAGTACAGTTTGTTTATCTAAAACAGAAAAAACTTATCGAGACTCTCCTTTTCTTCTGGCGATTCTTACTGTGTTCTAATGTTTATAGAGATATTAGCTGCTCTCTCTCTCGCCTCTCGCCTCTCCCTTCAACTTCATTCTTCTGGGTAAGTCGTTTCGAAGACATTATTGCCTGTGCCACTTACTGTTAGCTAGTGCTGATTTTCCTGAAGGTACGTAAAGGTTATCGGTAAAATACACAGATGCTATAATTAAAGGTCACATGCTCCGATAGATAAACGTGGAAATATTAACATGTTAAGATGATTTAATTTGCACTGTTTTTCTTCTATAGAGTGCATGATGCTTTGCAATGTGCAACAGCTAACATTGTCGAGCAGAAATGCTATCCAAAACTATATGCTAATGATGGATCCTCAGGCATAAAAACATCTTGCGTTTTATAAAACAAATGGATTAATAGTCGTTGTAGGTGTGACTTTGACGCCTGCCTTAGTTTTGACGGTGATTGTTCTACAGGACGTGATGGAGTTTTCAGATTGCTCGACTTTGGTTCTTTGTTTGTTCAACTAGTTGGCTTCTATGGCAGACGACGACTCAAATAATTTGTTAGGGAATTGGATGCTGCTGAACCTGTAGTAGCATGTTGTCAATACCAGGAGATACTCTTGAAACTGTGTATCCTTTTGGAGTTAGTGTGGTTGAAAATAGTTTCAACACTATTTTTATAATATTCGTGAATTTTAAGAACTAATGTGAGTAGTATTTTGACCTGTGCAGCTATCTTGTGAAAAGCTCGCGAGTTCTTTGTCTTCTTCATTAAATTACCCTTTGCTTTTTTCTGGAGTTAGTTCTCTCTCTCTCTCTCTCTCATTTTTATTTTCTGATTTCATTAACGATGATTTCTAAGTATTTGGTCATTCCAGGCAATATCAAATCCCGAGTTCATGTGAGGGTTGCAAGTGAAATCGCAGATGTTTCCAACAGTGTTTGCTTTCATTGTATTTTTTTTTTTTTTGTTGAAATTAACAACCCAAAGTATATATAGTACAATATCTTCTTTTTTTCAGTACTTTTATAGCTTGTTTGTCTTGTAGTTATGTTTTTTAAAATATTTAATTTTTTTTTAGTATTTTTACATTTAATGTGTTTATTTTAAAAATAAATTTTAAAAAATAATATATATATATATATATATATATATTATTTTCATATATTTTCAAGTATAAATATTTTTAAAAATAATAACTACTATAATATTAAGAAATATCTTAGTAAATTTACATGTATTTTAATCCTACACGTGTACACGTACATGCAGACATACATCTTAAAAGAAATTAAAGGTTAAAAAAAAAATCATAGTTAAAGCCTTAAAGGTACCAAACCAGATAAAAACTGAACGACATGCAGCATACTCGTACTGGTAGACAAATTATATCATCCATAAGACTACAAGTCACAGAAACATGAACGACATGTAAGCTAATTACAACAACACGTCGTTAAATGTTTAAAAAATTAAAACTAGCCTGCAAGAAGACTGCCTTCTGTTCCCTCCGTCTTTCTCTCTCCTTTCCCTCCTTCACTCACACAAGTTCAAAAACCCAGAAGAAGTTACAATAATGGGCCCACCAAGCAAGAATGCCCGTACAATATCACAAGAAGCTTTTGATGAACTAGTAAAAGAGAACATAGAAGATCTAGGTATGGACCCCACTGAAGCCCTTGAAGATGCAATCCAGACTCTCACTCTTCAAGGCGTTGATCTCTCTGGTAACAACTCGATCAAGAACCCCATATTTTACATTTCCCTTTTTATCCTTTCAAAAAACGATTTTTAACAAAAAGAATCATGGGTTTGTTGCAGGGATTGTGACTTGCGTACCGGGAGAGGGTAATGTGAGGGAGAATCCAGTCATTAAGTGTTTGGAGAGATTGGAGGAATTGGGATTTGATAATAATGGTTCGAATGAGATGGCTGGGTTGTTTGATCAGTTGGCTGGATTGTTTAGTGGTGTTGAAGGATCTGGGAATGTTGCAATTGGGGTTAGAAATGGTGGGGTGGAATTGGTTTGTTCTATTTGTTCTAACATTCCTATTGGGTCTGAGAAAGTTCTTGTTTCAGCTTTGGAAACGCTGGCATTTTTGATTCATGGTATGCGTTTTTATCCGGATAGGATAATGCCGTTTTGTTTTTTTAGATTGTGGATTTAGAATTTGGAGTGTGATTTATGAGGTGTTTTGTTTTTTTTTTCCTCTTTTCCTGATAAGGAGTTTTTATTATGTTTCAGCGATTTTACTTAGTTTTATAAACGTTTCAATCTTTGCTTCCAAAGAAAAGATCAAGGCTTGATGCCATAGTTCGTTGTAATTGGTTGGTTTCCAGTGCCTTGGTAAATTCCTACCTTCGGGAGAATTAGGATTCCATCGTAGTGGTTCTCCCTTGTTTACCAAAGGAGTGCTTTAAAAGGTTAGAGTATAATGTTTGTGTCCTTGTAATTTGCAGATGTTCAAAGTACCGAAACCTTTCGGTCTAGTGATGGACCAAAAATGGTGGTTGATATTTTAAAAGACGGGAGTGAAAGTTTAGACATCCTGAATAGTGGGTTTGCTGTTGTTGCTGCAGCGGCAACTAGCAACGAGGTTGTGAAAGAGTTGTTTATGGAATTGAAAATTGATGAGCTTATTTTGGAAGCACTGAATAGACAGAGTAAAGGCAACATCCGAGGTCTATATGATTCTATACGTGTTCTCTTGACACCTGATGATAATCGTGTTGTGGCATCCCAAGTAAGTAAATGTTTTGACACAAATTTACGCACTTCAGTATGATTGATCAACTTTATGCTTAGTGACTTGCGGGCTGGGCAATAACTTGTGCTGTCAGTGATGTATGTTTTCACATCCAAATATTTATTTACTTCATGTTGATGGAAAAGGTTTTCGTCAAAGCAACTGACTTGCATTAAACTTAAGGTTTATGGTTATGCACGGAGATTTGCCAAAATTGGAATTGCAAGAGCTCTTGTGGAATCACTACGGGCAGGGCTTACCTCACCCAGTTTAGTCTCAGCAAGCATCGCTTTAAAGGCTGTTGCTGTTAATGTAAGTTCACTCACATCTGATGAAATGTCAAAATCCTGTTGCACTAATTATTAGATTTTTGTGGGTTTAAATATATCATTGCACTCATGATTATATCATATATGAACTGAAGTTGTGGGAAAATCACCTTTATTTATGCACCACATGCACGTCAGGTTTGGGTTACAGGAATCTATTTCCTCCATTCCATCTATCTAGCAATATTCTCTGTTTGATTTTCAGGAACTTCATATATTGTAGAGTCTTACACTCAAAGAATACTATGCTGTTGCATGCTGGATATGAAATATGGTGTTTCTTTGTTCAATTTTGAGGTTGCTCTTCCTCTTCCTATTTTTCTTTTTCTTTTGACCTGCAGGATGAAATATGCAAATCCATCGCTGAAAGTGGTGGTATCGATGCCATTCTGAAATTTATAGATGACAGTGGTGAACAAGGCAACAAAATTGTAGCTAAAACTTGCTGTTCTTTGTTATCCAAGGTACCAGGAAAATCTGGCTCAGAGTTTATGTTTTTCAATTGTTTGGATGAACAGAGTGCTTACTACATTTTGTTTGATTAGTTGGCAGGATGTGATTCAAATAAAAGTGCTATTGTAGAGAAGAAGGGTATGAACAAGCTAATCCAACTCTCAGCCAGATTTTCTGATGACCCCCCTGTTCTGCAAGAGGTAAAAAGTGATTTTGTTTACTATTGAATGTGCATAACCATTATTCTAGAAACAGAATAATTTTTGTATTCACATGGAATTTTGTGTTAATTCAAGTTTCAAGAAATGCTCACTGCAAGTTGCACTTCAAGGATTGGCACTTAGAAAAAATTACCTGCCATTTTGATTATGGCACTGTTTAAATTGACGGATCCTGTTTGTCCTTTGATTTTATCAATAGTTAGATTAGATACATAGGAGCTGTTGACATCTGTTGTAATTTTTCTTTATCTTCAAGTCCAATAACTGTTTTATGCAAGATTGGACAATTTTAAGGATTGGAAATATGCATTTATGAGCTGTCTACTGCATTCCTTAATTAAATTTCCACCATGTTTCAGGTTATGTCTGTCTTTACGGTGCTCTGTTTAAGATCTCCAGACAATGCAGCCCGTGCCATGGAAGCCGGAGCTGGAGACCTTGCCATCCAAGTCATGGAGAAGCTTTCTAATGTGCAACAATTACAGAGGAATTCCTGTCTAATGATCCGTAATCTTGTTGTGAGGAACCCGGAGAACAGGCAAGTTTTTCTCTCCACGCTTTCTTTTTGTCTTGTAGCACATCAACAGGCAGGCTTTATTTTTTTTTTCTTCTTTCATACTGCTGCTCTGACATAGCCCCAAAAGTAGGACTACTATATTAAATTGTGGCACATTCTCTCATGTTATATTAAATTTTGCCACTTCACAGAACTACTCTTCTTAGTCATGGCATCGAGAAATTTATAAGAAGGGCAAAGGTAAACCACGAAACATGCAAGGATGCTGCCACCGATGCTCTGAGGGATTTGGGCCTTGATAACTACAATTCATAGCTCATGCTCAGAAAATTAATGACTCGATGCATGTTGGATTATACTCCGTGAGGTTCCATTTTGATTTTGTGTGGGTCAGAATATTGCTAAAATATACTCAGATTTAAGAGTGAAGAAGCGCCATCATATTTGAGGTTTAATTTTGTGTGTTGTGCTCAAGGAGAATTTTGATACCGATATTCCTCCTTGTCTTTCTTTTCCCTCTGCTCCCTATGTCCAAAATCAACAAACTTTATCGGGGGCTGTTTGTATAACCCATCACAGATAATCAAGTTTCCATGATTTGTTTGCCAACAAATTGCTGCCTATTGGCATTGCTCTCCAAAATTTGTAATTTGATTAATTCAAAATTGAAATGGTGTTCGCTTACGGACAAACTGCTTGCAATGTCATCATTAACTGCTCTCGCAGCTTGGAATGGAGAATAAACTAGGTTTGGCTTGGTTTGTACTGTTACAGATAGCAACTGGTGATTGTTAATCATGGTAGCAGCATCTACTGCCTCGAGCCGAACCCTGCTTGAATTAAAAGGTGAAATCTGAAAATGAAGCAAAACAGGAATTCTATTACATGACCTTTTGTATTCTGTTTTCATAGGAGTTCTTATTGTTGTAAGGACTAGAATTCAGAGGTAAGAAACAACTTTAAACTTACAAGAACCAGGTCTAGGATTCAAATAGATACAGTTCAAATTGTTGGAACAAGAAAATGAAAGTTCAAATTATAGTTGAGACTTGAGAGCGATACAAAAGCCTTCCCAACATTCAGTCCTGAAGTAACCATCGAACTGCTTGTAAAAAAAACTCCAGCAAGAGCAAGATACGTGTAATGGTCACAATGGATGCAGCCATAAGCTTACATTAGGCTGCAAGCTTTGACATTATCATCGCTGAAAGCATGATTGAGGGAGTTGCTGGCCGAGGTTGTGGTGGAGGAGGAGGATTAGGGAGAGTTGGCTGCAGCGGCAACCCGGGCTTGAATGATTAGAGAGTGAAGACGTAGAAAAATTACTGCTAGAGGTCCAATGTTTTCTGCCATTGTGCAACTTCTAAAGAAGAGAGCAGTCTTTTCTTTTCTATTTCTTGTATGGTTTTTTTCTACTCAAATGGTCCATACAAATATAAATATAGACTGAGATTCCATAATATTTTCCCATCCATTTCTGCAAACTAGAAATAATCAAGGAAAGGAGAGATTTCGCACCTAGGATGTAGAAATATTTATATTTAATGCACATTTCTTTCCTTTCCTCCTCTAGGTAACATCTTTCTTTATTTTACTCTCACCGGTATCTTTGTCCTTTGATTGAAGGGCAAGTCTGTGATTCTGTGATCCTCAAAATATTTTGGGCTAGAGTTTGATCAATAATTAATACCCGTTGAACACGCAGTGAAAATCTCTCGAATGTCTTCGGATCAGTATTGGCATTTCAAATGAACAAACTGAGGGGCATTTCACATTGCTAAATGTTTTCTAAAAATTTAAAAAAAAATTATTTTTTTTAAATTAATATTTTTTAATGTTAATATCAAAAATAATTTTTTAAAATATATATATTATTTTAATATATTTTAAAATAAAAAATACTTTAAAAAACAATCGTTACTACACTTCCAGAAATCCTCAAATTCTTGATCGAACTCCAAGAAGAAAGAGGTGAAGGGGCATGTTAAGAGGAAAGAACGACCAGAAAGATTATAGTCCTACAGGCCAATCAATGTTTAATACAGTACTCGATATATATAGATGCAGCATATAAAAAAATGTCAGTTCGGTGGTAAAAGAACAAGGGGAGAAAAAAAGACTGGTAAATCATAATTGTTAGAACATGGCAAGATTTTATGTCCATCAAAGAGTAAATCATCATTGTTTGCCAGCTCTAAGTTTCACAACAATTTCCATGCATCTAATAAGAATTGGTTCAAGCCTCAAATTTGTACAGTTGCCTTTGATAAAGGCTCCTTTGCTCTCTGACAAAACCTGAAAAGTGAGTCGAAATATCAGAGACTGAGACACTTCTGTGAATCAGTGAGCATGTATCCACAAGGCATGTGATGTATATTAATACCTAATATTCCCTCAAGAATAACAGAGTTTGTAAACAAAAAAAGCCTGAACCAGTTCAGTCCATGAAACTAAGTAGCAAAAGAAATCGAGGGCTTTTGCAATTCAAGGAATCTGCAACCTGTATTTCAAAATATCATCAGTTGGCAATACCCGATAATCAATGGCAAGAATTTCTGGAAGGTAATACACATACCAATAGGCTACGGTTCTGCAGAAGTACTATCTGAAGTTTTGAACATCTTCTCATATTGTTTTTTCTCCCGATCACGTCTCTGATTAATCTGCAAGAAATTAATTGTTTATGATTGCGACCATTTATTATCACAAAATGTTACAAATTCTGTTAAATCCACCAACCTTCTTCCTAGCAGCATTAAGCTCCCTTTTTATTCCAGCTGAAAAGCATTATATACCAAAGTAAGCTATCAGCAAATTCCAACGGATTCTTACTAAAATACCAGTCCAAGACTCCTCGAATTTATTCAGCGTGAATAAATTTGGGTAGGCTATTTTTAAGCATGCTTTAACATAGTCCCTGAAACTAATAATCTTATCAGAGAGCAAACATCTGAACAAAGCTTCAATCCCTAGAACAAACGCAGAATTATGTGCCATCAATACTAACCATCATTTGGCTCCAACTGCAATGCTTTCTTGAAGCTTTCGGCAGCAGCATCAACATCATTGAGAGCCATGTATGCCTGACAGATGCAGAAGAAAAATAACTATTAGTATCAAAAGGTAATTCCTCAAACATTATTCGTTAAACAAATCAAGGGAAAAGGGGGCACCAAAATATTTGAGCAAATTCTTAAAAGTTGAAACCAACATGGCATACAGAAGACGGTGAAAGAAAGCAACCCAGTCAGAATGCCAATGTAACACATTCCAGTGGAATGCAAGATACATGAGAAAATAACTGGAAGGAACTAAGCATGTTTTCCAAATAGAGAGCGGGGAGGTAAACCAGCTTGAAAGCTTCACTTCTCAGAAACAACCTTTAGTAGAACAGATGGACTACCTCACACCAAACATGTACAGAAGCTCCCATGATTCTGAGATTGAAACTATTCCCAATTGGAGATACTAACCTGTCCCTGGCGAAAAAGAGCTTTAGCATTGTTTTCTCCATCACGTATTGCAAAGTCTGTGTCCACAAGAGCTCCTTTCAGATCCCCCAATTTCAACTTAGAAGCCTACACAGAAGATCAAAAGCTTCAGTAGCCAGTGGCGGTAAAAATATCCAGATGATAATGAGAACAAGAACTTACTGCACTGTTTGTGAATATCTGTGACTTCGCCTTCCTCAAAGCTGAACTCTTCTCTGCAAAGCCACCAGAAGAAAAGGTATATAAATACATCAAAATGCAACCGAGTCACTGGGAATAATTAGCATAGCATTAAGAACACCAAGGTTTAAAGGAACTAGAAAGCTGGACCGCAGAGATTGTGCACCTTCATCAATCCCTTCTTTCTCCCAACAGATATCCAGATAGCGTAAAGCCTTCCGGTACTTTTTTAGCGCCATCTTATAGTCTTGTTTCTGCAACCATTAATTAGAAATCAGGTCATCAACACGTGTAAATGAAGAAAATGATAAAGAAAAACAAAAACGCCCATAGACAGTAGAGAATATTAATGGCTTGAAAAAATCAGTTCAACAAAAACCTTCACACCCCAACAATGTATATTGTCAACTAGAGTTCCTGAACTTTCTTTTTGAGTCCCGACAATTGTTATAACAATAAGTTGTACCAATGTGCCTTTGGTGCAAAAAAGAACATCAACCGAACATGAAAACCATTACCTTGAAATGTTCATTTCCAAAAGCCTTAATAGAATCTACAGCGCTCATCCACCATGACAGTTCATTAGGAATCTCGTTAAGGTCAGCTGGCCAATCGGGATAAGCATCACCATCCTTGAAGAAATTACATATCCCATCATCTGCATCCTCGGGAATCTCTCCACAATCAACAATTATAACATCAGAAGCAGGACAATCAGCATCACCAGTTGTAACATGCTCCATTGAACGAACAACTCCCATTCCTTTAACAACCTTGCCAAATACAACATGTTTTCCATCCAAATGAGAAGTGCGAGTTGTCGTGATAAAGAACTGTGAACCATTTGTGTTTGGGCCAGAATTGGCCATGGATAACATTCCCTTCCTTTCATGTTTCAGTTCAAAATTTTCATCCTCAAATTTCAAGCCATAAATAGATTCCCCTCCAGTGCCATCTCCAGCAGAGATATCTCCACCTTGAACCATAAAACCTTTGATAGCACGATGAAAACAACATCCCTGATATCCACAAAATAACAAGTAAAATCAACTGCAACAATCTTAAACTTTCCTTCCCGTAGGCCTTTATAGCCAATGCTGTGCACAGAAAAATAATAACTTCTGTCATATGCAATGGGCAATCAATAAAAAATTAAAGCCTATAGGTTGCCTAGAAATATCGATTGAGAAAAATGAACAATAATAAGATATCAATACCAAAGCACAAGAACTTTATTTACCACCAAAAAATAAAAAATAAAACCTCAACCTGAAGCCAGGAAAAAAAGGAAAACAAATAGAAACTGCCTGCCATGGCATTTCCAGTGGTCCAAAACCAGAAACCACCATTGCTGCAGTATCTCGAAGTACTGGGAAAAGAATACTTGAAGATTCTTTAGAATCAAGTAATTAAAAAAGGCACAAAGTCACGACTACTACTTCTCTAAACAATCAAGGACAACAATGACTTTTTCATCGTGAACTGAAAACCTAACTTCTACCCAGAAAAGCTTCTTTCTTTCTCACGTCTCAATGTCCAAACCCGAAAAGGTTTCGTTTTCAAAACTTAGCATCGACAACCAAAAGTAGAAAAGTGAAACAATCATCACAATCAAATACCATGATACCTAACAATATCCAAAATCAAAAGACTTTAGTACCCTTAAAATTCCCAAAAGTACCATCAGGTTTTAAACACCTAAAGATGTCTTTAATCAAGTACAAGCATAGTTAACACACACCTTGATGTTTGATCACTGATAAAAAAAACAAAACAACAGTAAACACTACCAACCCAAGGGGGACAAGACTGTATTTTCATCAACCAATCAAAAAACCAACTTGAACCCATCAACACAAACACATATCATACACAGAATTACTAAAAAGTTAATGAAGTAAAGCTAATACCTTGTAATGAAGAGGGACACCGGTGTTAGGTCCAACGCCTTTCTCACCAGTGCAAAGAGCTCTAAAATTCTCGGCAGTTTTAGGAACAACATCGTTGTAGAGCTCTATTACTATCCTTCCTTCCAACTCACCTCCTATGCTTATGTCTAGGAAACACCTTGACCTCCTCATCTCTCTCCCTATTTTTCTCTCTGTTTTTTTTTCTTTGCTTGCTATATATGCAGAAGAAAGAGTTTTGGATTCTAGAGAATTCTTTGCATAAAAGGAAGCAAGTGAAACCACCCCGGATGGTCCCCTTATATAGTAAACAATTCATACAGTTAGCACTCCAACTTCATTTCACTTCTTGCAATAAATGTAAACAAAAAGAAAAGAAAATTTTAGACTGCCTGCCTGTCAACGGCATTTTCAAACGTGTGTCTCCTTGTTTCAACACAACGTACAGTTTTTTGGCTATTTTTCTTGTTAGCAAAGGTTTTTCTTTTTTCAAAATTGGTAAAATAATCTAATTTATAGAAATAGTGAAATAATACTGTCTTTACTTGTCAAAATTGAACACCATATTTAAAATTATTACTATTTAAAAATATAATATTTCATATAAATTATGAAATGAACTGCATGGGTAAAGATGGGGAGAGAAAAAAAAATTATATCGAAACTCTAATTATAATATTATAATTATCAAAAATATTTTGACTAATTTAACAAATCAAGAAAGGTCATCAATTCTAAGTGAGAGAGTCATACTTCCTGTCTAAAAATAATGTGTAGTTCACTTGCTTTTAATACTGGGTATTACCTACTCTGGTTATTGTTGTTGACTTTATTGGTATTATTAAATTTATTCTACTAAGATTTTTCTAATAATATTAATGGTATCGTAATAAGAGCTTCAACGTGCCTTTCAAATTTTTTTTTTTCCTCCTTTTCTCTTTTCATTGTAATTTGTATATTTCATTTCATGATATATCTGAAATGTTGTTAACCATGACAAGTTTAAAATCACATTTTTCAATCATGACATGTAAATATTGTGTTATTTTTTTAATTATTTTTAAAATAGTATTACTTCGCATGGGATCTCAATGTATAATGTCTAGATAAATACTATTATGTGACTCGTATTAAAAATCAAATATTTTAGCTAGAGGATATTTTAAGTAAATATCAAAAGGTTCATGCATGCATGTAACAAAATAAATCGAGAATTATGTGTGCTAATAAATTTTTAAAAAATCATTAACGCTGAATAAAAATAAAGCTAAAAAAAATTAAGAAATGGGTGTACATCAAAATATTTAATATCGCAAGATGAAACATTTATTTGATTGTGTTTGCTAAGTCTTGTTAATCAAGATATTTTTTTTATTTAATCAAATGACAATAATAATAGACACACATTAAGTTATTTGAATAAAATAAAAGGAAAGAAATATTATGCAAAGTTGCATATATCATAAAAATTATCTAAAAATTTTGTTTTTTTTATTTTTTAAAAATTAAATTTTATTTATACAAAAGATTAAAAAAATGTATATGGATAAAAAAATTGCTTCAAAGATTAAACACACATTAGATAATTTTAAAAAAATATCCTTATCCAACAAAGGTTAAATAAGCAAATTTAAAAAATAAATGATATTAATTGAAACATAAATTTAAAAAATATTTTAAAAAAGACATTAAAAAAAAGGTATCAATAAAAAAATAAAAAAAATAATAGTTCTGATATTGTAGTTTAACTTGTCAAACCTGTAATTCAAGTTATGGACTGAAAAGGGTTAAATAATATTTTTTTCTTTTTAATTAACACCTAACCTAAATACATGTATATTAGAGAGAGAGAGAAAAGAGGTGGAAAAAAAGGCCAAAAAATAACCTTCACTCAAAAGAGTTATGGACAAAATAAAAGAGTATTAATCTAAATATAAATAAAAAAATTGAAAAAAAATAAAAAGCATTATTTTTTAAAAAACAAGAATAAAAATATTTTTCTTTAAAAAGAAAATGTCAAGCGTTGTTGGGTCTATCAAGCCAGTCCAACCCACCTGGCCTATTCACTAGGACCCGTGTGCATGAGCCTTTTTATTTTGCATCTGGGGCGGATAAAATGTCGTCCGTCTTATTTTTTAAAAAATTAAATTAAATTATTTGACATAAAAATATATTATTTTGGTGATATAAATCAACGTCAATTATATTTTCTCTCTCTACATCGGAATGTGACGACCTCTCTTTTTCTTATCTCAAATCAGGGATTGAAAAAAAACAAAAATAAATTTTTGTACCAAAATAGATTTGGTAAAATATTGAGATACTGATCATGTATAGTTTCTAAAGTATAAGGATTAAATTAAACCTTTTGTATTAACTTTGAAACTATCATCAATTTATGGTCTCATTTTCTATTTTGGTCCCCAACCTTTAAAATTTCATCCCTAAACAATAATTTTTATTCAATTACCCAACCAAAAAATATTAATTTAAAATTAAAAAATATTTTTGTTTAAAAACCTTTTAAAATACAAAAATAAATATCCCCTGATGGACGGATGCAATGCAATAAATTATTGTAGACTTTTCTTTGGATAATTAGTGCCGCGGGGGTTCCGGGAGTTTAGGTTCTCGTTCTTCCCTTAGCTTTTACAAGGAACCTTTTGGATACGTCAATTGATATAACACTACACCAAACACCTTTTGACCTCCCCTTTGTACCTTTGGAGTAGTTGTAATTATCTAGTTTTTAATTTTACAGTATTTTTTCAAAATATTTTTAATTTAAAGATATATTAAAATATTTTTTCAAATAATTTTTTATTTTTAATACCAGCCAATGAAAATAATAAAAAACCTTAAAAAAATTCAATTTGATATTGTTTTAAGCTATAAAAGTTTAAACACTGTTTTAAACGTAAAATAAACCGTGCCTAAAATATATATACCAATTTATATATGCATTGTATACCTCGAATGTAATTAGGAAAATATTTAATTTTAGTACAGGTTAGAATAATCTACCCTAATAAACACTTTGATCCTTTCTATATAAAAAAAAAAAACAAAAAATCAGCACATCTCCGGTTAGGTGGATCATGACAACTAACGTGTTTTTTTTTTTTTTTCCCAACAACAAATGCTATCTTCAAACCAATTTGCCAGTAATGATTTTAAGAATATTCCTAAAAAACATTTAGAATTAAAGGGGTTGGTTTTCATGTAATAATACGATGATAGATGTCACAAAAGCACAAGGCACGGCATCTCCATCTTATGATTCACCGGAAAAGGGAAGGCATCCTCGGAGGAACCACCCCCCGAGTCAAGGAAAATTAAAAAAGGAGTGATAATAACAACACCAAGAGCCAAACAAAGTAGGGCCCACTCGATAGCTATGGAAATAATGCATTTTTAATTACGAATTTAGGGGTGGTTGAAACTGGCTAGGGAATTCCAATTCATTACATAAGCTCGACAGCGTTTCATCACGTTGGTGTGCCGGAATTCCTTGCATTGCGGGGGCCTTGATAGCGGCCCTTGACACTGCAATTATTTCGAAAGGTTTAGAAAAATAATTCGAGCCCTAGCTAGGGGTGAACGTCACCCACTCTATTGCAAAACAAAAAATCCACCGTGCAGTGAAATTGATTGATTGATTGATTCGTCATTTTAACAGTTCTCGGTCACAGTTTCTTATAGCCTGTTAGTTTTAGTGGAATTCGTTTTTAAAAAAAAATTATTTTTTTTAAATTATTTTTTTAATATTTTTTTATTATTTTAATATGGTGATATAAAAAATAATTTTTAAAAATAAAAAAATATTATTTTATATATTTTTAAATAAAAAAAATTTAAAAAAACAACTATTACCCTGACATAATATCAAACAGTAACATGATATGAACTATAAATGTCCTGGTAAAAACTTTCCAATACATTAATAAAAAATTAATCCACAACCACACTTTA